>Ga0207990_1001086_pt1 | contig 14509 bp, 10 predicted proteins | sample ETNtaG_8_FD_185780 | JGI IMG/M metagenome (GOLD analysis project Ga0207990, IMG submission 185780) | Marine microbial and viral communities from oxygen minimum zone, Eastern Pacific Ocean - ETNP201406SV75 (SPAdes) (version 2) | ecosystem: Environmental > Aquatic > Marine > Oceanic ...
CAAGATCCAACTGGCGAAAGGAGATGATCCTGGAGAGGCGCTGAATGCCCGCTTGAAGACTCTGCTCGACCAGCGGACATTGTCAGAAAGCCAACTGGCCGATACTCGCAATGCGCATGCAGCTATTGAAGAACAGATCCGGGATCTGCAGGGGGGCTTGTCGGAGTGTGAACAGGAGGCAGCCACCGCGCGCGATGCGCTCGAAGGTGAGCGGTTGAAGGCACAGGAGTTATCAGTGCGCTCGGAAACTCTGCTGGAACAGATTAATGCCAGCAACTATCAGCTAGAGGAGATTTTAGCGAACTTGCCTGACCAGGCCGTTGAGGCTGACTGGCTGGTACGATCCGAGAAGTTGGCTCAGAGGATTGACAATATTGGACCGGTGAACCTGGTTGCGATAGAAGAGTACGAGGAGCAGGCCCAGCGCAAGGAATATTTGGATACACAACATGCTGACTTGATTGAAGCGCTGGATACACTTAGCGGCGTCATACGCAAGATCGACCGCGAGACTCGCGAACGTTTCAAGGTTACTTTCGATGCCTTAAATGAAGGATTTGCCGAGTTTTTCCCACAGATGTTTGGAGGCGGCAGCGCGGTCCTGACATTGACCGATGAAGACATGTTGTCTGCGGGGGTAACGGTTATGGCGCGGCCTCCGGGCAAACGAAACAGCACCATACACCTCCTGTCGGGGGGTGAAAAAGCACTGACCGCGGTAGCGTTACTATTTGCCCTGTTCCGGCTAAATCCGGCACCTTTTTGCATTCTTGACGAGGTGGATGCACCACTGGATGATCGTAACGTTGAGCGTTATTGTCAGACCCTGCGTAGTCTGGCGGAGGTATCGCAGCTGGTGGTAATCACCCACAACAAGATCACCATGGAGTCGACTGATATTTTGCTCGGCGTAACCATGGTGGAGCCGGGTGTCTCATCTATCGTCTCGGTCGATGTCGACGAGGCCGTTCGGTTGGCGGCACGGTAAAATGAGTCTGCAAATGGCATTGATAACGCTGGGCCTGGTGGTATTGGGCGCAGTTGCCGCACTGTCATTTCTTAAGCGCCGCCCAACTACGGCATCTTGGCTGGCGCGACTGCGCGCCGGTATCGCGTCACAAGCTGCAAATTTTCGGTGGCCAGTGGCACTTAATTTTTTTCGCCCTGATCGCTTGATTAATCGGGTGCGCCAGCGTGAGCCGTCATTGATCGCATCTCATGATTTCGAGGGGCAGGCGAGCGCCCGAACGAAAGGAGACGGTTTGAAGGCAGCCGACCAAGCCACTCCAGTCGACAGTTCAGATCAGCGCCCCGGCGAACCGAGCCGTGTACTTGATTCTGAGATTGGCTCTGCACCGATCAAGATCGACTACTGGGTGCGCCTGCCTGGACAGACTCCCGTAACCCGGGATCTTGCCTTGTCGGTATTCCGTGAGTACGAGATAAACCTATCGCACCCAAGGGCGATTCATGGCCGTACGGAGCCGGGTAACGCCTGGCTTGATCTGCGAGATGCCCCGGCCGGAGAGATCTTTACCGACCTGATTATTAGTGTGCAAATGGCAGACCCGGATCGTTGTGTCGATGAATCGGAGCTGACCCGTTTTAACAATCTGGCCTATGCTCTCGCAGAGACCCTGGATCGACCGCTACAGTTTGAATCCAGCATTGAAGAGGCCTTGCCCGAGGCGGCTCGGCTGGAAAGATTTTGCCACGAGTTTGACCTGCTGGCGGTTATCAATATTGAACCAGAACCCGGTGCTGGGTTTTCCGGGCCCGACGTGGCGCGGGTGGCGGAGCGTGCCGGTATGCGTCTGGGTGAGCAAGATATCTTCCATTTCTTTGATTCACGAACCGGAGTCAGCCGCTTTGGGCTCGCCAATCAGCGTGAACCGGGGAGTTTTAGTTATGCAGATCTGGAATCAGGCATGTTTCGAGGTTTGGCGCTGTTTATGAATATACCGCGGGTCGAACACCCAGCCCGGACTTTTACCGAGCTTAGGTCGGTTGCGCAGTATGTTTCAACCGAGCTCAACGGTTCACTGGTAGACCCGGATGGGGTGATCCTTTCAGCTGCGCAATTCGATTCGATCCGTCGACAGATTCAATCGATCGAGTGGTCGATGAAGAAGTACGGGGTGGAGCCGGGCTCGGATGAAGCCCGGCGCTTGTTCTGAGCCGGGCCCATCAAAAAGGAAGAATGATCTTGCGCCGTGAGAGCCCGGTTACATGACCAGGCGAAAAAAACAGGTAGTTACCGAAATTAACGATCTGCGCGATGAGCTCGGTGAACACAACTACCGTTATCATGTACTCGACGCACCTGTAATTTCAGATGCCGGCTACGATCGCATGTTGCGCAGGCTTGAGGCGCTTGAGCGCGATAGCCCGGAGTTAATTACACCGGATTCGCCCACACAACGTGTCGGTGGTGCACCGTTAGAGCGATTCGAAACCGTCAATCATAGTGTAGCGATGCTGTCACTCAATAATGCTTTCTCGATAGAAGAGCTCAGCGAGTTTGATCGGCGCTGTCGCGAGGGTACAGGGCGAGAAACTCTGGTTTATAGCGCTGAGCCAAAACTGGATGGCCTGGCAGTGAGTTTGGTTTATGAGAAGGGCGTACTTCAAAGAGCTGCGACCCGTGGCGATGGCCATCACGGCGAGGACGTGACGCTAAATGCCCGTTCAATCCGGTCAGTACCTCTGCGACTTCTGGCGCCCGACTGTCCTGAGGTCCTCGAGGTGCGCGGTGAGGTTTATATGCCGTTGGCCGGATTTAAGGTCTTGAATCAGGAGCAGGTTAAAAAAGGTGAGAAACCTTATGTCAATCCGCGCAACGCGGCGGCCGGCAGTTTGCGTCAGTTGGATCCAAGAATTTGCGCCACGCGTCCGCTGGATTTTTTCTGTTACGGTATTGGCTTGTGGCGCGGAGGGGAGTTACCCCAGACCCAGATCACAACACTTGCCACGTTGCGACGTTTTGGTTTGCGCACCAACCCACTGGTTCGGCAGATGCTGGGGATTGGACAGTGTCTCGATTATTACCATGAAATCCTGGACTGCCGCCAGACCTTGGATTACGAGATCGACGGCGTTGTATACAAGGTGAATGATCTTGCCGACCAGCAGTCGCTGGGCGCGGTATCACGGGCGCCACGGTGGGCCCTGGCCTACAAATTTCCGGCGCCAGAAGAAACGACTATCGTCCATGATATTGACGTTCAAGTGGGCCGCACCGGCGCCATTACCCCGGTAGCGCGGCTTGAGCCGGTCTTTGTTGGTGGTGTAACCGTGGCTAATGCCACATTGCATAACCAGGCGGAGATCGAGCGACTCGATGTGCGGGTAGGGGATACGGTGACGGTGCGTCGCGCGGGCGATGTGATCCCAGAGGTGGTATCGGTCGTGCGCGAGAAGCGCCGACGTGGTGCGCGACGCTTTGTTTTTCCAAGCGAGTGCCCAGTTTGCCGTTCGCAAGTGGTGGTCGACGATGGCGGTATCATTCAACGGTGTGTCGGAGGGCTTTACTGCTCAGCCCAGGTCAAGGAATCGATAAAGCATTTTGCTTCACGCCGCGCCCTTGATATCGAGGGCCTTGGAGCCAAACTAATCGAACAGCTGGTCGACAGTGGGCGGGTGTGCCACGCTGGGGATCTTTTTACGTTGTCGCATGACGAGCTCGCCGCAATGGATCGGATGGGGACAAAGTCGGCCGATAACTTGCTTGAGGCACTTGAATTAAGTCGCGAGACAACGCTGGCCCGTTTCCTTTATGGTTTAGGGATACCGCAGGTCGGTGAAGCGACAGCGCAGGCGCTTGCCCAATATTTTTCCAGCCTGGAGGCGCTTGTCGATGCGTCAGTAGAGGCATTGGAAGTCGTGCCTGACGTTGGCCCGGTGGTTGCCTCCGGAATACGGCTCTTTTTTGAACAGAATCATAACCGTGAAGTAATCGACGCGCTTCGTGCTTCTGGGGTTGTTTGGCCCGTACCAGAAGGATCCACTTCCGGGCCGGTAGGCCCCTTCGCCGGGCGTACTGTCGTGATCACCGGGACACTCAGTGGGATGAGTCGTGATCAGGCCCGCAACTGGCTTGTGGCTCGTGGCGCCAAGGTTACCGCAAGCGTATCGGCGAGAACTGATTTTGTCGTGGCAGGCGCTGATCCGGGGTCAAAATTTGATAAAGCACTTGCCCTGGGTATTAGGGTGCTCGACGAAGCCCAGTTGCGGGCGATGGATAAAAACAACGGTAATTGATCTTCTGATACGAGGGTGTGTTTGTGCCTGCGGTAGAATCCCAGCCCACCACTTTTCCTCATTTAAACCTGGAACGACTGTGTCAACGTTCCCTGATCCCCACGGACAGCTAAGGAGTACAGATGAATAATTCTTTTAATGCCAAGACTTCGCTGGATGTTAACGGCCGGCGCTACCAGATTTTCGCTCTGGATGCTTTGTCCGATCAGTTTGACCTGGCGCGGCTGCCCGTGACTTTAAAGATCCTGTTGGAAAACTTGCTTCGTGCAGAGGATGGCATCGATGTCGTTGCTGGCGATATCGAGGCTTTGGCCGGTTGGATTCCGGGTGCGACGAGTGCAGCTGAGATAGCCTTCGCCCCGGCCCGGGTTTTGATGCAGGATTTTACAGGGGTGCCTGCGGTTGTGGATCTAGCCGCCATGCGCGAAGCTATTGCAGCGCTGGATGGGGATCCCGAGCGTATAAATCCTTTGTCGCCAGCCGATCTGGTGATCGACCACTCGGTCATGGTTGATCATTTCGGTACAGCCGGCGCGTTGCAGGCCAATGCCGATCTCGAATACTCCCGTAACGCGGAGCGCTACGCATTCCTGCGCTGGGGCCAAGCGGCCTTCAGCAGTTTTCGTGTGGTCCCTCCATCTACCGGTATTGTTCATCAGGTAAACATTGAGTACCTCTCCAGTGTGGTCTTTAGTCGTGACTCTGACGGGGAGCTACTGGCCTATCCTGATACGGTGGTCGGGACTGATTCGCACACGACCATGGTTAATGGCCTGGGGGTGCTCGGTTGGGGTGCAGGTGGAATCGAGGCGGAGGCCGCAATGCTTGGCCAAGCAGTGACCATGCTGATTCCCGATGTTGTTGGATTTGAATTGCACGGCACTCTACCCGAGGGCGCCACAGCCACGGACCTAGTCCTTAGCGTAGTCGAAATTCTGCGTCGTCAGGGCGTCGTTGGGAAATTTGTTGAATTCTATGGCGATGGGTTGAACCATCTTTCGTTGGCGGACAAGGCCACCATCGCTAATATGGCGCCCGAGTACGGGGCTACCTGTGGATTTTTCCCCGTTGATCAAGAAACGCTCAATTATCTGCGTTTGACTGGGCGATCCGAAGAGGACATCGCACTGGTAGAGGCGTACACGCGACGCCAGGGCTTGTTTCGGGAACCGGGGGCGGTACCGGCGCATTACAGCGAGACCGTCCACCTTGATCTTGGCAACATAGTTGCCAGCATTGCCGGGCCAAAGCGGCCACAGGACCGCATTGCCCTGACTGAAGCCCAGCAGGTGATCAACGACGCTGCAACCAAACTCAGCGGTAGCAGCGAACGTCGGACCGGCAGGATTACACTTGACGGCGAGACAATGGAATTTCCTGATCTTGGAGTCGCAATTGCCGCGATCACGAGTTGCACTAATACCTCAAACCCGGGTGTGATCATGGCTGCTGGCTTGCTGGCCCGCAACGCGCGACAACGCGGCCTTACTGTCAAGCCTTGGGTCAAGACCTCCCTGGCACCGGGGTCCAAGGTGGTGACGGATTATCTGAGTGACGCCGGCCTGCTCGACGATCTGGAAAATATTGGCTTTGCTGTAGTTGGTTACGGCTGTACCACTTGCATTGGTAATTCCGGCCCCTTGCCCACGCCCGTGAGTGAAGTGATTCGGGAACGGGACCTCATTGCCTGTTCGGTGCTCTCAGGTAATCGAAATTTCGAGGGCAGGGTGCATGCCGAGGTGCGCATGAATTTCCTGGCCTCACCGCCCTTGGTGGTAGCCTACGCGCTGGCCGGCACAGCCGATATCGATCTTGTGAATGATCCTATAGGAGTGGATGGTCAGGGTAACCCGGTGACTTTGGGTGACTTGTGGCCTCAACAACTCGAAATTAACCAGGCCGTTGCCAGGCATGTGACACGGGAAATGTTCCGCTCCCGCTATTCAGATGTTTTTCGCGGCGACAGCCAGTGGGGCGAGGTTCCAGTGAGCGCAGGCAATCGCTTTGCCTGGGATGAGCATTCCACCTACGTTCGCCGCCCCCCGTACTTCGATCACATGGAGCGCACGCCTGGCCAGCTAAAGGCTATTACCAGCGCCAGAGTCTTAGCGTTACTTGGCGATAGCATCACTACCGATCATATCTCTCCAGCGGGGGCCATTCAGGCCGACAGCCCAGCTGGGCAATATTTGCAGGAGCATGGGGTGGAGCGAGCTGATTTCAATTCTTATGGGTCGCGCCGCGGTAATCACGAGGTGATGGTGCGTGGAACCTTTGCCAATATCCGGCTACGCAACGCTATGGCGCCTGGCACTGAAGGCGGTTGGACTACCTTCCAACCTGGTGGCGAACAGATGACGATCTATGACGCAGCCATGTCTTACGCGGCAAAGGGCACAGCACTGCTGGTTATTGGCGGCAAGGAGTATGGCACGGGATCCTCGCGAGACTGGGCAGCCAAGGGCGCTTCTTTGCTGGGCGTCAAGGCGGTACTGGTTGAAAGCTTTGAGCGTATCCACCGCTCCAATCTGATAGGCATGGGTGTATTGCCGCTGGAGTTTGCGGATGGCGAGAGCGCTCAAAGCCTGGAAATTTCGGGTACTGAAGTGTTTGATCTGGCCCAACCTATCGCCGGCGCGACCGAGCTTGAGGTGCGTATGACCCGAGCCGATGGCATCATCAAATCCTTCATGACAAAGGTCCGTATCGATACCCCTAAGGAGTGGGATTACTACTGCAACGGTGGCATTTTGCCTTATATGGTGCGCCAGTTGCTTGATTGATCGGAAGGTTGCGCCAAGGTCCGCCTTCAGCGCCCGGGCATGCGTTTGCGAACGATAGTGATGGCACACAGCACTAGCGCCAAAGCGGTCAGCAGGCGCCACGAGGCAGTCTCACCCAAAAAAATCACACCCCACAGTGCGCCAAGAACTGGTACCAGGTAGTTGATCTGGGCGAAGTTGTTTGCCCCGAGGCGAGGGACCAGGTAAAAGAACAGGAGTGCTGCGAGGGCTGTAGGCAAAAGACCGAGGTAGGCGATCGCGGCCAGTCCGCCAATGCCTGGATGCATCTGCCAGGGTTGCTCGAGAATTAACGTCACGGGTAACATCCATAGCAAACCGGCCAGCATGGCTCCCGTAGCCATCACTTTGCCGCTACCGTGGCCAGCATAGTAACGGGTAAAGGTAGCTGATGCGCCATAGCAGATGGCACTGGTGATCACCGCTAGTTGGGCAAGGATCGGCGCGGTCAACCCGGCCCGTGCCTCTGCCCCGATCAGGACCAGAAGACCGCCAAAGCCAATCGAGATTCCAATCGCGGTTTGGGTGGTAAATGGCTCGTCCCGGATAAACAGGTGAGCCAGAACTGCCGTAGCCACCGGCATGACACCCATCAGCACGGCAGTCAGACCACTGTCAATATGAATTTCACCCCAACTGATCAAAGTGAACGGTAATGCATTTCCAAAAAGCCCAATGAATGCAAAAATCTTCAACGAAGTCGCATCTCGCGGCAGTCGTTCACCGTTGATTCTCAGCCATAGGTATAGAACACCTGCAGCAATCCCCAGGCGAGCCGCGGTCAGGGTCAATGGCCCGACCGTATCGACACCGATCTTGATGAAAACAAAAGATCCGCTCCATATTATGGCAAGCCCTAGTAAAAGAGCGTAGTCTTTAGGCGCACGGGAAAGATTCATTTACTCAACTTAGATTGGGGATCGGGCTCACGGGCGGTGCGAGCATAACCCAGGTCCATCGATTGGTATAACAGGGGAAATAGTTGGATAACAGCATCAGTCATTCAGGCCCTTTACCCTTGCTTGCAGAGGATGAGACTCCGCCGTTTGAGATTGAAAACCCTGATGGCGCAGCGGCGCTGGTGCTGGTATGCGACCATGCCCGCAATACCATTCCGTGCTCGCTGCGCGATCTCGGGTTGGATTCGACGGTACTGGGTGAGCACGTTGCCCTGGACAATGGTTGTGAGATGCTGGCGCGCCGCTTGATGTACCTGCTGGATGGCGCGCTCATTCTGGCGCGGTATTCACGATTGGTGATCGACCTTAATCGGCATCTTGCGGACCCCGCCTCGATCCTCTCCTGTAGTGACTGTTTCATGATTCCTGGCAATCAAAACCTCTCAGCGGAGCAGCGCCTGTGTCGTGCTGAGGAGGTTTTTGTTCCTTACCACAATGCGGTTGCGGCTCAGGTTGAGCACGTGCGGGTCATTCATGGCGTACCGGTGTTGATCGCACTGCATAGTTTTACCCCGGAGTTGGCTGGGGAACCAAGGCCCTGGGAGATTGGTGTACTATGGACCGATGATCAGCGCATGAGCCTGCCACTGCTGCGCAGCCTGCGAAATGATCCAAACCTGTGTGTCGGAGATAATCAGCCCTATGATGCCCGCGAGCATGTTGGCTACACGATCGAAACCCACGGCGGAGCCAACGGCTTTCCGCATGTTCTGATTGAGGTTCGCCAGGACCTGATTGAAACCGAGGCGGGGATAATGATCTGGGCAGACCTGCTAGCGGAGCATTTGATGCCAATTCTCGCCGATGATGAGCTCTACCACAGATGGGACTGTGACTGATGCAGGCACCTAGTTTTACTATCGGAGTCGAGGAAGAATACCTGCTGGTCGAACGGGAGGCCCGCTGCCTGATTCGCGAAGTCCCAAATGGCCTGATGGCGGATCTTTCTGCGAGGTTAGGACAGCAAGTCAGTCCCGAGTTTCTGCAATGCCAGGTCGAGGTCGGAACGCAGGTTTGCAAGGATATCTCACAGATCCGCGAGCAGTTACAGATGTTGCGCGGTGTAGTCGCACAAGTGATCGGGGGCTACGGACTGAAACTGGTTGCCGCATCAACGCATCCGTGGGCCCGGCCTGAAGAACTGGAACATACGCCAAAAACCCGTTACGACAATCTTGAGAAAGATCTGCAACAGGTGGCACGGCGGTTGATGATCTGCGGCATGCACGTCCATGTTGCGATTGAAGACGAGGAGTTGCGGATGGATTTGCTCGACCAGACCGCTTACGTTATTCCACATTTCCTGGCCTTGAGCGCCTCATCTCCCTTCTGGGAGGGTCAGGATACCGGCCTGCAGTCCTATCGCATATCGGTCTGGGACGAAATGCCCCGCACCGGCCTGCCCGAATACTTCGAAAGTTTTGCCGAGTACCGCCGTCACGTTGAGGTCCTGACCCGCGCCGGCATTATTGAGGATGCTACCAAGATCTGGTGGGATATGCGCCCTAGCGCGCGTTTTCCCACGCTGGAACTCCGTATTACCGACGTTTGCACTTCACTGGAGGACGCAGTCTGCCTGGCAGCGCTTTATCGTTGCTGGCTGCGGATGCTTTTTCGCCTTCGCACGCAGAACCAACGCTGGCGGCGTTATGCCCGCATGTTGATTGCCGAGAACCGCTGGCGTGCACAACGTTATGGCTGTGCTTCCGAATTACTGGATTTTGGCCGCAGCACCCTGGTGCCTTACGCCGAACTGGTGGAAGAAATACTTGAACTCATCGCCGAGGACGCCCAGTTTTTCGACTGTGAAAAAGAGGTATCACATGCACGGGTCATCCTGGAGCGGGGCAGCAGTGCACAGCGCCAGCTGGCAATTTTCTATCGCGAGCTGAATGGCGGCGCCAGCCGGGAGGCAGCACTGGTTGCAGTGGTCGACTGGCTGATCAGCGAGACTACGCCGACTCCGATTTAAGCCCTACACCCTGGCAGTCGAGTTCGAAATCCTCCAGGGCGTCCAGGTAGTCGCGTTTGCTCTTGGGCATAGGCACTCGGACGCCAGCCATGTAGGAAATTAGATCAGCGCCATCACTCAGCAGTCCGCAGCCGCGATGCAGTTGCGCCAGGACCAGAGCGCCGAGGTCTGCAGGGGGCGTCGGCTGGAACGCCTTGATTTGCTCCTTGAGAGTCACAAATTCCGGCCAGTTGCTGAAGAAGTCCGGGTCGCTTTTCATCATCTCGCACTCGACTCGGCCGGCGCGGGCGAACTGTAAGACCGTTGCACCGATTCCATGAAAGCTCGGCATCTCTCCATAAACCTTAACAATGCGCCCGGTGATTTCGTCAATCGCCTTCATCGTCTGTGAAATTTTTACGTAACGGCTTTCATAGTAACTTGCGATTGAGTGGGTAAATACTTTGAAAGGCTCACCCCACAATTCGTCTATGCCTTCGTGTCCACTGGGATGGCGAACCTGTTTGCCCAGTTCGAGCGCCTCCTCAAAGCAGGCGCTGCACTCACGCATCAACTCGTTGTCGGTACTGACATCGATGCTTTTGCTTTCGAGGCTGACGATGCTGGTAAAAATGTCAGTTGCGCGGTTGAACAGAGCCCCTGCAAGCATAGCGGCATTGACGCGCTTACGTGCGGGGTTTTGCTCGGTCTCGTAACTGGCGCGGGCAGTTTCTACCTTATTTCCGGGCGTATTAATTCCTGGCTCGGTGTGGTGGAAGGTCCGCCGTGTCAGCATTAACAACAAGTCGCGTTTGGCTGAAAGCGTTTCCGCTGGAGGAGCATAGTAACGGATCCAGTAGCCATCGTAATAGATATGCGGCCGGCTGTTGATATCCTTTCGTGAACCGTTATTGATACTGGTATTCATGAGTGACGCGGTCTAATCTGTCTGGATTGCCAGATCCGCGCCGGATTGTACGCCTGTCGCCCCTTGGAGCAAAGGTAGTTCGGTCAGGCCCATTGCGGGGCGGCCGCTGGCAATAGCGGTGACCCGCCCCTCAAAAAAGACTGTGGCTGGTGAATCCGGATCATCAACGACATCCTGATCACGGGAGACGGTGATCTGGACCTCCTTAGCCCCTGCCATAAGGGCTTTCTCCCGAGCCAGTTGGATTGCCTGGCTTTCGGCATCCAACAAGGCATCTTCGAGATGACTATGATCTGCCGGCCCCTTTGGGCCGAATACCCGGAAGATTCCCTGCACGGGCTGGGTCACAGTGACCCGTCCACGCTGGGCAATACTACCGGCGACCGCGCCAATGGCATTAGCAACCTCTGCATGTTCAGGCAGGGCTAGTGTGATATTGAGTTGCTCGGCCGCCTTCGGGTAGTAGATCGGTGCGGGAGCGCCTACTGCCACCAGGGTGCGCCCGCGGTCCAATTGCAACGAGAATAGATCGCCGTCAATGCGACTCATCCCGGTGATCCACTCGCTGAAAAGTCGCGCGGTACGCTCGCGTTCCAAACTGTTGCGTTGATCCGGGTCGGTTGCCAGGCAGGCTGACACGAGGGATTGACAGATCACGTTGACGACATAGTCCTGCACCGTCTGACTTGGGCCTACAGGGTCTCGTTCCTTAAATTGGCCCCAGCCGTAGACCTCGCGCATCTGCCGAGCCCAAATGATTGCGCCAAGCCGGGCAGCCGGGGTAGACCAATGGCTCATTTTCCCGAGCACATGAGCCGCATCCGTTGGGGTGAATCCACTGTATATGGCGACACCCTCGCGTACCAACCTGGCAACCGCTCGCATCAGCTCACGGTCGCTTTCGGCCGCGGCCTCCAGATCCAGCGGGCCATCGGCGAGTCGCGCCCAGGCGCCGGCCTCGGCTTTAGAGAACCTTTTACGTTGACTGGCTTCAGCGAACAGTCGAACCACGTAGCGACTGCTTCGGGCACTGATAGAGGATCTGCTACGGCGCTCCATGGATTCGAGTATCTGAGGGAACCAATGTGCCAGTAGGCTCATAGGAATAACCCGGCGCGGACCAATCGCCAATCCGACGCCACCCTGGAAGCGGGCTTCACTGTCCCCGCCTAGACCTACGGAGAACACCCGTACTGCGTCAATCATAGGGCGCCAATCGCCAATAACTGCGGCGTTAGCGTTCACCACCGGTTGACCGTTGCTGATGATCGCGATATCAGTGGTGGTGCCGCCCATATCTGCAATGATGGCGTTGTCTTGTTGCTGGAGCAAAGCTGCGCCCATGACGCTTGCGGCTGGCCCGGACAGGATAGTTTCTACCGGGCGGGACAACGCAAGCTCGACACTGATCAGCGAACCGTCTCCTTTAACCATCATCAGTGGGGCAGTAATCCGGTATTCGTGCAGGGTGATCTGTATCGCTCGGATCAGTTCATCGATATAAGGAATCAACGACGCGTTAAAGGCTACTGTCAGGGCCCGGCGTGGCGCATCCAGTTGTGAGGCCAGTTCGTGCCCACAAGTTACCGGTTTATCGGTCAGTGAATGGACGAGATCACGTAGACGCAACTCGTGTTCGGCGTTGCGAACCCCAAACAGTCCGGAAATCCCGAAAGCGGCAACCTCATCACGCTGGGACTCGATGATCTGATGTGCCTTTTTTATATCCAGCGGTTCGCGCTCGATGCCTCCTGCATCGTGGCCCCCGCGAATCAGCGCACAATGACCCCCACGGACAATTTGATCCAGTTGCGCCTGGTTTACCTGCTGAGCGCTGTAGCCTGCCAGTAACAGGCACACGGCCGTGCCACGGCCTTCCACAATCGCATTGGTTGCAAGCGTGGTTGATAGGGAAACCAGTCGGCTTTTGGCCAGTAATTCGCGGGGAAGTTGAGCTAACACCTCGTTGATTCCGGCCGCCAACTGATGATGAGTTGTCAGCGCCTTCGCCGTACTGACCACCGACCCGGCACGATCGAGAAGTACCGCGTCGGTATAAGTGCCGCCGGTATCAATACCTAGTCGCAAGGATTCTTCATAGTTCCCCGACTGAGCGTTTGAGGTGGTAACCAGCTTGACTGTCTGCTGCCGGAAAGCTTACCGGCTGTAGTCGTGGAAGCCACGCCCGGTTTTACGCCCCAGGTAACCTGCATCGACCTTCTGCTTGAGCAAAGGGCACGGCCGGAATTTAGAGTCACCAAATTCCTGATGCAACACATCCATAACCCAAAGGCAGACATCCAAGCCGATCATGTCAGCGAGAGCCAGTGGGCCCATGGGATGGGCCGCTCCGAGTTTCATTGCCGCATCGATATCCTCGGCCGTGGCGAGTCCCTCGTAGAGGATAAAAGCCGCTTCGTTAATCATTGGAACCAGCATCCGATTGACCACAAAGCCCGGGCTATCCTTGACACTGACCGGTGTCTTTCCCAGGTCCCGGGCCAGCGCATCGACTGCTGCGTAGGTCTCGTCCGAGGTCTGCATAGCCCGAATCACTTCGATCAGTGCCATCAGTGGCACCGGGTTGAAAAAATGCATGCCGATAACGCGCTCAGCGCGGCCACTGGCAGCCGCGATCCGGGTTAACGACAGCGACGAGGTATTCGAAGCGAGGATGGCGCTTTCTTGGCAGATCGCGTGGAGCTTTGAAAAAATTGGTATTTTGACGTCCATATTTTCACTTGCCGCCTCGACCACCAGATCACACTCCGCCATGGCTTCAATATCAGTGGTGGCCTGGATCCTTGCCAGAGCCTGGGTACAGGCCTCCTGGGTGATTTTATCTTTCTTTACCAACCGTTCCAGGCTGGAACCCAGAGCATCCAGGCCTTTTTGCACCACTTCGTCAGAGACATCCTGCATGATGACGTTGTAGCCCCGGATCGCGCAGGTTTGGGCAATACCATTACCCATAGTGCCGGCACCAATCACGCCGATATTCTTAAGACTCATGTTTGTTGATAAGGTCCTGTGGCCAGTCAAGTTACTTTGAGGGTCGCCAAGGCTACCGCAAACCATAGCTAACACCAAACCTGACTCTGGCCGAGGTCGCCAGGATTTCACAATCAGGCGCGTTGGGAATAGACTAACCCCTCATGGACAGCGTCACCATGATTAAAAAGCTCGTCGGGTTTGACACGGTCTCTCGTGAAAGCAACCTGCCGTTAATCGATTTCGTTCAGAATATTCTCTACGATCAGGGGATTGGCTCGCGCCGGGTACCCAGTGCCGATGGGCAAAAGTCCAACCTGATTGCCACCGTTGGCCCCGAAGAAGTCGGTGGCGTCGTTCTTTCCGGCCATACCGATGTAGTTCCCGTTGATGGGCAGGATTGGGACAGCGACCCTTTTACCCTGATGCGCTCGGGTAACCGCTTGTATGGCAGGGGCAGTTGTGACATGAAGGGATTTATTGGCATCGCTTTGGCCCTGGTACCCAAGATGGTGAACCTGCGCCGACCAATCCACTTTGCGTTGTCGTACGACGAGGAGGTAGGGTGTTTGGGTGCCCCGGATATGATAGAGGTGATTCGCCGCGAACTGCCGGAGCC
>Ga0207990_1001087_pt1 | contig 14501 bp, 13 predicted proteins | sample ETNtaG_8_FD_185780 | JGI IMG/M metagenome (GOLD analysis project Ga0207990, IMG submission 185780) | Marine microbial and viral communities from oxygen minimum zone, Eastern Pacific Ocean - ETNP201406SV75 (SPAdes) (version 2) | ecosystem: Environmental > Aquatic > Marine > Oceanic ...
ATTCTCCATCACTTGCTGCAAGTATCATGCCTTCAGAGACTCCAAAACGCATCTTTCTTGGTGCCAAGTTTGCCACCATTACTGTTAGGCGCCCTTCTAGATCTTTGGGGCTGTAATGTTCCTTAATTCCAGCAAAAACATTTCTAGTCTGGTCCTCGCCAATATCTAGCGTTAATTGAACAAGCTTATCAGCCCCTTCAACCTCTTGAGCCTTAACTATTTTTGCTACCCTTAAGTCAATCTTGGAAAAGTCTTCAATCTGAATCATGTTATCGTCCTGGCTTTCGTTGTCATTATTAGTTTGTTGAATGTTTTCTTTGGATGCCTCTACCACATTATTAATTTGTTCAGCTTCGATGCGCGACATCATCGGTTTAAATTTGTTAATTTTGTGTTTAGTTAGTGGGTGCTTTATTGCACCCCAAGTTAATTCGTCAATATTCAAGAATATCTCTGCATCTTTAGCCATAACTGGCAATACCGGCTTTAGGTATGTCATTAGCACTCTGAACAAGTTAATTGCAAGAGAGGTAACATCATGCACCTCTGCCTCCTTGCCCTCCTCTTTCACTAATTGCCATGGCTTATGCTCATCAATGTACTGGTTAGCTTTATCAGCCAGCTTCATAATGTCGCGCATAGCCTGATTATAATTGCGCTCTTCATACATGACAGCGATCTCATCGCCCTTAGCTATAAACTCGTTATATAAGTCTGACTCTGTGGCGTATGCAGAAAGCGTTTTATTGTATTTTTTTACAATAAATCCTGCCGAACGTGAAGCTATATTAACTACTTTGCCTACCAAATCAGAGTTAACCCTTTGCTTAAAGTCTTCGAGATTTAAATCTATATCATCAATCTTAGGAGTTAGTTTGTATGCGTAGTAGTATCTTAGGCACTCTGGATTTATGTAGTTTAGGTATGTTCTGGCTTGTATGAATGTGCCACGAGACTTACTCATCTTTTGGCCATTCACTGTTAAAAAACCGTGGGCAAAGATGGCATTAGGGGTACGGTAATTAGACCCCATCAAAGTTGCAGGCCAGAAAAGAGCATGAAAATACACGATATCTTTACCGATAAAGTGATACATCTCTGTTTTTGAGTTTTTATTGAAGTACTCATCAAAATCTAGGCCCGTATCATTGCAAAGCTTTTTAAAGCTACCCATATAACCAATCGGGGCATCAAGCCAAACATAAAAGAACTTGTCTTTAACGCCAGGTATCTGAAATCCGAAATATGGCGCATCGCGAGAGATGTCCCACTGCTGCAAACCTTGATCAAACCATTCAGCCAGCTTATTTCTAACCTCTGACTGCAAGTGACCAGCTTCGGTCCACTCTTTTAGTTTTTCTTCAAATTGTGGTAAGTCAAAGAAGTAGTGCTCAGACTCTTTTGTAATAGGGGTTGCGCCAGATACTACAGATTTTGCATTTTTAAGCTCTGTGGTTGAATAAGTTGCACCACATGATTCACAGTTATCGCCGTACTGATCTGTGGCTCCGCATTTAGGGCAGTCACCCTTGATAAACCTGTCAGGCAAGAACATTTCCTTTTCAGGGTCGAACGCCTGGGAGATGGTCCTCTTTTTTATATAGCCGGCATCGTTAAGTTTGTTATAAATTCCCTCTGACACCTCTCTGTTTTCATCAGAATGAGTGGAGTGATACTGACTAAAGTCAATTGCAAAGTCTTTAAAGTCTGCCTGATGCCTTTCACTTACACCTGCAATCAACTCCTCAGGGGTAATCCCTAGCTCTTGAGCCTTAAGCATTATTGGTGTTCCGTGTGCATCATCAGCGCACACGTAGTGGCACTCATTGCCCATCATTTTTTGGAACCTAACCCAAATATCAGTCTGAATATACTCCAACATATGACCGAGATGAATTTCTCCGTTTGCATATGGCAGAGCAGAAGATACTAGAATTTTCCTTTTGGGCATATTAATATTAGGGTTTAATGATATCAAGTTACGTTAAAATAGCATCATTTTACCGACTGGAATAGAACAAATGGCAGATTTAACTAAAGATCAAATTGAGAAAATTCTTTCAAATGTAAACGATATATATACCGAACAGGATATTGTTTCATCAAATGCAGTTGACAGTATATCGATTGATAAAGGCCATGTTGAGGTGAATGTGATACTAGGATATCCGGCCAGTGGGTATCACGAGCAATTAATATCTGACATCAAAGATGAGCTTAAGTCTTCTGGGGTAACTAGCTCAACAATTAATATCGACACTAAGATTGTTTCTTATTCTACCCAGAAGGGAGTAGATACTCTCCCTGAAGTTAAAAATATAATCGCAATTGCGTCAGGAAAGGGTGGCGTTGGCAAGTCAACTACTGCAGTTAATTTAGCGCTAGCTCTGCAAGCAGAGGGGGCCAAAGTAGCTCTACTTGATGCAGACATTTATGGCCCATCTCAACCCAGGATGTTGGGTGTTAGCAAGATTAAGCCTGAAACTACAGGTGAAGGTAAATTGCTACCTGTTCTAGGCCACGGCATGCAGAGTATGTCAATTGGATTTTTAGTTGATGAGGGTTCACCAATGATTTGGCGTGGTCCGATGGTAACTCAGGCACTAGAGCAGATGCTAAGAGATACTCTGTGGCGTGGTGTTGATTATATGATTATAGATCTGCCGCCAGGTACAGGGGATACACAATTAACTTTAAGCCAAAAGATTCCAGTTAGTGGAACTGTTATTGTTACAACACCTCAAGATATCGCTTTGATTGATGCCAATAAAGGGCTAAAAATGTTCGAAAAAGTCAACATTCCAATACTCGGCATTGTCGAAAATATGTCACTTCATATTTGCTCAAAGTGTAGCCATGAAGAGGCCATATTTGGAACTGGTGGAGGTGAATCGATGGCTAAAGAGGCTGGTGTTAATTTCCTGGGTGCTTTACCTCTTGAGATAGACATACGTACTGACGTTGATGAGGGCACCCCAACAGTTGCCAAGAGCCCAGATAGTAGGACCACAGAAATTTATAAAGAGATAGCTAGAAAGGTTTCTGCAAAATTAACCCAACAAGATAGAGCAATAAGTGCATTCCCTAGCATCACCATTGAGTAGTTATTATTCATAAGTTCTAGATAAAAATCATTAAACTATAGTATTTTCTCGTTTTGTATATAAATATGAGTTATCTGAAACAATTCAAGGGCAGATTTATTGGAATTATGCAGTGGCAGGATTGTGACGACCTTCTTAATGCACTTATAAGTAATCCGCAAGAATGGTATATATATAACACTTCAGATATAGTCCCCGATAGTACAGTTGCACCTGATGAATTTGTCAGTCAAATAAAGTCTATCAAAGAAATCATTACAAAGGAGCATCAGGAGAGGTATTGCGGCATTGTTTATGCTGACAACCTAGATAAACCGAGTTTTGTAAAAATTTTTCACCCTAACAACTTAGGTAAGGTATGTGGGAGTAGTGAAAACCCACCACTACCTAGATGGCTTCTATCAAAAACCCAGCCAACCGATGTTGTAGAGAATTTTGGAGCCAAACAAGGTTCCGGTTTTTTATCTAAATTTATGCAATTTTAACAATCAGTACCACTAAAAATTAAAAAACTTAGTGGTTTTCTGAGACCTGATTGATAGTATATTTAGGAATCTCAATAACTAAATCTGACTTACCAACTATTGCCTGGCAAGATAAGCGAGAATCTGGATCCAGTCCCCATGCCTTGTCTAACAGATCATCCTCTATCTCGTCAGACTCCTCTATATCGTTAAAGCCTTCACGAACATATATATGGCAAGTGGTACATGCATTTGACATCTCACAGGCATGCTCAATTTCAACATCATTTTCCAATAAAGCATTACACACACTTACCCCCTCATCGACCTCTATGACGACACCTTCTGGGCAAAGCTCTTGGTGTGGTAATACAATTATTTGGGGCATAGACTTCTCATTAAATAATTAAAATTCATCAACATTGTGGCCCTGCATAGCTTTCATAACTGAACTATTCATGCGTAACTCTACAAACCTAGAGCTGACGCTCTCCAGGTGCTTAATTGAGTTGTGTATTAATTCCTTATCATCGCACGTACTGAGTACGTCAAGTTCGTCTCTGGCCTTAATGATTTCACTCAACATGTCTCTATCCAGCAATGCCTTGTCTTGCTTTAGAGCTGAATCAATTGCTTCCAGAGTTCTCGTAGCGTCAACCCGGGCTTCGTGTAGTAGCCGTGTTTTAATGTCGTCCTCTGCAAAAGTAATAGAATCTTTCAGCATCCTTTCCATCTCCTCACTTCTTAAGCCGAATGACGGTTTAATAACTACGTCGGACTTAACACCAGAATTCTCCTCTGTAGCACTTACCGATAACAATCCGTCTGCATCCACCTGAAACTCTACTCTGACACGTGCACTACCTGCAACCATAGGCGGTATACCCTTTAATTCAAACTTGCCAAGAGAGCGGCAATCCTTTACTAGCTCTCTTTCGCCCTGCAAGACATGAATTTCCATAGCCGTCTGTCCGTCCTTGAAGGTGGTAAATTCTTGAGCCCTGGTTATTGGGATTGTTGTATTCCGGTGAACGACCTTCTCTACCAGTTCCCCCATAGTCTCAAGGCCAAGCGAGAGGGGAAGTACATCCAACAATAACATCTCGTCCTTAGACTTATTTCCAGCCAAAATGTTGGCCTGAATTGCGGCCCCTTTTGCTACTACCTCATCCGGATTAATGCTACACAGTACCGGCTTATTAAACATCTCCCCTACCATACCTCTAACGATAGGCATTCGTGTTGATCCACCTACCATGATTATGTCTATGACCTCACTAATGTCAATACCTGCATCCCTGATAGCTCTCTTACTTAGTAGGACGGTGCGTTCAACTAAACTCTTAGCCAGGGATTCAAATTTATCTTTGGTTATGCGATAAGGTGAATCTATGCAATCAAATTCGGCAAACTCATTATCAGTTAATGTTTCCTTGGCTGTCCTTGAGAATTGTTTTATTTTTTGCTTTTGTGTTGGGGTTAACTCCTTGATACCTAATTCTTTTATACAGTCATCAATAATTAGTTGGTCGAAATCATCCCCACCCAGTGACGAGTCTCCTCCAGTCGATAGGACCTTGAAGATGCCCTTTGAAAACTTTAAGATAGAGATGTCAAAGGTGCCCCCTCCGAGATCATATACCGCGTGTATACCTTCGTTTCCAGACTCTAGTCCATAAGCAACTGCGGCCGCTGTAGGTTCGTTCAGTAAACGCAATGTGTTAAGCCCAGAAAGGGTTGCGGCGTCTTTAGTAGCCTGCCTTTGTGCATCATTAAAGTAGGCCGGGACAGTTATAACCGCGTCAACCACATCGCCCCCAAGGGATTGTTCGGCTCGGCACTTAAGAGAGTTCAATATTCCGGATGAAATTTGAACAGCAGAGAGGTCTCCCATTGCAGTATGAAATAACACATTGTTGCCATTCTCAACTAGCTGGTATGGGCAATTTTTAAAACTCTTAGCGTCCCTGTATCCTAATCCCATAAAGCGTTTAACTGAGACAATAGTGTTGGTTGGGTCGGTTTTTGCGTATGGACATGCCTCACAACCAACGGTCAATTTGTTGTCCTTCCCGCAGTGCACAACTGATGGCAGGATGGCCTCATTATTTTCGTCAGTAAGTACAGTGCTTTGGCCACTCTTAACTGTTGCTACGAGCGAGTTGGTTGTACCTAAATCAATACCAATGGCTAATTTATGTTGGTGGGGTGAGCTGGACTGACCTGGCTCAGATATCTGTAATAATGCCATAACTTAAATACTGTTCATTATAAAAAGTGTACACACACTAAAGCCACCTGTCCATTAATTGGTTTGAGTGTTGACTTAGTTGCATATAGAATCTTAACTCCCTAACTAGTTTCGTTATTTTATCAAAATCATTTACTTTAAATAGTTGAGATAAGAGTTCAACGTTTTCTTTAATTGTTATAGAATTATCAACAATAAAGTTGTCCAAGGCTAGCTCATCTTTACTACTCTGTATTGACTCTAACTGTTCCCTTAACTCAATTTGTCCTACTAAAAAAGTTGCATCCATTTGAGTATTTTTTTCATCAAAGGCATTAATACCTTGCATCTCCAACAGGTATGTTGCTCTAGATAGTGGGGATTTTAATGTATCGAACGCAGTATTAATAAGAGAAGTGTTTAGTAAAGAGTCGGCCCTCTTTTCAGAGCTACTGCTTACAAATTTATCGGGATGAAATTGTGATATTTGTGCTTGATATCGGGCCTCTAGAGTGTCAATATCTACAGAAAAGTCTACATCTAAAGAGAATAACTCAAAGTAATTTTGCATACCTCAGGAGCGACAATATAATTAAACAGTAAAAGATTCGCCGCAACCGCACTCGGCCTTAGCGTTAGGGTTATTAAATTCAAAACCTTCGTTCAGTCCATCCTTAACGAAGTCGACCTCGGTACCATCTAAATAAACGAGACTTTTGGCATCAATAATTAACTTCATTCCGTTGGTATCAAATACTGAATCATCTTCATTAATAATGTCAACAAACTCAATGTTATAGCCTAAGCCTGAACAGCCAGTTGTCTGAACAGATAGGCGTACACCTATCCCTGAACCGCGGTTTGATAAATAATCATTCATACGCTTAGATGCTACATCTGTTACTGTAATTGACATACTCTACTCAGATTTATTTTTAATATCATTTATTGCTGCCTTGATCGCATCTTCAGCCAGAACTGAGCAATGAATCTTCACTGGTGGCAATGCTAATTCCTGTGCAATGTCTGAATTCTTTATCTTTGCTGCCTCATCCAGTGTCTTCCCTTTCACCCATTCAGTTAACAATGAGCTTGAAGCGATAGCAGATCCGCAACCGTAGGTTTTGAATTTAGCGTCCTCGATTACACCATTATCGTCCACCTGTATCTGTAGTCGCATTACATCCCCGCATGCTGGGGCACCGACCATTCCAGTACCAACATTTTTAGCGTCCTTATCCATAACCCCAACGTTGCGAGGGTTTTCGTAGTGATCTAGTACCTTTTCACCATACGCCATATACATTCTCCTGAATTAATTTTAAATTTAATATACATACTTGAAACAAATTATAACTCTAAATGGGGCACTTATATGTACAGAAATTAATGCGCTGTCCATTCAACTTTACTCAAATCTACCCCATCTTTATACATATCCCATAGAGGTGAAAGGTCACGCAATTTCTCTACCTTTGCACGAACCAGGCTTATTGTACTGTCGACCTCATCCTCGTTGGTGAAACGACCAATACTAAAACGTATAGAGCTGTGCGCTAATTCGTCCGAAAGGCCTAGCGCCCTCAGTACATATGATGGCTCTAAGCTGGCTGAAGTACATGCAGACCCGGAAGACACTGCTACATCATTTATAGCCATCATTAATGACTCACCCTCAACATAATTGAAGCTTATATTTAAATTGCCTGGTACTCGCTGGTCTATGTCTCCGTTAACAACGACCTCTTCCATGTCTGCAAAACCAGCCAGCAATCTGTCCCTTAGTTTGAGTATTTTGATGTTTTCATTAGACATCTCAGATTCGGCAATAGAGAACGCCTCACCCATACCCACAATCTGGTGAGTGGCTAGGGTTCCTGACCTCATACCGCGTTCATGCCCCCCTCCATGCATCTGAGCCTCAATACGGATTCTAGGCTTGCGCTGTACATACAGGGCGCCTATACCTTTTGGTCCGTACACCTTGTGAGCAGAAAAGCTCATTAAGTCTACAGGCAATTTAGATAAATCTATCTCAACCTTGCCTGCGGACTGTGCTGCGTCAACATGAAAGAACACTTTACGGTCACGGCACAGAGAGCCTATAGATTCGATATCCTGTATCACACCAATTTCATTGTTGACATGCATTACTGAAACCAGAATAGTGTCAATTCTTATTGCCTCATTTAGCACATTAATATCTAATAGTCCGTTAGGTAATGGGTCAAGGTAGCTAACCTCGTAGCCCTCTCTCTCTAGCTGCCTGCAAGTGTCAAGTACTGCCTTGTGTTCGGTTTTAAGGGTGATAATATGGTTACCCTTCTTTTTATAGAAATGAGCTATACCCTTTATTGCCAGGTTATCTGATTCTGTTGCTCCAGATGTCCAAACAATTTCTCTAGGGTCAGCACCCACAAGGCTTGCAACCTGTTTCCTCGCATTCTTTACAGCCTCATCAGCTTGCCATCCATAGTAATGAGATCTAGATGCCGGGTTTCCGAAGTTCCCATCCATTGACAGGTACTGCATCATCTTTCTAGCTACCCTCTTATCGACAGGGGTTGTAGCTGAGTAGTCCATGTAGGTAGGTCTAGGCATATTATTTACGATACCCTGTTAAAATTATGTTCGTCTATCACTTGTTGAAGAGTCTTGTGTTCCAGGAATGACCTAATCTGGTCACTAACTTCGCACCACAGTTTGTGTGATATGCATTCTCTACCATTTAGGCAATCACCCATGCCCTTGCATCTACGAAGGTCAATGTTTTCATCTACAGCTTCAATTATTTGAGTTAAGTTGATGTTGTTTGCAGAATTATCCAACAAATAACCACCACCAGGACCGCGAACGCTTTTTACGAGTTCTGCCCTTCTTAGCTTAGCAAATAATTGCTCAAGATATGAAAGTGAAATGTTTTGTCTTTCTGAAATAATTTCTAGTGTTGTAGGCTTGCCAGACTTGTTAGTAGCTAGATCTAACATAGCTGTTATAGCGTATCTACCCTTAGTTGTTAGTTGCATAATGGTAATTTATTAGTGAACAGAATATTATTATATAGTTAACTGATTAATTTAGTCAAGTAAAAAACCCTACATTTACTAAGTTTATTTACTTTCTATCTCTAAATCATCCACAGATGAACTAGCTGTATTCTTTATTTTAAGCTCTTTTGAAACTTTTGATAACTGCTCGTCCATATCATGTAGGTGGGTTAAAATTGAGTTTATTGCTTTAACGGTAGGGTCATCAGTCTCCTTACTGACTACCGCGTAGGCATCAAAGTGATTAGGATCATTGGCCTTACTCTTTATAACTTTGCCAGGAATTCCGACCACTGTTTGGTTGTCCTCGATTGACTTAACTACAACTGAGTTTGAGCCAACCCTGACATTATCCCCTAATGTGATAGGTCCCAAAACCTTAGCTCCGGCGCCGATTACGACGTTATTTTTAAGTGTAGGGTGTCTTTTAACCTTGTTCCAAGTAATACCACCCAGAGTTACGCCATGATAGAGCATACAGTCATCACCTATCTCCGAAGTCTCTCCAATAACAACACCCATCCCATGGTCTATAAAAAATCTACGCCCAATCTGTGCACCAGGATGGATTTCAATTCCGGTAACCCATCTAGCGAATGTGGAGATAAATCTAGCCAGCCATTTCAGTTTAATGTTCCATAAAAAGTGAGTAAAGCGATAAAATATCATCGCCTGGACGCCAGAGTAGCATGTAATGATTTCAAATACATTTCTAGCTGCCGGGTCGCGCTCAAAAACGCTATTAATGTCTTCAATAAATTTCATCTTTTAATTATATCATAGAGCGCTAATATCTAGCCATGCTTAAGTGCTATAGAATTACAAATAATGCTAAAACCGATAACCTAGTACCTGACAATAGATTTGAATCTTTTGTAGTTAAACAGATACTGTTCAGGTTTAGTCCTTACCAGATCTTCAATTGCTTTATTCATTAGAGCTACATCGTCATCTAAATTGTTTGATTCTGACAACACATTTACTGGTTTTATATTTAATATATAACCGCTACCATGACTTAGCCTCTCCGCCCAAGTCATAAGAACCCTGGTGTTACTCTTTCTTGCAAGCTTAACAAGTAAAGTCATTGTTCTGATATCGTGACTAAAGAATGGAGCCATCAAGCTGCCCTCCTGACCGGGATCCTGGTCAGGGAGTATTCCTATTAGCTCCTTATTGTTGAGGGATCTTTGGAGCTTAATGACGCCATTCTTATCGGCAGTAGCCATTTGTAAATCTCCAATCTGCCTTCTCGAAAGTACCAAACCTTCTAGGCCCTCATTCTTTAATGGCTTATATAAAAAAGTCACCGGCCTGTTTAGTGATATCACCCTTCCTGTTATCTCCCAGCAACCAAAATGTGGCACCAGCAGTATGGCTGGTTGTTCAGAATTTATATGCTCGATGCCTACAATATTTTTTATATATTTTGAGTTGTTATTAAAGTCATTAAACCAAATAAAGCCCAACTCTGTGAAACCTTTTCCAGCCTCTATTAGCGAATTTTTTACTAACCTTTTGATGTCATTTTCATTCAAATCTGGAAAACACAGCTTGACATTAGTTCTGACCACTCTCTTTGATTTACTTGGAACAGTGTACAAATATAGACCAACAATTGAACCGATAAAGTGGTTCAATGGTAGTGGCAAAATTGAAAATAATCTAAGAACTAATTTAACCATCCAAGGTGCCCTTGGTTTCATCTAGGATTGGTCTCATAGCGCTGAGCAGGTTTTTGTATAGGTTCGGTGTACGCTTCTCCTCATTCAACAACATCTCCTTGAAGTATTGCCTTTCTGTTGGCATCGAGAAGCATGCCGGGCAGGAGTCAGCAATTACAGGTAGGTCCATATTACTAGCAAAATCTGCCAGCTGCCTCTCGCGCACATAAACTAGTGGCCTAATCACTCTCAGGTCCTTGTCGTCATTGATGTAGTGAGCCTTCATTGTTTGAACCTTGCCGTTATGACAGATAGACATTATCAAGCTCTCGGAGAGGTCGTCAAGGTGCTGCCCAAGGGCCAATACGTTGTACCCTTCTCTTCTTGCTGCTTGATACATTAGTCCTCTCTTGATACGAGAACAGAAAGAACAGTAAGAGTCACCCTTCATGCTTATCTTTGCCTGCTCCATGATAGGAAACTCTTCAAAGTAGTAAGGGGTATCGAACTTATTAAAGAAAGTTTCCAGAGCCTTGGGCTCAAAGCCCTCAACCTGCGGATCAACGGTAACAACACCGAGATCAAAATTAATTGGGGCACACCTTTTAAAGTGCCTTAGTATATGAAACAAGCTCAATGAATCTTTGCCGCCAGATACGGCTAGCAATATTTTGTCCCCCTCTCTTATCATTCCGAAGTCACTTATAGCCCTACCTACAGGCTTAACTAATAGTTTTGGAATCTTTGTTTTGGGATTAGTATTTTTATTCATGGGAATGTGGGTGGCCTTATCTATAGAACCATCTTCTTTGTCTGTTTTTTGTTTCTGGGTCTAGTTTATCTTGAATCGAGAGTTCACAAAAGGTTTTGTCTGTTTCAATAATTTTGATTATCATCTCACCAAGTGTATCGTCCCTCAAAAAGCCAACGGCAATTGTATCACCTACAGACTTAGAGCCAACACAGTCTTCCAAATCTTTGAAATCAACCTTAAGCTTATCGATAGTAACAATAATGTCTCCGACATACAGTCCTCCCAACTGGGAGCTGGTGCTATCAAATACATGGGTGACTATTGAGGAGCCGTTAGATTCTTTGGTGCTTATACCAAAACTTGATAGACCGCTATGTTTAAAGGTGCATTCCACCCCTACATAGTGGAATGAATCTGACAATGGTAACTCCTTAACACCGTAAACGTACGAATTAAAGAAATCGGAATAATCAAGCATAGTAAGTTCCTCAATAACTAACTTGACGGTGTCGTCCTCTAGCCCATCAAACTTATAGTTTTCCCAAATATATTTAATGATGTCGTCTAAGGATACATCTCCATCAGTATTTCTTCTTATATCTATATCCAACACGAATGCGAGTAGCGCACCCTTGGAGTAATAGCTAACGATTGAGTTTGGTGCATTCTCATCCTGCTGATAGAATTTAGTCCAAGCGTCGAAGCTGGATTCGGCTATGGACTGCTTCATTCTTCCTGAACTTTTCTGGACCTTGGTAACGTTCTTAGAGAAAAGGCTAAGGTACTGGTCTGGTGTCAGTATATTGGTTCTTAATAATGACAATTCATCATAATAAGAGGTGAAGCCCTCAAATATCCATAGCTGTTCTGTGTAGTTTTCTCGGTCATAGTCAAGATTTATAAAGTTGGCAGGTTTAATTGCTTTAATCCACCAGGCGTGGAAATATTCGTGAGAGCATAGGGCTAAGAATTTGGTGTAATCGGCGCCAATAGAGGTCATACCTTTGACTGGAAGATCTGACCTAGAACATATCAAACTGGTAGATTTTTTGTGTTCGAGTCCTCCATAGCCATGACTCCTAACTAAAGTCAAAAACAAGTAATTATCGAAAGGGGTCGCTCCTCCAAAAAAATCCATATGGTGTTGACATATGCTGGTAAGGTCAGAACTAAGCCTACCGATGTCCGTGCTATGGGTTCCAGTTAAAGCCATCCGGTGCTGAATCTTGTTGGCCTCAAATTCAAAGAGCGTAAAGTTGGATATTTCCACAGGGTGATCGATCAGTTCATTGTAATTGTCCGCTTCGTAGATTTCGGTGCTATGGCTCTTTTTTTGTGGTTTCATGGTGGTGGCACATTGCCATTGCCCTAGAACTTCTTTATTAGATGGAAGATTAATAATCAACTCGCACTCTTCGTCCTCAAAACCTAATGGCAGCAAGAAAACACTTGTACCGTTAAAGAAGGCTCTCTCGTTAGTTAGGTACGCGCTCCTGACAGATAGATCGAAGGCATACACATCGTACTCAATACTGATACTGTGAGTGCAAGGGTGGGCTATCCAGTTATTTTTGTCGGTCTTTCTTAGTGGCACATCTTTGCCGCCAGATTCTGCATGTATACTAACTATGTGCTTTGAAAAGTCACGTATTAGGTAGCTACCAGGTATCCAGTTTGGTAGTTTGAATGCTTGGCCTAAGGGGTTAGGCTCTTTTAGAGTTAATTTGACTGAAAATAGGTGTTTGTGGGGAGATTTTATACTTATTTCATAGTGCAGACTCATGGCAACAATTTGTCAATAGTGGCCCAATAATCTAGCACTGTTTTTTGATAATTACTTGCTGTCTTTGCAAGACCTAGTATCGCACTCTGTTCGTTGCTTTGTGAACTAATGACAAGACTTGTCTGACCCTGGCCATTGTTATATAGATATTTTTCCTGGGCAGTTCTTTCTTTCGATATAGCTATCTGTGCTCTGTTTGACTCCATCATCTCTGCAAGGAGGGCTATCTTCTCTTTTAGAACCATAGCCTGAGAATAGATTGTTAGTAGTTGCTCTTGCTTTTGTAGTTCTAGACGATCTATGGATACCTGGTTCTTGGCAACTCCAGATATACCTTTCATATTTCCTAAAGGGTACGTGAGATCGACACCGATTGTGAATGCCGGATTGAATCCTTGCGCTACATTTAGATAAGTAGTGCCAGCACTTTCATTAGAGAGACCCACACTGAAGTCAAGGTCTGGTTTTAGCTTGTTGTGTAGACTTGTTTGCTTTCTTTGAAGTATTGCTACATTCAAGTTGGAAATCTTTCCTGCCCTAGAGTTGTCAGATATGTACTCTTTCAGGTCGCCTGTAAGGATAGGTTGCTCATCATATAAATCAAAGCTAGTTTTCAGGTCTGTGTCCTCTGTGTCTAGTAACACTGCTATCTCGTACTGTAGAAGAATTAAATTTTGTTCTGACTGAAGTAGTTGTTGCTTTGTCCTTAGAAATGCATCCTCTTGAGCCAAAACATCTGCCCTATTGGCAATAGAGGCGTCATACCTCTTTTTAGTTAGTTCAAATTCCTGTGCCGCCAAAACAAGGTGCTGCTCGTTAATGTTTTTTTCTTCCTGGGCATAGGTCAAATCGATAAACCTCTTTAATTTCTCGAGCAAGAACTGTTCCGCCCTTTCTTGCTTGTCTAGTTTATCTATTTGTATATCTATGCTGGCCACATCATAGTCAGTACTGATATTAATGCCATCCTTGTTCTTCCATAGAGGTATTGTGTAGTCTAGGGAGAATTTTTTATTGCTAGATTCAATATCTCTACTCTTCTCAGTCCATGCTTGCTTCAATGAAACTGTGGCACCATTATCTGCAAAGCTTTTAGAGGCGCTAATATTAAGGGTATGCGTGTCTAGGTCGTCGTATGTTGTGCTTATGCTGCCTGATTCATTTTTGTATTGAGAATTTATACCGAGCACCCATTCCTCAGAAGGTGAAACTGATTGCCTTTCAATTTGCTTAATTTTACTGGTCAATTCTTGTTCTGCGAAGAATGGGTGGACATCTTTCAGGCGCTGAACAAAGCCAACCTGGCCAAACGTTTGGGATATCACGTTAAACTGGTTTGCGTTAACATTAACAGGATTTAAATAAATTGGTATGGGGCCAAGTGCTGCATCCGTTACAGTAGAAAACGTTAGTAGCATAAATACAGACGCTATACAGAATTGCTTTAAGTTCATT
>Ga0207990_1001088_pt1 | contig 14484 bp, 18 predicted proteins | sample ETNtaG_8_FD_185780 | JGI IMG/M metagenome (GOLD analysis project Ga0207990, IMG submission 185780) | Marine microbial and viral communities from oxygen minimum zone, Eastern Pacific Ocean - ETNP201406SV75 (SPAdes) (version 2) | ecosystem: Environmental > Aquatic > Marine > Oceanic ...
AATGAAAGTAAATGAATTAAAAATCTTTAAGAAATAATTGAATGTCATTTTGTGATGCAGTAGAATTCATAAGATTTCTTGCAACATCAGATCGTTTTGGAATTTTTATTTGTCCTTTTTTACCAATTCTAACGGAATCAAGATATCGTTCATTTGTATGAATATCAACATGCATAGAGGTATATTCTCTATTGACAGTTAGTAATAAAGCAGTTTTTGATTCTGAAAAACTAAAAGGTATTTCATTTGACGTTGAAGATAGTAATTTGGAATCTTTAGCAACAATATCAATGTGAACTTCAAGGAATTTCTCAATTTCATTTATGTTAGAACCACCTCTACCAATAATGGATGCAATACAATCTTCATGGACAGTTACTTTCACACGATTCTCAGACAAAATTTCAACTTGTGAATCAGAATCATATCTTTTAAAATATTCTTTAATTTTATTCTCAGCTAACTTTTCAATACCAGCTTTTTCACCACGTTTCTTAACAGGTACAATGACATTTTCTTCTCCAAAAGTATAGATTTCATATTCCAAAATATTATCATCAAAATTTCTTATCTCGATTACGGGTCTAGCTAAATCAGATTCAGTCATGCCAGTAGGAACTTTAACTTTTAATTCTAAATCATATACTTTTTCAATTTTTCCATTATTTACAAACACCACAGTATCCAAAACACTAGGAATCATTCCAAGTTCGATTTTACCAATAAATCGTTGAATTGCATCTAAAGGAGAATTAGCATGGATTACACCAACCATACCAACACCAGTTAATCGTAAATCAGAGAAAGTTGTAAAATCTTCTCGTCGTCTAACTTCATCAAAAATAGTATAATCAGGACGAACTAATAATAAAATATCAGCAGTGTTATCAAAACTTCCATCTAGTTTACTATATTGAGTAATTCCTGTATCAACTTGTAAATCACGAGGAGATTCAAATGTTTTAACAATTTTTCCCTGACTGTGATAAAAATTCGCCAATCCAGAAGCTAATGTACTTTTTCCAGAACCTGGAGAACCAGAGATTACAATTCCTTCAGCTCTATCAGTTAAACGATTCATCAATGCTTCAGAAATATCATAATCTTCAAGAGACAATTTCACAGTAGGATGAACAATAGTAATTTCATAAGATTCAGAAAATGGCGGATAGGTAATGGCAATACGATAATCGTTATGTTGAATTACAGATGCACCAGTTTTAGAAATTTCAATAGTGCTAGAATCAGAAATATTTACAGAAGATAATATCTGAGAAGAAATCATTTTCAAATAATCTTTAGAAAGAAGTTCATCACTTAATCGGGTAAGTAAAAATTCACCAGGTTTTCCTTTTTTTCCAAGTGGATATTGATTTTCTTTAAGATGGACACTCATTGTGTCATTTTCAAAGAATTTTAAAAATTCAAGTGTCTCATGAGTATTTACAGGTTTTAAAAAGACAGTTTGTATATCTTCAGCTTGTGCAACTAGATATTGTACTTTATCAGAAGTATAAAGAATTGCATCATTTTGTTTTGCAATGTCAATAATTAATGCATCAATTCTTCCACTAGCAGCAAATTTGATATCATCGATAGCAGGATGGGATCCTTTTAAAATAATTTTTAATCCATAATTGACAGATAATTTGTTAAGTTTTTGAATTTGTTCTAATCCAATAAACCCCTGTTGCTTATTATTAGAAGCCTGAGATTGTAATTCATCAAATACAGCTTGAGGAATAATAATATCAGAATTTTTGACAAACCCAGATTCAATTTGATCAGCAAGATATCCATTTATGATAACACTAGTATCAGCAACAATTACAATACTCATAAAATTTAGTCAATGTGTTAGTATAAAAAATATCCAACAAAATCTAGCTAAAGAAAACAAACATTCTGAACTAAAATCACTCACTCTCCATAAAAAATTGAAATATAGAAAGACCAGACATGTATCAGGAACTAGCAAAAAATACAGAATTTTATCAAAATTGTACACAATATTTTGAATTTTTAAGGAAGAAAAGCAGCGTTGATTATGATTTTGAAGATGAATATTATTTTACCATGCCTGCAATATCAAATCATCAATAGTACAAGATTTAGAACTCATCAAAATATGTAAAATATGGATCAAAATTTACAGGATTTTGCAGATAAAATAATAAAATATGCAGATAAAGCAGGAGTACAATATTGTGATGTTAGAGCAGAACATCAAGAAAAAAAATCAGCATTAATTGAAAATGGGGAAATTGAACATATTAGAAATAGTGAAGATAGAGGAATAGGAATTAGATTAATAAAAAATGGAGCATGGAGTTTTTGTTCGATAACAAATCCAAAATCATTTAATGAAATAAAAGATATTTTAGATAATACAATAGAAAATTCAAATTATAAAAATTTGGATAAAAAAAATATAATTAATTTACATAAAAGTCCAATTAACAAAAAAGAAATTAATTTTCCAGTTATGAAAAAACCAGAGATTGATGAATTAATAAAAATAGGATTAGAATGTAATAAAATTATTAAAAAAACACCAAAAATAATTAAATCAATTACTAACCCAGAATATACAATTAATTCAAAATATTTTGTAAATAGTGAAGGTTCAGAAATTTTACAAAATTTTACAGACACAGTTATAGAAATGATAGCAACAGCACATGAATCAGGTCAAACACAGTCAGTGAATATTACAGAAGGTGGAAGAGGAGGATTAGAATTAATTATGAACAAAGCTCAACAAAGTGCAACAGATATTGCAAAAAAAGCGTCAGAATTAATTTTTGCAAATCCAGTAAAAGAAGAAAAATCAACCGTTGTAATGAATCCAGATTTTGTATCATTACTTACACATGAAATACTAGGACATCCTTCAGAAGCAGACAGAGTATTAGGAAAAGAAATGGCATGGGCAGGAGGGGCATGGTGGAAAGGGAAGATAGGACAAAAAATAGGCTCCGAAAAATTAAATGTGTTTGATGATCCAACAATCAAAAAAAGTTTAGGATGGTATTATTTTGATGATGAAGGCGTACAAACTAAAAAAACCAAACTAATAGAAAATGGAATTTTAAAAAATCATATGCAAAATAAAGAAACATCAGAAATATTCAACACCATACCAACTGGAAATATGAGAGCAACAAGTTATCGATTCATGCCATTAATTCGTATGGCATGTACATGTATTGGTAACGGAGATCAAGATGTAGAGGAAATCATCAAAGAAGTAAAAAATGGATATTATATTTCAAATATGAAAATTCCATCAATTGACATGAAACGATATAATTGGAGTATCTCATGTCAATATGCACAAAAAATTGAAAATGGAGAGATAACAGATTTGCTTAGAGATGTTATCGTAATGGGAACAGCACCAGAATTTTTTAATTCAATTGATGCATGTGGGAATGATTTTACAGTAAGACCAATAACTAATTGTGGTAAAGGAGATCCGATGCAATCAATGATTATGGGTAATGGTGGACCAACAATTAGAGGAATTGCAACAGTAAAAAGTGTAAATTAGTATGGAAAAAAAATTACAAAAAATCAAGCAACAAGTTACAAAATGTACAAAATGTGAGCTTAGTAAAACACGAAATAAATCAGTTCCAGGAAAAGGAAATTACAAAGCAGATGTAATTTTTGTAGGGGAAGCGCCTGGAAAAAATGAAGATATGAAAGGTGAGCCATTCATAGGAATTGCAGGAAAAAAATTAACAATGGCGCTAGATAGTGCAGGAGTTACTCGAGAAGAAGTATACATAACAAATATTGTAAAATGCAGACCACCAAAAAACAGAGTTCCAACAACAGATGAAAGAAATACATGTCAAAATTATCTTGAAAAAGAGATAGATATCATTAAACCAAAAATAATTTGTGTTTTAGGCAATACAGCATTTAATTCATTATTAAATGGAAATGAAATTACAAAATTTAGAGGAAAAATTGCTAAAAAAAATAATCAACTATATTTTTTATCAGTTCATCCAGCAGCTACAATTTATAATCAAAAATTAATTAGTGTGTTAAAAAAAGACATGAAAAAATTATTCAAATTAATAAAAGAATTAAAAAATCAGAGAGAGATTAAGATAGACATTGAGTATACTTCCTAAAAAATTTTATCAAGAAGATACAGTTATTGTTGCAAAAAATCTTCTAGGTAAAAAATTAGTTAGAAAAATAGGTAACTATGAAATGTCAGGAATAATTATTGAAACAGAAGCATACAGACATAAAGATGATCCAGCAAGTCATGCGTTTATAAAAATCACAAATAGAAACAAGGTAATGTTTGGTGATGTAGGAATAGCTTATGTTTATTTTACATATGGTATGCACTACTGCTTTAATGTTGTAGCAAAAAATTCCAAAACACATGCGGGTGCAGTGCTAATACGAGGAATTAAACCAGATAAAGGAATTATTAGAATGCAAAAAAATAGAAATATTGAAAATTTAAAAGAACTTACAAACGGTCCTGCCAAATTAACACAGTCATTAGAAATTACAAAGGAACACTATGGGTTGGATTTAACAAAAAAATCAGAATTATACATTACAGAAGGAATAGAAATTAAAAAAATAATCAAATCAACTAGAATAGGAATTAAAAGAGGAAAAGAAAAATTGTGGAATTTTAAATGTTCAGCATAAATTTGGTTGTAGACAATCTTAACTAACAGGTTTTCTGATTTTCTTTATGAAAATTATAGTCATCTCTTTGTTATCAATTGCCATAATAGCAGTAATAGCACCCACAGTATCAGGGGAAGTTTTTATCAATGAAGATGAATTATACCCATTCTCAATTGAATATCCATCCAATTGGAAAATAGTATCAACTGAGCCAATTACTAAAGGTGGAGTAATGATTGACTCAGATAAAACAGGCAGGAATGGAATGTGGGTTGGATTTTGGAAAGATATTGTTGATATCAATTATAATGATTATGAATTACTAGAATTTCAAAAAGATAACATCAAAAAATTTTGTATTAATTCTACTCAAGAAAAACATTTTGGCGAATGTTCTGATCTAATATTTCAAACAAACAAAATTCAAGAGATAGACGGGTCTAAAGCGGTAACAGCCATCATGAAATATGATTGGTTAATAGAAAACCCAGATCCTATGTTTGAAGATTCAATAGGAGGTAAATTTTCCACAACAGATACACTAACCTGGATATTATCTGGAAATGATATTTGGGTTATTGCTACAACAAATAATGCAGATAAATTTGATAAAAAACAAATTCACAACATAATTCATTCATTCAAATTTAACAACACAGAACAATTAATTCTAGAACATCAACAGAAACATTGGTGGAATAGCATTATAGATTTCTTCAAATTATTATTTATATAATTTAAATCAAATATTATTTTATTTAATAATTATTTAACATAAATTATTTTTTTGGACCTGACAAAAATTATTTAGTTAAAATTTAAAGTATGTATTAAAATATTAATCATCATTATCATCATCATTATTTTCATCTAACGTCCAAGGTAAAAATTTTCCAAGAATTTTAGCCCAATCTAATCTCAATAGAAGAACAATTACAACAGTCATCATTAGTCCAAAAACTACAACTCCAACATAGATAGGAGTTGCATCTTCAAGATCTTTTACAAGAGGTTCAACTAGAGACAATCCCAAATAATGATAAATAAAAACTATAGAATAACTAAGAACAATTTTTCCAGCAAGAGTGGAAATAAAAAATTTTTTAGGATTATATTTTGCCAATCCTAAAGGTACAAAAATAATATCATCAGGCATAGGAGTTGCAGCTGCAACAAATGCTGCGGCTGCACCATATTTTTTAACTAGTCTTTGAAATGGACGCATTCTTTTTCGAGTTTTTTCACTAATTATTTTTCTACCCTTAAAACTAACATAAAATATAATTTGTTTTGCGGCAGTAGCTGAAACTGCAGAAACTAAAGCTAAGATATGTAAATCATATTGATTTCCAATAGACATAGTAGCAAGCAATAAGAAACCAGGAAGAGGCACAAAAGGAACAAGAGACCCAAAAAAATTTACAAGTGCCAAAATGATATAACCATCATTAACTGCAAATGGAAAAATGTCAGTAAAATCCACAAATCAAAATGAAATCAGGCTTATTTAATGAAAACGAAGAATATTTTTTAAAATAAAATAAATGCATTGATTAAAAATGAATATATTTAATCTATAGAAAATATGAGAAAAATATAATGAGTTATGAATTATTCATGGAATATTATCAACAAGCACAAGAGATTTTATCAAATAACATATTTCAAGAATATGGAGTCATAGGATTATTCATAAATTCATTATTGTCAGCCACAGCATTACCAATACCTACAGAAATCTTAACATCAGCATTATTGATGGGTGGTGAAAGTATTTTTCTAGTTGCTGCAGCACTAATGATTGGATCAACTATTGGAGGATTTTTTAATTATATGATAGGGTTTGGAGGGAATAAATTATTTAATAAATTCAAAAAAAATAAACATAAAAAAATAGAACATAAAAAAGGACATAGAATTTTAGACAAATTTGGATGGAGTGCAATATTTTTTGCATCTTGGATACCAGTCATAGGGGATTTGGTTTTAATTTCTGCAGGTGCAAAAAAAATGAAATTTGTCAAATACTCAATTTTTATGATTTCAGGAAAAGCATTAAAAACAATTATTGTTGTTATAGGGTTAGGTTCAATACTTTGAAAAATAACATAAAATAATTATTAAAAATATTACAAATTTAGAAAAATTCTAACAATTGTAAAATTTAACATGAAATATTCAAATATTTTAAAACGACATGCTTAAAACATAATCAAAATAGAAGAAAATTAGATGGTAACTAAAAAATTTAAAACAATTTGTAGTGAGATTTCATCTATCAGTCCATTTATCAGATTTGTAGGAATTATAGGCGAAAGAGGAGAATTAATGGCACATAAAAGAAGACCAGAATTAATTGCACTTCTAGATGGAAAAAATACACAATACCAATTTTCACATATTGCAATGAACACAGAGTTAGAAGGATTTTTTGATAAAAATTTGGGAGAAGTAGAATTTGTTTGGGAAGAAAGGAAAAAGGTTCAAACAATATCATTTTCAATTAAAAAAGCAAAAGTATGGGTGTCAATAGATAAAAAAGCAATTAGATCTGAAATGTTAAGGATTATAGATTCATGCCTACCCATAGTTAAAAAATACTCATAGAATATCTTGAAATGTCCGTATTGTGAAATTAATTTAGATTCACTTAGTATGGCTGTAGGACTAAAACATATTTTAGAACATAAAAAAGAAATACAAAATTAACATATGCAACAAAATAAATTACAAATATGAATACAGCAGAAAATATTAAAAAATTAATTAATGAAATTAATTCTAGAAAACCTAAAAATTATGAACAAATGAAAATAGAACAAATAAGTAATGAACTACATAAAATGATGGAATTTGAACAAAGTGTATTAAAAAAAATAGAAATGTTTGAGAAAGAACATCAAGATCCAGATTTAATAAAATATACAAAAATAATTTGTAGGAATACTATAGAAAGAGAAACAGCATTAATTCAAGAAATATATCTTAAAAAAATTGATTCCCAATATCTTAATTCAAAATAAAATTATTTTTCATCATCATAAAGCCAACATCTAACATATCCAGTATTGGTTTTAAATTTAGGTGGAAGTTTTTTGCATTTTTCAATAGCTAAAGGGCACCGGTCAATAAATCTACATTCAGTTGGAACAGTAAGCAAACTTGGCGGAGTGCCAGGAATATATTTAGGAATATTTCCTTTGAGTGTCGGAATAGATTCTAAAAGCCCTTGAGTGTAAGGATGTTTTGGATTTTTATAAATTTCTTCAGAAGAACCAAATTCAACCATCTGACCACCATACATAATACCAATTTTATCGGCAATTTCAGATAAAACTGCTAAATCATGAGTAATCAACATAAAAGACATACCGTCTTTTTTTAATTTTTTTAACAAGTTAATTATTTGAGCTTGAATTAAAACATCTAGTGCAGTAGTAGGTTCATCAGCAATTACAAACTGTGGTTTTAAAATCAAAGCCATTGCTATAATCACTCTTTGTTTCATCCCACCACTTAATTCATGAGGATATTTTTTTAAAACATCTACACTCAAACTGACTGAATTGATTGAATTCAAAATTAATTCATTAGAATCACCATCAAAATTATGTTGTTTTAAAATTTCAACAAATTGTTGTTTAATTGTAAAAACAGGATCTAATGAGTTCATAGCACCTTGAAAAATCATAGAGATTTTTTTCCAGCGAAATTTATTATTAAAATCAGATTCAGAAAGATCTAAAAGAGAATCACCATCAAATTGAATTTGTCCATAACTCTCACCTCCAGATAGCATTCGGATTAAAGATAGCCCCAAAGTACTTTTTCCACATGCACTTTCACCTGCAATACCCAGAGATTCTCCAGAATCTAATTCAAAATTAACATCATCTACAGCATAAACTGGGCCTTTAGATGAGGCATATCTAGAAAATAATCCATTAATTGATAGAAATGTCATGTTGTTCTTAGATCCAAACTAGAATTTCTGTTTTGCACTAAGGGATATAAACAACATTGTCAGAATGAAGAAATCGATTTAAATGATATTTCCAATTTGTGGTTTTGATGCAAAAAATGCAGTACTATGTCCTCAATGCGAGGGGAAAGTAGACTCAGGAGTATTAACAAAAGCAGATGTAGATGCATCGATTACATTGGCAAAAATTGCAAAAACAAATAAAGAAATAGAAAATTTTTCACTTCATTCCTGTAAAGAATTTCAAGGAAATTTCATTTTATCATTAGCAAAAAATGACATAATGGCAGTAAGACAAAGTAGAACATTATACAGATTATTTCAAGATCAATTTAAGGGAAAGATTTGGCTTGTAGAAGCAGATGAAACAGATAAAAAATTCATCGAAGATCTGTTTTTTCCAATAAAAATTTTAGCAATTAATGTTGTTTGGACAAAAGGTGTTCAAAAAACTAAAGCAGTAGTTTCAGGCAAATGGACACCAAAATTTCCAATAGATACCAAAAAAGTCATAGAAATTGTCAAAAATATCCGAAACCTTGACATTGAAATAGAGTTTGAGGATAAATGATAGATATGGTTTTTGGAAAAACACATGATATTTCAGAATTAAATAAAGAATTGATCGGAAAACAAGTGGTATTAGGCGGATGGATTGAAGATCTAAGGAAATTAGGAAAAATGTCATTTATCACACTTAGAGATGTATCAGGAATTTCTCAAGTAATTGTAAAAGGAGAATTAAATGATAATCTGGGTGAAATTAATCGTCAAAGTGTTGTAAGCATTAAAGGAATAGTTCAAGAGACAAAAGCTAGAGATTTTGCATTTGAAGTCAAAGCTGAAGAGATAGAGGTTTTAGGCAAAGCCATTCACCCGTTACCAGTAGATCCAATTGGAAGGTTAGAGAGCAATATCGATACAAGATTAAATCATCGTGCACTAGATATGAGAAATCAAAAAACAGCTTCAATTTTTAAATTAAGACATCATGTATTACAGTCATTACGTAAAACACTTGCAGAAAAAAAATTCATAGAAATTACAACACCCAAAATAATTGGTAGTGCAAGTGAAGGTGGAGCAGATCTTTTTTCATTAGATTATTTTGGAGATACTGCATATCTTGCTCAAAGTCCACAACTGTACAAAGAACAAATGACTATTGGATTAGAAAGAGTATTTGAAATTTCAAATTTTTACAGAGCAGAAAATTCACATACAGGAAGACATTTGACAGAATTTACAAGTATTGACATTGAAGCAGCATTCATGGATTATACAGATGTTATGGATATTTTAGAATCATTAGTAATTGAGGTATACAAATTCACATCGGAAAATTGTAAAAAAGAACAAGAGATGATTGAGCACATAATAGAAATTCCATCAGCACCATTTGAAAGGATTACATACAATCAATGTATTGAAGAATTAAAACAAGCAGGAGAAAAAGTAGAATTTGGAGATGATTTGTTAGATGCACATTTAAGAATAATTGGAAAAAATCATCCAGGATTTTACTTTTTAACGGATTGGCCAATGAAATTAAAACCATTTTACATTAGAGAAAAAGATGAAGATGCAACATTATCACGATCATTTGATTTGCAATTTGGATATTTAGAATTATCATCAGGAGGAACTAGACTTCACGATTCAGAATTATTAAAATCAAGATTAAAAGAACAAAATTTAGATCCTGCACAATTTACAGATCATCTTAAAACATTTGATTGGGGAATGCCACCACATTCAGGTTGGGGAATGGGATTAGATAGACTGATGACCACACTTATTGGTATTGATAATGTTCGTGAAGTAGTTTTGTATCCAAGAGATCCAGATAGACTGAGACCTTAGAGTAAACTAATTTCTTATTCAAAGAAGATTTTCAATCTTTTTGTAGTATTTTAAATAATTTTTCAAGATTAACGATCAGTCTTTTATAAAATGTAAACATAGTAGAAGTAGAAGCCAACACAATATTCAATTGTCAAAAAAACTCCCCGTCGTGTTACTGGCATAAGCCTACCTGCTATGCTACGTAAAGGATGCGAATAGTTGGCTTTAGATTTTTCTCAATGTTGAATGGAATTATTTTTAATAATATTTTTAAAATCAATATTAATTATTTTTATTAGATCATAGAATTTGTCATAGTTTAGCAAATTTTAGAATTTTTTTTGTGGTATTTTCTATATCTTTGAGTAAATCTTCTTCCCAAATTACTAAAATCTTGTAACCTTGTTTTTTAATTTGTTTTAAAATTATTTTCTCTCTTTTCCATATCTCACTGGCTTTAATCATTTTACCATGTTCTCGAATTAAATCATCTGATTTGTATTTTCTAGGATCTGCATGATTGTATGTTCCATTATGTTCAATAATTTTTTTAGGCCTGATAAAAATATCTACTTCTTTTTTACGATGTTCATTTTGAAGAGTTTGATAATCCACACTACGATGAAATTTGAATCTTATTTCAGCATCAGTTAAAATTTGACCTATTTGAGATTCTCGTTTATTGGGTTTAACTTGATTGTGTTTAGAGGGGTACAGATTATCTTGTAGGGATTCTTTCATATCAGTACTCCAAATTTTAGATGTTTTTTGTTTAATTTCCTCTGAAGATTTTTTTACATTCTTTGCCAATACAAATTTTTAACATATTCAATCTTAAAAGTAATAAAACATATTCAGAATTAATTGGATTAAAATAGAAATTATTGCGTTTGTTTTATACACTACCACATGAATAAACTATTGCGTGATTCCAAAAATCGCGATTACCAATCGGGTAATCAAACGCAATTAAATGAAGAACGGAACTCTCCATTCTTCATGAGATTGGAAGGACCTCTTCAGTTCTTTCAATCTCGCTTTGTTTCCTTTTTCTCAGATTCCAATGTCATAACATCCAATTCATTTAGAAAAAAATTTAAAGAAAATCACTCCGTAGTAATGAGATATTCTAACAATGAAAAAGCATTTTTAAAATCAGATATAATTTCAGGAAAAAATCAATTTGCTAAAATTTTATTTTTAATATAAATTGGATTATACATCATTAAAAATATGAAAATAATCCTAAAAATTACTTTATTCAGGATCACAAATCTTCTCATGAGACATAATGTCATAAATTACTTCAGGGAATCCCTCAATGACACGATCGCATTTCTGGCAAGTATATTTCATGCATATCATATACACACATCACTAATGAAATTATTGTTAAAGAAAATAGAATTTATCTAAAAAGATTTTTCGTCAATAGATCTTAAAACATGTAAAGTAACATGTAAAAAATATTACAAAAATAAAGGAAAAATTTCTTAATTAACATTAAGAAAAGATAATCCACAATCATCACAGATATCTCACCATATTTTATTTCATTGACATATAGTCATGCCAGTTTGGTGGACTAGGCATTTTTTTACAATCAAGGCAAAAACCGTTGTAGTAATGCTTGTGCTCCAAACAATATTTTTGTAACATAAGTGAATATTCAATATAAGAAATTTAAAATTAATTATCCAAATTCTGAATATTTGAGAAAAAAATCATGATTAACTAAACATTAATAAAATTTTAACGATACTCATTAAAAAATAGGGAGTATAATTCAGATTTTTATTACAATAAACATATCAAAACATATGATTGAGAAAGAAGATGCAAAAAAAGTAGTAGAAGTTATTGGAAATAATTTGATAGGAGTATCACATGATTCAAACAATTTTCAAAAATTACCAGATTCATTTTGGGGGTATTTTGCACGAGGTCACGATAAAAAAGGGACATTCGGGGTAATCATCACATATTCTGAAGATGGAAAAGATGTAGATGAATTAATGAAAATGTATGAAGAATGGGCTAAACAAAATAAATCAAAAACAGAATAAACTATTTAGTCTCTTTCAAAAGTTTTCTATAACCTTCACATTCTTTACAAACAGGTTTACCTTTGTATGCAGGATTGCCATCCTTAATTTTCAATGTAGCAGTTGTGAGTTTACAAATACAACAAACTACCATATAAAATTAGTAAAATATGCAATTAATAAAAATTGGGAATTTTAGAGATTATCAGTAATTTGTTTTGTAAATTCAGTAGTAGTACTATCCCCACCAATATCTTTAGTTTTAATTCCAGATTTAACTAGATCAAATATAGTAGATTCTAATTTTGTAGCAGCTTCAAAACATTTTGGATCATTGTATTTTACACCAAGCCAATTAAGCATCATTTTAATTGAAAGTAAAAACGATGAAGGGTTAGCAATATTTTGCCCTGCAATATCAAATGCAGCACCATGAACAGGTTCAAACAAAGCAAAATCATCACCAAGATTTGCTGCAGGGGCCATACCCAACCCTCCAACAACTTGAGAAGATTCATCAGATAAAATATCACCAAAAAGATTAGTGGTAACTATGACATCAAATTTTTGAGGTTGACGAATTAAATTCATAGCACATGCATCTACATACATTTCTTCAAATGAAATATCAGGATAATCCTTTGAAACATCAATACATGCTTTTGCAAATAATCCATCAGTAACTCGCATAACATTTGATTTATGAACACACGTAACTTTTTTCATGCCATTACGTTGTTTTGCAGTTTCAAATGCATATTTTGCAATTCTTTTTGATGCATCTTCAGAGATAATTCTCAATGCGACTGCAGCGTTACCCAAACTAAACTCTTTTCCAATGTAAAGATCTTCAGTATTTTCTCGTACAATCACCATATCAATATCATCACGTAATGCAGGCATGTGAGGATATGATTTAGAAGGTCTAATATTGGCATAAAGATCAAGCATTCGTCTCAACACTACAATTACATCAGCTGCACTTTCACCAACAGGAGCTTTTAGACAGACATCAGATTGTTTAATGGTTTCAACTACATCATCAGGTAATGCCTTACCCGTTTTTTCAAGGGCCTCATCACCAGCTACTAATTTTGAAATTTCAAATTTTAAATCAAATTTATCACCGATTGTATTCAATACAGAGATGGCAGATTCAGATAATTCAGGACCAATTCCATCCCCAGTAATTAATGAGATTTTGTACATAAATATAAGAAATCATTGAGGGATTTTAATTGTTAGTTTTTCAAAAAGGTTTTTCTGAGTACAATTACAGATGAAATAAAATACAATTCTAGACCCAAAATTATCAATATCAGAGATAAAAATAATCAGTTTAGTTGTTTTTCTTGAAGTAATTTTTTGAGCATTATACGATTTATTGCATCAATTACTGCCTTCACAGATGTAGTTACGATATCTTCTCCAACGGATTTTGCAGATATTTTGTTACCTAGTGCATCTTCTACCTTTACTGTTACCTCACATAATGCACCAGAACCACCTGAAATTGAAGCTAAACCATAATCTTTAATTCTAATTTCAGAAAGTTTTCCAGTAATTTTTTGAATTGCATTTAATGCAGCATCGACTGGACCCACACCATAATCAGTTCCAACATGATCCTTACCATTAATATTTAATTTCACAAATGCATAGGGCATTGTTCCAATTCCAGTAGATACGGAGAATCCAGTTAACTGAACAATTCTTTTGAGATCTTTTTCGCCCATTATTTCACTTGCAATTGAGAGTAATTCTACATCAGTGAGTTGTTTTCCTTTATCACCGATTTCTTTGACTTTATCTAAAATCTGCTGTGATTGCTCTTCAGTTGGATTTACACCATATTCAGCAAGCATTGCATTCATTCCATGAATCCCTGCATGTTTTCCAACTTGAAGCCATCTTTTTCTTCCAACTAATTCAGGACTGATT
>Ga0207990_1001091_pt1 | contig 14466 bp, 14 predicted proteins | sample ETNtaG_8_FD_185780 | JGI IMG/M metagenome (GOLD analysis project Ga0207990, IMG submission 185780) | Marine microbial and viral communities from oxygen minimum zone, Eastern Pacific Ocean - ETNP201406SV75 (SPAdes) (version 2) | ecosystem: Environmental > Aquatic > Marine > Oceanic ...
GATGATGCTGTACATTGCGAAAGTGGGGTCGGGAAAGGAAATGGAATCTCCTTCGTTGCAAAAAACCTGAAGCAATAACAGGATGAGTTCGTCGGAGCCATTTCCGATAATCAGGTTTTCGATGGGAGCGTTCAACCTCTTTGCTATGGATTCCTTGAGTGCCCGGCTGTCTGGATCGGGGTACCGGTTTAGTTGAAGTTTTTTAAACGATTTACTAAATCCCGAGAGAAGTTCTTCCGGTAGCTGGAAAGGGTTTTCGTTGGCATGCAACTTGACCGCGCAGTCGATGTTTTCCACCTGGTATGCTTTGAGGGAACGGACTTTTCCCTGGATCAGGCTGAGTAAGTCCAGGTTAGACATCAGCTGTTCACCTTGGAATTGAGAAGACTTCTTATGTCGGAGGAAGGGGGTAGATACCGGCTCTTGCGACAGCGTTCCGCCCGGATGATCGAAAGAAGGATTTCTGCGGTTTCTTCGAGATCGGAATTGGTCAGTATGTAGTCATAGAGGTTGAACTTTTTAACCTCGTTTTTGCTGACCTCGATCCGTGCTTTTATGACTTCTTCCGGTTCTGTGCTGCGCTTTTGCAACCGGATTTCTAGTTCTTTTATGGAGGGAGGTAGTAGAAAAATGAAAGTCCCTTCATAATTTGCTTCTCTCAATGTCTGAGCACCCTGAACGTCCAGTTCCAAGATCAAGTCATCTCCATTCTGGCGGTGACGGTCGACAGTTTCGAAGGTCGTTCCATAATACTGGCTATGGACTTTAGCCCATTCAAGGAAATCCCCGCGTTCGATTTTTTCCTGGAACTCCTTTTGAGGGATGAAATGATAGTCAACTCCTTCAACTTCTCCTTCTCGGATAGAACGAGTGGTGTGGGAGATGCTGAATTTAAGTTCAGGGAGTTTCTTCCGGAGCAGTTTGCAGGCCGTGGTTTTCCCGGTTCCTGATGGCGCCGAGAGTATGAATACGATGCCTTTATTTTTCATCGATGGATCCTTATAACCCATTAGATTTCATTAGGTGGGGGAATTTTCGTTCCAGTTATAGCTATAAGTTTCTCACTCGACGTTTGCCAGTTGTTCCCGAATTTTTTCAAGATGACTCTTTATTTCGATCACCGATCTCGAAACTTCAAGGTCGATGGTTTTGGATCCGATGGTGTTGGTTTCACGATTGATTTCCTGGGTGAGGAATTCCAGCTTTCGACCCTGCGGCTCATTGTCAGCTACCAGCTTATGAAACTGTTCTAGATGGCTTTCTAGCCGGATCACTTCTTCACTTACATCGCAACGGTCAGCTAGAAGGGCGGTTTCCTGTGCAATACGGGTTTCATCTGTTTCCGCACCTTCGGTCAGTAGGCGTATTTTTTCCTTCAATTTATTTTGATACTCCCGAACAGCCAAAGACTTCCGGGGCTTAATTGATTCCGTCAATTTTGTGATTCCGTCGATTTGCTGAAGGATATCCTTTTCGAGGTTAACTCCTTCTGCCTCGCGCATGTGGATAAGGTCGGTGAGCGTCTGCTCGACTGTGGAGAGAATCACTTCTTCACAGGAGGAGTCTACTTCTCGGAGCTCGGGTTTGACCACGTCCCTGAGGGCTAGCACCGCATTGATATCAATTTCCCCACTTAACCCCAGGTGTTCCCTGATTTGATTGAACGCATCCAGATACTGTTCGGCCAGCGCTAAATTGGGCTTGACTTCAAAATCCATGCCCGCTTCCCCGTTTCGCTCCAGCGTGACGCTGACGTCAAACGATCCACGCGCACAACGGGATTTAATCAGTTTTTTAAGAGGGAGTTCAAGAGCCGCCAACGTTCTGGGAAGACGGGTATTGACGTCAACGAACCGGTTATTCACCGAGCGGATTTCCGCCCTGCAGGTGAAATCTCCATTCTGGTTTTCGCACCGGGCAAAGCCGGTCATACTTTTGAGCATTCGTTACGGTCAGGCCTTTTCGATGACCATTTTAAAGTGTCCGTTTTCCCTGCCCATCGACAACACTTTGTGTCCATCGTTCTGGATGCTACGGGGGACATTCTGCTCCGGGTCTCCCTGGTCCAGTAGGACTTCTAAGGTGTCGCCCGATGCCATGGTTTCCAGCTTGAGCTTGGTTTTGACGTAGTTGAACGGACATTTAACCCCGAGTAGATCGATTTTCTGGCGGGTGTCCCCTGAAGGCACTTTCTCCTTTTTGCTGTCGCCAACGCGAATGCGCAGCGATTTATCCGATTGCATTTTATCGTTAACGCGCCGGCACTCCTGCGCTAGTTTTCCGCAGTTATCAACCCACCAAGATGCGGCGTCAGGATCCTCCAAAGAAGCATCCTTCTCAAACCGATCCCCCAGTTCGGCAAATTTAGGGGAAATAATTTCCATATCGATGATGAGAGAATTGAATTTTCGGATGCATTCGAGGTCGTCGTTGAAATCCATGCCCTCCGTCACCAGCAACGCCCTTGCCGAGGATACGGTGGAACGCCTAGCGTGCTTAATGGCTTCGGCGAACGCTTCTTTTTCCAAAGATAGCTTGCTATGAAAATGAGCCCGCTCCGCTTCGGAGAGGCGGTCCTGAATCATATCGGTGACGGCGCCCGCGCACTCGCCTTGGCCACGGTCTTCCAGGGAGAACTTCTTGTCTGTTCCGAAATCAAGATAGGCGTGCGGATCGGATTCGATTTCCGGCAGACTCCGCAGGGGATCGAGTAGTTCACGGAAAAAGTCTTTTCCCTTCCGGTCAAAAAACTCGCTGAAGGTTTCCTTATCCTTTTTCCCCTTTTTATATGAGTCGATGATCAACCGCGTCGCCTTGGGAGCGTTCTTGGCCGGTATCTTGTTTACCGATGTGCCGAATACTACCTCATCCTCGTTAATTCGGCCGCCCAATAGCACTTCGTAATGAGGAGCGAGTACGCCGTTGATCTTCTTAGCGCCGCCATGGAACCCTATCGAAGCAATGTGATGTTGGCCGCAGGAGTTGGGACAACCGCTTGCCTTGACCGTCAGCGCACCCAAGTCGGATGAGTGGGGGAACCCATCTTCCATTTCTCCATTCAGGTGCCTCACCAGTCCCCGCGATGCGGTGATGCCCAGGTTGCAGGTTTCCGACCCTGGGCAGCAGGTGATGTCGCGTATCTCCTCGATCCCCGCTTTGTGTAAACCAATTTCTTTGAGTTTGCCATAAACAGCGCCGAGGGCATCTACTTTTACCCAGGGAATCATTATGTTTTGGTTGACTGTGCATACGACAACCCCACCTGCGTAATCCGATGTGATTTTCGCGATGGCACGGGCTTGGTCGCTGGTCATATCCCCTAGAAGCAGTTTGATCTGAATATTGAGGAATCCATTCTGCTTTTGTTCTAGAGTATTTCGATCTCTCCAAATTTTAAACTCGGGGTTTGCGTCGAACTGATTGTTGGCCTGGTATTCAGGAGCGGGCGGGAGGGTTTCCTCCGGAATCTCGATCACTGGGAATGCTTTGCTTCCCAGCTTCTTGTACTCGTCCTCGTAAAATTCCTTGATCTTTTCCAGTCCGAGTTTGTCAAGAACGTATTTGAACCGGGCCTTGTTGCGGTTTTTTTTGTCACCGTACTTGTCGAATACCTGAATAAGGGCTTCGCACATGCGGAGCAGGTTATCTGCCGCGATGAAATCTGTCAGTGGTTTCGCCCCGTGAGGGAACGAGCCCAGCCCGCCACCGACCAATACTTTAAATCCGCGCACGTTATTTCCATTCTCATTTTTTATCACTGCTTTGAGCCCAATATCATGAATTGGAGCCAAGCCACATCCGTTGCATCCGCCGAAACTGATCTTGAATTTCCTAGGAAGATTCTGGGTCAGCGAATGTCGAATAAGGTGGTTGGTGACAGCAAGGCCGTAGGGAGCCACGTCGAACGCTTCGGTTTTGCAAGTGCCCGCCCTGTGGCAGGCGGTGACGTTGCGTACCGTGTTGCCACAGGCTTCGCGGGTTGTGAGTTGATGGTCGGCAAGGGTCTGCAGTCCCCTGACCACATCTTCCAGTACCACATAGTGGAACTGGATATCTTGTCGTGTGGTCACGTGCAGAAGTTTGTTGGAGTACTCATCTGCGAAATCGGCCAGGCAAAGAAGTTGATCAGTAGTTATCCTGCCTCCGGGCAGTTTTGTTCGCACCATCTGCACGTCTTCCTGCCGCTGACCGTAAATGCCCTGTTGCAGGCGAAACCGTTTGAATTCTTCCGGGTCCACCTCGCCCCGGTTCAGCCGCTCCACTTCTGCGGTGAATTCTTCAATCTCCCGCTTGACTTCGGGAGGTATATTTAAAGTTTTGGTATCCATGCGAATCTCTTAAATTACAAGGAGTAAAGGGCGTGTCCCTTTCCTTCGTAAGGGGATTTGGGGAACCATCGATGGCCAGGGCACACCTTTCATGCCATCTGATAGTTGGCCTCCGAGCTAAATTTACAACATTTTATAATAAAACAGGGCCAAAAAATAGTGGAATACCTTATAAATGAGATAATTTGCCTGCTCGCCTCGGGTTGTCTGGGTGCTAAAATTACAGAAGCTAAGCGTATAGATAAACTCCTGCCTAACAGGGGAAAATGAACGGTTTTCGGCATGGGTTTACGATCCGGCCGTTACATGAGGAGCCATGACTCAGCTCTGGATTCAGTTTAATTTTTTTCTCTTTCTGGCAGTGTTCGTTGCCACCCTGGTCCGAAATCTGAATTTCAATACCGTTCTGGTGGGTCTTACCTATCTTGTGCCGCTGGTCCCGCTCGGTCTCACTCCGGAAAACGCCGACCGATTTCTTATCGTCTCGTTCTGTAACCTTATTTTCGGTACCATTGAGGTGGTGGTTTTTATGCTCACCGTCAGACCGGGAGACATCCCCTTCGACGGGGAACACGTCAAACAACTTTTCGGACATACCCTACCAATTGTTACTGCACTGATCGGGTTGTCGTTCGTTGGGCGGGCGACCGAAGTTCCCGTATCTTCGATCGAGTTGATCGGGATTGCCTTGCTTTTTATTTGTGGATCGGTTCTCCGTATTGTTGCGATTTATCAGGCCGGGGCGTCTGCGTTCAAGTTCGATATCGTTTTCCGTTCAGAACAGAAACTCAAAACCGACCAGTTGTACGGGCTCATGCGGCACCCGTCCTACACGGCGATGATGATCGTGATCCTCGCTTATGCCGTGACCGCTCACTCGTGGATTGCCGGTAGTGCGGGGATGCTCGTGGCGTGGGCCGGATTTCAGTACCGGATTCATCATGAGGAACAGGCGTTGGCTGACCGGTTCGGGGAAGAGTACCGAGCCTACCGCGCTTGCACCGGAATGTGGCTACCCTTGCGAAGGCTTTGAAGGGGCCGGCGTAAAGGCGCGAAGAAAGTTTTCAGGAAACCAGAAATCAGAAACTGTGGTTTAGTTGAAAATAGTAGGCGAGTCCGAGAACTAGAAAAATGTAACCGTAGCTTGCGATGTAAAAAAGGGTCTTGCTCATTTTTGGATCTTTGAAATTTTTGTTGTCCGAGGAGATTTGTTTTTGTACCCGGGAATAATTTGTTACGGCCATAATGGTAACTAGAGCCAGCGGTTTGTAATGAAGAATGCTCATGAGCCCAGCGGAAACTACAGCCAATGCCCACATGGCGGGGATTTTGACCCAGCTGTTTTTAGTGAGGTCGTCCATCACGTTGAGTGCCGCCACGTAACAGACCAGATAAAACAGGAGTGTGAGCCCGAGCCAGACGAGAAATGAAATGGCGGTTGATCCGCCGGGAATATCTTCGAGTCCAAGTATCATATAAGGACAAGGATAGCAGACAGGGAGATTCACGCCAAGTTGCAAGGTCGAAGCTAAACAGCCCATTTTTTTCAGTTTTGTACTTGATAGAGTCGGGGGTTGAAGGGTAGTCGCGGTTCAAGATGGTTTGACACGGACAACTAAAAACTCACACCAGGGCTTAAACTATAAATTGAATGTGACATGAAGTCTTACGACATCATCATCATAGGTGGAGGTCCGGCGGGTACCTCTGCAGCGCTGTTTCTGGCAAAAAAGGGATATCAGGTTGCCCTGCTCGAACAGTCCCGGTTTCCTCGCGATAAAGTTTGTGGCGAGTTTATCAGCCCGGCTGCCGACGCGATTTTCTCCGAACTGGGTGTTCTGGAGGCCATAGAATCCCTGCACCCTTTGCGCCTCAAGGGAGTGGTCGTTTCGGCGTACGAGCAGTCCGTATTTCAAAGAGACTATCCTCCTGCCCTTGAAGCCGGCAGACAAATGACCAGCCTGTCGGTCGAGCGGATGGTGCTGGATCACCTGATGCTCGATCGGGTTCGCCAGTCGCCAGTGGAGGTGAAGGAAGGGTTTAAGGTCACCGATTTCTTGTTTGATAACGGACGGGTTTGCGGAGTGAGTGGACGTGATGAATCGAAAACCGAATTTAAACTAAAGGCGCGGATAGTGGTTGACGCAGGAGGAAGAAACAGCATTTCTCTGCGCCGCTTGAATTTGAAAAGTGATTCAGGACGGAATGGAAAGATCGCCTTCGCTGCGCATTGGGAAGGGGTCCGGCTTCCCGGAAATTACTGCTATATGCATATCAGCCGGCCAGGATATACCGGCATCGCTCCAACGGGAGAGGGGAGGGTCAACGTGGTGCTAGTGGTGGACCGCAAATGTCCGTCTGTATCGGGGGTTGACGTGTTTTATCGGCAGACGGTTCTTGGCAATTCGTTACGCCGGGATATGTTGTGTGGAGGGGAACCAGTAGAAAAGGTGCGGATCGTAGATTCCCTGTCCTATTCAGTGCGTCCGCCTCAATGTGGTGGGCTCCTTCTTGTGGGTGATGCTACAGGGTTCGTCGATCCGTTTACGGGGGAGGGAATCTATCTGTCGCTACGCAGTTCCCAACTTGCCGCCGGGATGGTCGCGCGGGCGCTAGACGCGTCGGATTTTTCGAAGGATTGGCTGGCTAATTATGACAGGTTGCGCCGGCAGGAGTTTTATAAAAAAATCCTGCTGAGCAGAATTTTACAACGCTTGATTTATTCTCCATCGCTATGCATTCGAGTGGTTAAAACTTTAGCAAGACAACAGGAACTGGCGGGACTCTTGGTGGGAGTGATTGGCGATTACGTCCCCGCCGGACAGGTGGTGTCGTTCGGGTACCTCATGCGATTGCTTTCCGGGTGGCTTGCTGGTGGAAGCGCACCCTCACCCTCGGATCCGGTTGTTTCGCAACCCCAGGTTTCTCGCTTGAAAAACTAAATAGTAAGACGGTCTAGGTCAGTGCAGATTTATTTGTGTCTGACCGAGAAGGCCTTCTATTTTATCTTTGAGCAGCAGTTTTTGTTTTTGGTGCTTTTTCTTTTCCAGTTCTTCTTCGCTAGTCAAGAACCTTGACCTGTTTAACTCATCGACCTTGAACTTGAGTTTGGTGTGCTCTTCGTAGAGGCGCTTGAACTCGGCGCTTTCAGTCATCATTCTTTTCAGCAATTCCGGATCGATTTCCATAATTGGGGTTCTCCTTTCGTTTAATTTGTTTGCGCAAATTTGAGTTCGGCTTCCGATTGTCGGATATATTTAATGGTTAATGCGCCCAGATCGAAACACTTCTCGGTATCAAAACGTTCTCCGGCCAACCGGGCAGCACAGGCGGCTACTGTGGAAGTATTTTTTTTTGGGGCCAGTAAAAACTTGTTCCCCAGTCGCGAGGATAGCAAATCACTGTAGGTATCGAGTCCGCTTCCTACGAAAACGGTGGGTTCAGTGACCTCTTGACACAACTGTTCCGGGGGCATCGCTCGGTCTGGAGAGAGGCGTTCGAGTGTGCCCTCAGTCAAGCGAAACCGGGCGGAGTACACCTCTTTTTTTCGTGCGTCCAAAATGGCGCAAATTTGGTTTTTTGTGGGTGTCCCGAGGAGTGCTATGGCCTCTAGGGTGCCCACCCCAACGAAGGGTTTCTCGGTGGCCAGTACCAGACCTTTCACCAGACTGGCTCCCACGCGAAGTCCGGTGAACGAGCCGGGTCCTACCGTCAAGCAGAACCCGTCTATACCCTCCAAGTTAGTTCCAGTTTCTACTAGAACGCGGTCCACCACCCCTAGAATTTGATCTGAGTAGGTTGAATTTCCCTGAATGTTGGCTTGAGCTAGGATGCGCTTATTCTTCAGGAGAGCGACACTCCCCCGAGGGATGGATGAATCAATTCCCAGAATTTTCATAATGCTCGAATCATTATGCTGAAGAACTGCCGACTCGATCAAGAAGTTCTGGATGAACCTCTGGTCCCAGTACGTTAGGGCATTCCACCCTGAAAGTCAAACAAATTTCAGGGACTCCTTATGCATAGCCTGAATAGGCTAAAATATTAATAATGTGTTTAATGTCAAGCTGTTAGCCAAGCGGGGGAGACGGGCTCAGTAGAGCGAGTCACGCCCCACCTATTTGAAACGTTTTGGGTTATTTCTTTCACCGTTTCTAGCCTGAGAGTTAGTGTTGTTTGTGGGGCGAGAATCCGGACTGGAGCAGATTTCTTGAGATTCAGCTCCAAAACTGCTCCCTAGGTAATTGATTTTATTGATATAAATGCTTGACAATTGAAAAACTTGATCTTATGGTTGTTTTCTGTACGGCTTATTGAATTTATTGATTTTAGGCGTATGAAGGGGCACTTGAATATTGGAGAAATAACAACTTACCTGCGAGGTAAAGCCCATGTTCTATGAAGTTCGAATATTTGACGCCCATGGGGAACTCAAGAAGGTCATTTCTTCCAAAAGATTGAGCAACCGGTTCTGGAGGTTGAATCCCGATACCCCGGAGATCCGTGGGGAGGGTGATGCTAACTCCGAAGATTGGGATGTTAAAAACGGCCTGAGGCGGGAACAGCTCTGCGTTGATAAATCGTTGTGATTGACAGCCTTCCTCAGGTACATTGAATTGGGTTGAACAGGAATGAAAATCTTAATCGTGCTACTGATGCTGATGTTAAGCGGCTGCGGGGGGGGGTTGATGGAATCTGCCCTGATCAACGCTGGGACTAATGTAGCCAGTTCAATTGTGATCGATGAAGTGAAAGGTGAGAGCGACTGTGGAAAGGTTGAATGACTTCGTAGTTTCTGTTACGGAAGAACGATTCGTGATCATCTCCCTAGACATATATCAGTAGTTTTTTCGAGAAATAGATTTAATGAATCGACTGATTCTGTACGGCCTTGCACCCGGGAAGCCTCCATGTACATAACTACAGAGGAGGATTTGATCGCCCTGTGTGAGCGATTAAAACAAAGCACCGTTTTGGCGCTCGACACTGAATTTGTTCGGGAAAAGACCTACTACCACCGGTTGGGCCTCATTCAGGTTGCGAGCGACGGCGTTTGTGCTGTCATCGATCCCATCCAGATCCGCAACCTTGAGCCTTTCTTGGATCTCATCCGCAATCCACAAACGACAAAGGTATTTCATGCAGCCAGACAGGATTTGGAAATCCTGTATCGCTTGTCTGGGGACGTGGTACGCCCGGTGTTCGACACACAGATTGCTGCTTCAGTCGTTGGGTGGGGGCAGCAGATATCTTTTCTCAAGATAGTTCACAAGGTTACCGGCAAGAAAATTCACAAATCCGAAACCTATACGGACTGGTGCCGGCGGCCGTTGAGTGAAAACCAGATCGAGTACGCTCTTGATGATGTTCGCTACCTGTTCCCAGTATATGAGAAATTGATAAAGGTGTTGAGGAAGCTCAGCCGTGAGGAATGGCTGGCAGATGAGTTTAAGTTTTTGGAAGATCCGGAGAGCTTCGAGCCGCCTGGGCCGAAAAAACTTTTTATGCGGATCAAGAACGTTCGGTCTCTTGCCCCACGGAACCTTGCGGTGATGTGCGAACTGACAGCGTGGCGCCAACAAGAGGCGCAGACCCGGGATTGCCTGGCGAAACACATCATTCGCGACGAGTCGCTTCTGGAGATTGCCCGCAAAGCACCGAGAGACGAGCAAGGCCTCGACCACATTCGAGGATTCCACAGGAAAGAGGCTGCCCGCAGCAGCAAGGAGATTCTTGCGGCAATTCAAAGGGGATTGAAGATGCCTGAAGACCAGATCCCCCGATTACCTGAACTCGACGTCTATCGTTCGCCGCCTGGGGTCGAGGAACTGCTTGCTGCTTATGTCCAAGTTCGCGCCGCTGAGTTGAAGGTTGAGCCCACAGTGCTGGCTGATCGAAAAAAAATTCATGATTTCGTCAAGTGCTACGATCAGAATAAAAGTAGTATAGAAGAGCATTTTTTGTACCGGGGTTGGCGAAAAGAAGGCATCGGCACCTTGCTCCATTCGGTCTTGAAAGGTGAGCGGTGCCTGACCATCAGCGAAGAAGGTCAATTGCAGGTTCTCCCTATGGACAGTGACAATTCCAAATCCTCCTCATAGAAATTTCCAAGAGCAGTTTTACCGTATAAATTATTTAATGTTTCGAAGTACCTTGAAGAGTCTTCCACCATTTTTCGAATTTTGGGTTGCTACGCAGGTTTTCAAGGTCGGGGTCGGTTTCAACTGATCTGAAGTTCTTGAACCCAAGCTCCACCGCACGCTGCAAGGCTTTCAAGGCGGAGTCGTCTTGTCCTGTTAGGGCGTGGTAGCAGGCCAGATTGTAATGGAGAGAGGGGTGCGATGGATTGATCTTCTCCAGGGTGCTCAGGGTTTTTCTGGACTCATCAAACTTTTTTCCACTCAAGTAGGCGGTGCCCAGGTTAACGTAGGCTTCCTCGAAATTTTTATTGTGGTGCAGGGCCATTCTGTAATGGGTGACGGCCTCTTCCCAGTTACCCTTATTTAAAAACTTATTTCCTTCGTTGTAATGGAAAATCCCCATGCGTTTCTGGGCCTCCGGGTTGGAATGGTCGATCTCTTCCTCGCCATGGCTGTGGTCGCGCATGGATTCGTCTTTTTCTCTAGTGTGAGTGGACGAATCGAATTGAACTTGGTCACCCACAATAAATAAAATTGCGGTGACAAATAGCAGGATGGGGGTAAACTTTATGTATTTGGGAGGAATGTGCATACAACCAGTAAACGATTAGCAAGCCCCAGCGTTGGCTTCTCCCGCGCCTGACTTATCTATCTTAGCATTATCCGGATAAAGTATCTTGTGTTCGGATCGCTTTTGTTTTAAAAGTCCATTATTGGAAACCTGCCTCAACCCGTCTTGGAATCTTATGCCTTATCTGGCTAGGAAAAAAAATAAATCGCGAGTGATGGTTCTACCTAACGAACTGGCCAACCAGATCGCTGCCGGCGAGGTAGTGGAACGGCCGATGTCGGTAGTCAAAGAACTAGTTGAAAACTCCATCGATGCCGAAGCCGTGCGCATTCTCATCGAAGTAGAGGGCGGGGGAAAGACCCTCATCCGGGTGACCGACAACGGAATAGGTATGCCGCCGGAAGATGCAGTGATGGCTTTTTCTCGCCACGCCACCAGCAAAATTACCCAGTCTACCGACCTCGAAGCTATTATGTCACTCGGGTTTCGTGGCGAAGCCCTGCCGAGCGTTGCCTCGGTGGCGAAGGTGTGCATGACCACGACCGACGATGAAAGCAGAGGGGGGAGCCAGGTTCTCGTCAAAGGGGGAGGCGATCCTCAGGTCAAAGACGTTGCCTGTTCGCGTGGTACCATAGTTGAAGTCGCGCAATTGTTTTTTAATCTCCCAGCGCGTAAAAAATTCTTAAAAGCCGATTCTACCGAGTCCTCACATATTGCCCAAGTGGTTACCCAGCAAGCTCTGGCGCACCCGGATATCCATTTCACGCTTATCAACAACGGCCGGAAAGTCATAGACACCCTGCCCACTGATCAGGCGTTATACCGCATCGCCGAACTGTTTGGGTCAGAGCTTGCCAAGGAATTGGTTCAGGTGGATACCGAGGTGGGGAACTATCACTTGACCGGGTTCATCTCTAGCCCGGTTTACACCCGCTCTTCCCGCTCCGCGCAATATTGCTATATCAACCGCCGATTCGTGCGCGATAAGGTGATTTTGCATTCCATCCAGCACGGATACAGCCATCTCCTACCGAAAGGACAACACCCGGCAATTTATTTGTTTCTGTCGATGAATCCAAAGCTGTACGACGTGAACGTACACCCAGCGAAAGCCGAGGTGCGGTTTGCGTTTCAGCAGGAAGTGCATCGGTTTGTCAGTGAGTCTGTAAAAAAAGCACTGAGCGGAAGTGAAAAATTATCGCTGGAGTTCCCCTCGGACCCAAGTATGAAAAAACACGATACTTTACATTCCCCGGAGGGAAGAAGCACTCACCGGAGACCGGATGCGAAAACCTATGTGGAACGTCCGGCAAGCGGTCTGTCCAGTATGTCGGAGATTATGTGCGAAGCTCCGTCGAAGGCCACCCGGGTGACGTTGCCAGCGCAGGTTGAGTTTTTCGGGCATAAACCTACTCCCGTCGCTAACCTCATTTACTCCCAATTTGAACCATTGGGGCAACTGGACCGTTCATTCATCATCATGCAGGGGAAGCCGGGGATTCTTGTGATTGACCAGCACATCGCCCACGAGCGCGTTCTTTATGAACGATTTAGCAACATGGCAAAGCACAAGAAGGTCGAGGTCCAGCAACTGATGTTTCCACAGGCACTGGAATTTTCGCCGAGTGAAGCCGAACTATTGGGTATGTACTTGGAAAGACTACGAGAGCTAGGGATGGAGCTGGAACCGTTTGGGAAAAACGAATTTCTCCTTCGGTCGGTCCCCGCAATTCTAAAGAACAACGATCAGGCCGAGATCATGAGAGAAATTGTTGATATGCTGCCCTTGCAACATCACAAAGAAACCGTGAACGAAAAGTTCGAGAAGATACTCATTATGATGTCGTGCCGGAATGCGATCAAAGTGAACACCACTCTGGAATTGGAGCAGATACGCAAGCTTATTGCTGACCTGGAACAGACCGAGCTGCCTTACACCTGTCCGCATGGACGCCCCATTGCCCTCCTGTTTGAAATGAACGACATACTTAAAAAGTTTTTGAGGAAGTAGAGAGCAAAAACAAAAACTCTTTTTTTTGATTGAAGAGAGGTTTTTTTTAAGTTGTGCTGCTTTTAGTTCCGGAGCGTAATTTTCTTGATAGACTTGGCCATCGTTTTCAGTATTTGCGCGTTTTTGGTTTTCTGTGTCTTGCGGGAAATATGAGGACCTTTCGATGGTCTGAAGGCTTGTGGGTTATGGAGAATCCATTCTGCATCGAGAAGACATTTGTCCCGGCTTGGGCGGTTTAGTTCACGGTACCAGGAGAGCAGGTTTCTCTCGTTTCTATTGGTGCTGATCAGATGGTCGTGACGCAGACCCTTGAACATCACACGTCCTTCTTCGAGCCCACCGCTGATGACCTCCATCTTTTTTGGAGCGGGCGAAGCTTCCTCGACATCGGGAATTTTAAGATCAGCTAATGTCAGCGGCGTGGTGAGTAGGCGATCCAGCGAGATATTTCCAAGCCGGGCCAGCTTGACGAGAACTGCGACGGGCGCGTCTCGCTCCCCGGCTTCGTAACGGACGTAGGTACGAAATCCGATGTCTAAAACCTGAGAGATGGCCATCTGCGTGCAGCTAAGGTTTTGTCGAATCGTTCTTAAATTTTGAGCAAGCACGGTCATTGTCAGCCGGTTCTTTTTGGAAAACCTTGCTAGCGCAGTTGTCAGGCCAGTTCGACGCCGTTTTTTCTGAGAAATTTATAAGCTTCGTCGATCCAGTAGCGTTCTTTTTCCAGTTTATATTCAGGTAGGTCCTTGGAGGATCCAATAATGCTCTTCATGTGGTCGATAGCTTCCCGTTTCTTACCGCGCTTATCGAGGAGATTGGCATAGTGGTAGTAGGCCTTGAAAAAGTGGAACGATTTGATGACCTCCCTATAGGTCTCCAAAGCCTTGTCTTCTAGACCTGCCATCCGATAGCACTCTGCCAATCCAAAGATGGCGTTGCCGTAGTCGAATTTCCGGTCGATTTTAATCAGTTCTTCCAGAACTTCTGCCGATTCGGCATACTGCTCCATTCCATGCAGGGCCTTAGCCAAGCCGTACCGTGCATCATTGGCTTCCGAATCTTTTTGGACTGCTTCTCTGAACTGGGAGATGGCTAACTCGTAGCGTTTCTGTTCCAGGTAGGTGTGACCTAGCTTTTCGTAATGATAGGCCTTATGAAATTTGCCGATCATCTCCTTCAACTGCAGGGTTTCTTCGGTTTCCAACTCCTGTTTGGCGGAGCGGGTTGACTCGAAAATGGTCGGGCGCGGGCCACTGGCTTTCATTTTGACCGCGAAATAATAGGCCACTGCTCCCACAGGGAACAGAACCACCATGATAACGATCCAGATGAAATGTTCCTTGCGCTGGATGCAATCGATGCACATCCAGACCATGAATACTAGCGCTAGTGTAATTATGACATCCATAATGAAAA
>Ga0207990_1001092_pt1 | contig 14464 bp, 10 predicted proteins | sample ETNtaG_8_FD_185780 | JGI IMG/M metagenome (GOLD analysis project Ga0207990, IMG submission 185780) | Marine microbial and viral communities from oxygen minimum zone, Eastern Pacific Ocean - ETNP201406SV75 (SPAdes) (version 2) | ecosystem: Environmental > Aquatic > Marine > Oceanic ...
GGTGCGCTCGAACACAGCCGTCATCTCGGGCCGCTCCGGCCGCGGACCCACCAGCGACATCTGGCCCCGGGCCACATGCCAGAACTGCGGCAGCTCATCGAGCCGGGAGCGGCGCAGCCAGCCACAGCCCGCCACCACCCGCTGGTCTGTCGAGTCGGCCAGACGCGGACCGCTGTCGGCCTCGGCATCATGGGACATGGTGCGGAACTTGGCCATCGTGAACGGCACGCCGCCACGACCCGTGCGCTCCTGACGGTAGAGCACCCCGGCACCCGCCGTCGCACGCACCCACAGAGCCACCAGCGCCGTCACCACCAGCAACACCGGCCCGGCCACCACGAGCACCGCCAACTCTGTCAGGCGCTTCAGGCGCACCTGCGACGGCCGCAGGGCAGTCGCCCTCAACGCCACATACGGCATACCGCCAATCACCCGCACCGTTCGCAGACCCATCAGGGTGGTCATGGCCGTGACCCTCAGATAGGCGCCACGCCCCTGAGCCTCAAACGTGGCAGCAGGCTCCGGAAACACCGACTCCAGCGGCGGATCAGAAACCAGCATCACATCGGTCGCACCCGTACGGTCAGCCGCCGCCAGCACATCCTGGCCGGCACCCACCTGACCCACCACGACAGCCGCACGGTCCGTCTCACCGAGGTGCTCGGCAGCCATGGCCGTGTCGTCGCCATCGCCGACGAGCAGCACCCGCGGCGGCCCGAACCGGCCGGCCCGCAGACGCCTCGACAACACCCGGTTGCCAGTGGCAGCCAGCGCAACCAGCACCCCCACCGCAATCAGATTCCAACGAGGCACCGCGTAGCGCTCAGTTGGCAGCACCACGAGCGCACTCACCCCCAGGGCCACCATCGTCAGACCCGCCACCCTCGCAAACCAGCGCCGACTCCCCAACCGGGACTGACGCTCATAGAGACCCCCGAAGTAGAAGACCACCTGCACCCACACCGTGAACGCCACAAGCCCCAGAACCGACTCACCCGGCTGAGGCCAGTCGGACCCGAACCGAACCGTCATCACCACCGCCCCGGCAACAAGCACCGCAACGGCGTCGATCACATACAGCCACCGAAAGCCCAACCGCCCCAGGCGCCGGTAGAGGCCGTGCACACCGGCAGGGGCAGGTGCGTCCACCCCATCGGGGGCGTTCGGAGGCAGGGGCAGGTCGGAGTTCATGGGAGATCTGCCACCAGCGTAGGACCAGGCGGACGGACCGGACCCGTCAGACCCCCGGGGATAGGCTCGCCCGGTGGAAGAACCCGGGGCCCAACCCCGCTCCCAGACCCGGAGCCGACGCCGCACATGGCACGACATGGTGGCCCTGCTGCACCCCGACCTGCTCATCAACCTGACGCTGCGCGACCTGCGCAGCCAGTACAAGCGGTCAGCCCTGGGCTGGACCTGGTCGGTGCTCAACCCGCTCGTAGCCGTCGTCGTCTACTCCGCAGTCTTCTCGCTGTTCCTGCGCATCCAACCCACCGTGGGCGACCCCAGCGGCCTCGACTCGTACGCCGTGTTCCTTCTGGTCACCCTGTTGCCATGGCAGTTCTTCGTGACCAGCCTCACCGGCGCCACCCGCGCCATCACATCCAACTCCTCGCTCATCACCAAGATCTACTTCCCCCGCTGGGTGCTCCCCACCTCGGCGGTGCTGGCCCGCTTCATCACCCTGCTCGTCGAAATGGCCGTGCTGCTCGTGGTCATCGCCCTGTGGGAGGGCCACATCGCCTTCCAGTGGATCCCGGTCGTGCTTGCCCTCATGGTGCTGCAACTGCTGTTCACCGTGGGCCTTGCGCTCATGATCAGCGCCGCCAACGTCTACTTCCGGGACATCCAGCACTTCTTGAACGTGGCCATGCAGCCCTGGATGTTCCTCACCCCCATCCTCTACCCGCTGAACCTGGTGCCATCCGACCGGGAACTGTTCGGCATCAGCTACCGCACCCTCTACCAACTCAACCCGATGGTCTCGTGGGCCAAGGCCTACCGCAACGTCCTCTACGACCTGCGACTCCCCTCGGCCGAACGCTGGCTCGGCATCGTCGTGGCCGCAGGCGTCGTGCTGGCACTCGGCTTCCGGGTCTTCAACCGCCTCGAACCCCGCATGGCAGAAGAGGTCTGAGATGGACACTCCCGCCTCCCCCGCCACCCCTGTCTCCCCGCCACCCAGCGGGCACGCCATCGCCCTCGCCGGCCTCGGCAAGAAATTCCGGCTCACCCACGACCGCAACTGGACCCTCAAGGCCACCCTCCTGGCCGGACACCGCACCCGCTACGAGGAGTTCTGGGCACTCCGCGACGTCTCCTTCGACATCCCCCACGGGTCCACCTTCGGCATCATCGGCGGCAACGGCTCCGGCAAGTCCACCCTGCTCAAGGTGCTGGCCGGAATCCTGCGGGCCGACGAGGGAACCGCCAGCGCCAACGGCCGCCTCTCGGCCCTGCTCGAACTGGGCGCCGGCTTCCACCCCGAACTCACCGGCCGCGAGAACATCTACCTCAACGGCGCCATCCTGGGCTTCACCGCCCGCGACATCCGCCAACGCTTCGACGACATCGTGGGCTTCGCCGAACTGGACCAGTTCATCGACGAGCCGGTCCGCAACTACTCCTCGGGCATGTACGTACGCCTCGGCTTCTCCGTGGCCATCCACGTGGAACCCGAGATCCTGTTAGTCGACGAGGTACTGGCCGTCGGCGACCACACCTTCCAGAGACGCTGCCTCGAACGCTTCGATCGGCTCCGCGACGAGGGCCGCACCATCGTCGTCGTCAGCCACGACCTGGACATGATCGGCTGGCTCTGCGAGCGCACCGCATGGATCAACCACGGCAACCTCGCCGCCATCGGCCCCTCAGGCGAGGTGATCCAGAAGTTCGTGGACGGAGGCGACGGAGCCGGGCTGCCCGCACCCGGGGCCGGGTTGTTGTCGCTTCGGGGCCTCGGACCAGACGACCTGGTGCGCAGCGTCGACCTGCTCGACCCCAACGGGCAACCGCTGCCCGCGGCCACCTCCGGGGGACCCGTCACCTTCCGTGTGCGCTACGACGCCGCCCGGGCCGGCGAGACGGTCATCGTGGCCCTCGGCCTCTACCGGGCCGACGGAACCCACGTCACGAGCATCAACTCCGGTGCCGCCGCCGCGGCTGCCGGCTCGGATGGCGTCGTGGAAGTCGACTACAACCTGCCCTCCCTACCCGTACAACCCGGGACCTACGAACTCTCCATCGCACTCCACGACACCACCATGAAGAAGGTCTTCGAACGCCACACCCACCTCGTGCGCTTCAGCGTCGAACCCGGCGGCGGCGACCACCAGACCGGCCTCGTGGCCCTCGGCGGAACGTGGCAGGCCCGGGCGGGCGGCGCCTGATGGGCGACCTGCGCTGGCGCGACGGCTCCGAGGAACGCCTGCTCGCCGTGCTGCGCTCAGCCACCGACCGGTCGACAGCCTCAGACGAACTGGCCTCACACATCACCGACTGGCCCAGCCGCTACCACCTCGACCGTCGACGCACCAACCTGCTGCGACCCCTCTCTATCGGACCGGGAATGACCGTGCTGGACGTGGGCGCCGGCACCGGCGTCAACTCCCGCTACCTGGCCGAAGCCGGCGCATCGGTCGTCGCAGTCGAGGGCGACGCCCTGCGGGCCGAGATGGCAGGCGTGCGCTGTCAGGGCCTCGACGTGGAGGTGCGCGTAGGTTCGGCCACGTCGGTTACCCGTGACAGCGGCCCCGAAGGCTTCGACCTCGTTGTGTGCATCGGGGTTCTGGAATACTCCGGCACCGACCCCGGCGCATTCCTCTCACACCTGGCCTCCCTCGTGCGGCCCGGCGGAGCGCTCGTCGTTGCCATCGAGAACCAGATGGGCTTCGCCTACTGGCTGGGCGCCGACGAGGACCACCTGGGTCGCCCCTTCGTTGGTGTCGCCGGCTACCCCGGCGACACCGGCGGCATCCGTACCCACTCCCGGGCCGGTCTGGCGGGTCTGCTCTCCGGTGCCGGGATGTCAGCCCAGCGCTGGCTCTACCCCTTCCCCGACTACAAGCTGCCCGTGGCGATCCTGACCGACGACGCCTACCGGACGCCAGACGCCGTCAACTTCGTCGACCAGATCGTCGGCCCACCCGTTGACCGCCTCCGGATGGGCGCCTCGGCCGGGCCCGACTCACGGGCCTCACACCGCGAGCTGGTTGCAGCCGGGCTGGGACCCGACATGGCCAACTCGTTCCTGGTCGTGGCAGGCGCCGACCAGGCAGCCGTGGACACTGCCTGCGGGGGCGACGTGTTGGCCTGGCGCTTCACCGGCGACAGACGCAGCTGCTTCATGCAGGAACGCCGGGTCACGTCCGTGGCGGGCCGCTGCGTCATCGACAGGCGGCGATCCTTCCCCGACGACCCGCAACCGACCGAGCCCTCCTGGCTGTCGCTACGACCGGCGCTGGCTTCGCCCGCCGACTACCTGCCGGGACCCAACCTGGAACAGACCGCCCTGGCATGCCTGCGGGCCCACGACCTCACCGCCCTCGGTGACGTGTTCGCCAGGTTCGAAGCATTTATGGCCGGGCTGGCCGGCCCCCCTTCCGACGCCGCCACCGCCCCGCACCCCTACCTGCCTACCGGCTCGACTGCCGTGCTACCCGGCGACTGCGTGGATCTGGGCCTCGACAACCTGGTGCCCCTCGTGCCCCTCGGCGACGAGGGCGGCCTCACCCTCATCGACGACGAATGGTCGGCCGACGGCGGCATCGACCGTGAGCTGGCCACCATCAGGGCCATGTGGAAACTGGCCTGGGTCACGGTGGCCTCGGGTACCGACCATCCCTGGCCGGCCACGGCCAGCATCAACGAGATCTCCGTGTCGCTCATGGGGCTGCTGTCCGGGAGCGTGGGGGCCGATCCGCTGGAGCGGCTGTACGCGGCCGAGGCCGAACTGCTGGCCGTCGTCGCCGGTGGCTCGGCCTCTGACCATCTCGAGAACCTGCGCACCGCCGGCCGCCGCAGCGTCGCCGGTAGCAGCGGCTCTCCACTGGCGGCCATTCGCAGCCGGCTCTCGTGGCTCAGGCGCCTACCCGGCGGAAGGTGGCTGGCCCGGGCAACTCGAGGTCACTGAGCCCGCAGGACGAGCAGACCTAGACGACCTAGACGACCTAGACGACCTGATCGCCAGGCTCCCGTCTCTACCCCCGGAGCCAGAACAGGCACGTCGCATCCATGCCCGCCGGTAGGTAGCCATGGTCAAAGAGGAGAAACGCCACCTGATCGCCATCTGGATCAAGGGCGGCGCCCGAGCCGATGCTGGTGCCGCGGCTGGTGGCGCTGCTGTCCTCGAGTGCAGAGTCCGGTGGGAGGGTCCGCTGGCAGACGGCATCGGGAGCCAGCCCATCCAGGGCACGCCTCACGATGGCATCGCCGAAATCCAGCACACCCGTGTCCAGCGCACGGGTCAGAGCCTGGCGCTCATCGGCCAGAAAGACGGGCCCCACGTGACGGCCCTGCAGGTACGAGGAACGCGGGTTGACCGAACGCACCTCGGCGTTCAGAACCGACACCGCAAAGTTGACATCCTCGGGCCCGGCCACGAGCAGCGAACCGGAACCGGCCAGCCTGGCCCCGGTCATCCCCGCATCGGCCACCTCATCCTCGAACATGCCCGGCTTCACCAGGCCGATGAGCACCCGGGCGCTGTCCTGTTCGGGGCGGGGCAGGTCCAGACTGGGCGGCCACACCAACTCGGCTCCCCGGTTCTGATCGCTCACAATCGGAGTGCCGACCACCAACAGACCAACGAGCACCACGACCGGCACCACCACCTGGGCGGCACGGATACCGGCCCGGGGGGCCGCCAACACCAGGCCCACCATGGCCGGCACGGGAAGAATCCACATTGAACGCCAGACCACGGCATCGGCCGAACCCACCTTGTCGAGCACATCGAACATGCCGGGTGCCATGTAGAAGCCCATCACCACGATCGGGCCGGCCAGCAGCACGAGGCGCGCTCCCCTGTCGCGAACCACGGCCCATGCAGTCAGAACAGCCGCAATGGCGACCACCGCCGCCGGACCCTGGCCGAACACGAACCTGACCATTGCCACCGGCTCGGTTCCGCTGTCCAGCAGGCGGCCAATATCAACGGCCGCCAGCATCCGGCCGGCACCCGAGGCAACCTCATCAAGGCGCTGGGGTTCGGCGATCAAGGCGTAGAGCCCGGCCAGCAGGGTCGGAACAGACGCCACCAGGGCACGACCGATCCGGCGTGGCTGGCCGGCGTCGAGGGCGGTTGCCGCAGTGGCGGCCACCAGAACGGACGGACCGATGAACGCAGCCGACGAGGTGAGCCCCAGGCCCGCCAGAATCCCTGCGCCACCGATCACCAGGTGCCGCTTGGAACCGTTACGCCCCAGAGCCTGGCCGTGATGCCAGAGCGTGGGCACAACCAGCATCAGGAACACGGCCTTTCCCTGCCAGGAACGGCCCACGAAGAAGTTGCCGAACGAGCCGTGCATGGCACCATCCAGAACCAGAAACAGGGTGCCGGCCCAGGTGGCCAGCACCGGCGCACGCATGCCGAGAGCACGTAACAGACGCCACGTGGCCAACACCCCCAGAGCAGCAATCAGGGGCGCCAGGCCCAGATACGACAGGGCAGCCGAACCCACCGGCAGGCGGGCGGCGAGCGTTCCCACAAGCGGCTCGATCGAGGTGGGCAGCACAGCCGGCCTCTCAACGGGAAGAACCTCGTCTGAGAAAATGGTGTCACGCTCCGGGAACGCCCCGGAGTGGGCCTCGACGTAGGCGGAACGGTTCACGACGAACACGTCGTCCTGGTCGGGGCGGACCATCACCAGCGACAACACGGCCGCCAGCACCGCCAGCACCAGGACCGCCGAGGCGCCGAACCCGGTGGTGGCGCCCATGGCAGTCCGGTCCGTGAGATGGCGCGACGCTCCACCCCTCCAGACCGCCCTCAGGGCAAGGCCCAGCACCGCCACAACCACCAGCCATGCAAGAGGCCACCAGAGGCCGTCGATATCCAGCCACGCCAGACCCGCGGCAACCACCAGCGAGGCCACGACCGCAACAGGGCCGATACCTCCGGATGTGCCGGCAGGTGGCACCGACGGGAACCCCAGACGACCGTCGCGAACCATCAGGGCAGCGACGGCAAGGGCTATCAGCCAGAGGACAAGGGCTCCGTCGCGGGGCATTCCGGTGAGGCGGGCGAGGTGGAACACCACCGTCCATGCAGCCAGCGCCCCCACCACGGCGTCCAGCACCACGTCGGAACCACGGGCAATCCGGGCACCGCGACCGGGCGGAACTGGGGAGCCCTCGACCAATCCGGCCTCGTCAGCCACGGCTGGGGCCCCACCGGGCACCGAAGCCGACCCCGTCAGACCCTCACTCACACCCTCGCCTACGCCCTCGACCAATCCGGCCTCGTCAGCCACGGCTCAGGCCCCCGTTCCCGTCAGATCGGCCACCGCAGCGGCGATGGCATCCCGGTGGTGGCGCATCGGCTCCCAGCCCATGTCACGCAGTACCGAGTTGTCAAGTGCCGAATAGACGGACCGGCGGGCCGGACGGGAAGAGCCGAGGTCGGCCTCGGAGATCGGAACCAGCAACTCGGAGTCAGGGTCGTGGCCGGCCGCCACAGCCACCTCGCGGGCGAACCCGTACCAGCTGGTGATCCCGGCATTGGTGGCGTGAACCACGCCAGCCACCCGCTCCGAACCAAGGCGCAGGAGCACCGGCGCCAGGTCGGCCACAAAGGTCGGACACGCCCGCCGGTCGTCCATCACCTGGATGGGAGTACCGGCCGCAAGGCTGTCGAGTACCCGACCAACCATGCCGGGAAGGTCACCGGGCTGAAGCCACGTGGAACGCACCACGGTCGCGGTCGGGCCCGCTGCCACCTCGCCAGCCAGCTTGGAGACCCCGTAGGCGTTCACTGGATCGGTCGAGTGGTTCTCCGGGTAGGGCTCGGAGGCCTCACCGTTGAACACGTAGTCGGTAGACACGTGCACGAGGTACGCACCCACCTCGTCGCAGGCGTCGACCAGGAACCCCACAGCATCAGCATTCACCAGATGCGCCCGCTGCGGGTCCAGCTCGCAGCCGTCCACGTCGGTCCAGGCGGCACAGTTCACGATCACATCGGGCCTGAGCCCGGCCACGGCCTCACGCACCGCCTCCCGGTCGGTCACGTCCAGGTCAGAGCGCGCAAGGCCCACCACATCAGCCGAGGTAGCGGCCCTCACCAGTGCCCGGCCCAGTTGCCCGGCGGCACCGGTCACGAGGAACTTCACGCGCCCCTGTCCCACCAGCCGGGGTTGTCGCGGTACCAGGCAACCGTTTCGGCCAGGCCCTCGTCGAGGCCACGCCTTGGAAACCAGCCCAGAGCCTCGATGCGGCTCGTGTCCACCGAGTAGCGGCGGTCGTGGCCGAGACGGTCCTCCACGTAGTCGATGCTCGCCTCGTCGGCACCGCAAAGCGAGAGCAGACGCCCCGTCAGGTCCAGGTTCGTCATCTCGTTGCCGGCACCCACGTTGTAGACGCCGCCTGATACGCCGGAGCGAAGCGCCAGATCGATTGCGTCACAGTTGTCGTCGACATGACACCAGTCCCGCACGTTTCCGCCATCGCCGTAGAGGGGCACGTTGCCGCCGGCCAGCAGTCTGGTGACGAACAGCGGTATGACCTTCTCGGGGAACTGGAATCGCCCATAGTTGTTGGTGGACCGGGTGACCACCACCGGCAGATCGAAGGTGGCGTGGTAGGCCAGCGCTATCAGGTCAGAAGAGGCCTTCGATGCGGCGTAGGGCGAGTTGGGCGACAGCGCATCGGTCTCCACGAAGGACCCGACGTCGATGGAACCGTAGACCTCGTCGGTGGACACGTGGAGGAGACGGTCGACCTCGAGGCGCAGCGCCACCTCACAGACCGTGGCGGTTCCCTGGCAGTTGGTTACGACAAACCTGGCCGGGTCGGTGATGGAGCGGTCAACGTGGCTCTCGGCAGCAAAGTGCACGACCGCGTCGTGGCCGGCCATGGTGGCTGCCAACAGGTCGCCGTCGCAGACATCGCCCTCCACGAACCGGTAGGCAGCGCTGCCGTAGGCGTCGTCAAGGCCCGCCAGGTTGGACATGTTGCCCGCATACGTGAGGGCGTCGTAGACCGTGACCTCGTCACCCTGCCCAAGGGCGCGGTGCACGAAGTTGGAACCGATGAACCCGGCTCCGCCGGTGACGAGCAACCTCACAGGCCCGGCCCGCCCTCGGTCGTCGACTCGTCCGGGGTCAACTGGTCAGAAAGCGAAACACCGGGGTCCGACCCGGTCGGCGCCCAGACAGGGCGGATCTCATCGGGGATATCAGCCGCCCGGGGGTTGGCAAGGTCCCGCTCGGAAAGGACCGGGGCGAGCGAACCCAGGCCCCAGTCCGCTGCGATCTCAGGATCGTCCCAGGCCACGCCCAGCTCGTCCGCCGGGTCGTAGTAGGCGTCGACCAGGTAGGTGATGGTGGCGTCGGTGAGAGCGGCAAATCCGTGTGCGACCCCCGGCGGGATGTAGACGCCCCCGTGGACGCCAGCGTCTGAGCCATCACCCGGACCACCCAGGTCGAAACAGGCGGTGGAACCCTCGGTGGGAGACCCGGAGCGCAGGTCGTGGAGCACCACCCTCACGAGGCCCGATGACACGTACCAGTAGTCGGCCTGGCCGAGGTGGTAGTGCAGGCCCACAACGCTCCCGGCGACACGGTCGGCTCTGTTTGCCTGGACCATCGGCCGACTGCCCGGCACCCACTCCTGACGGAAGGTCTCGACGAACACGCCCCGGCCATCGGTGTGGACAACGGGCGACACGTGCACCACGCCGTCGATCAGCGAAGAAGCCCTCACCTCGGCCATGTCAGACACCCCTCTCCCCGGTGCTCTCCCCCAACTCCACGACCGAGTGGTCGCCCAGCAGCAGGCTGGCAGAACCACCGCCCGAAACCTCGGCATGGCGGCCCAGCACCGAGTCGCTCAGGTGGGCGCCACCTGCCACCCGGCTGGACTCCATCAACACAGCGTGGTCGACCATGGCACCCGTGATCGTGCAGTCGACCCCGACCGAGACGTACGGCCCCACCCGGCTGTCTCGGATGCGGGTACCTGCGGCGACCACGACGGGACCCACCAGCGTCGAGCCCACAACCTCGGCACCGGCCTCAACGCGCACCGTTCCCTCGACCACGCTGGCCTCATCGACCGCACCAGCCACGTCGGCTGTCAGGTCGTCGAGCACCAGGCGGTTGCACTCCAGCAACGGGTCCTTCTTGCCGGTGTCGATCCACCAGCCCTCCAACAGACGGTGCTCGACGGTGTCCCCCCGCTCCAGGAGCCACGAGATGGCATCGGTGATCTCCAACTCTCCACGAGCCGAGGGCTCTATGGAGCGCACCGCCTCGTGAATGGCCGGCCCGAACAGGTACACGCCCACGAGTGCCAGGTCGGACCGGGGGTTGTCAGGCTTCTCCACCAACCGGCAGATGGAACCGTCGTCGCCCAACTCGGCCACGCCGAACGAACCGGGGTCGTCCACGCGTGACAGCAGCAGCCGGGCCGAAGCCCCGCCACCCTCGGCAAACCCGTCAACGACCGCCTCCAGGGAGTCCTCGAACATGTTGTCGCCCAGGTACATCACAAAGGGCTCGTCGCCCAGGAACCCGCCGGCCTCGACCACGGCATGGGCCAGGCCCAGCGGAGCCGACTGCTCGATATAGGTGACCGTGGCCCCCCAACGGGAGCCATCACCGACCGAGGCCCGGATCTCCGCGGCGGTGTCGCCCACAATGATGCCCAGGTCGGTCACACCCACCCCGACGAGATCCTCGATGACGTAGTGCAGGATCGGCTTGTTGGCGATCGGCACCAACTGCTTGGCGCTGGTGTGGGTGAGGGGGCGCAACCGGCGCCCACTGCCACCAGCCAGGATCAGGCCCTTCATAGGAGGCGAGGGTACCCGTCGGCCCGAAGCTCTAGGTCACCTGCAACGCATCCTGCAGGTTGTCGGGCACCTCAGCCGGAAACGAGAGCACCAGATGACGGTCCAATGCAGTGGCAACCCGCGCAAGAGTGTCGATCCGGTTGCGGGCGCCACCGCCTTCTTCGAGACGCGAGATCACCGACTGGGTAGTCCCCATCCGATCAGCCAACGCCCGCTGGCTCAGCCCTGCCTCGGTTCGCAGGTCATAGATCAACTGACCCAGGTCCAGGTCCTGATCGATCCCAGCCCTGGTCTCAGCGGCAGGGTTGTCCCTACCCTTCTTGATGTCTTCCCATCGGGAGTAATTCGCCATTGCTGTCTCCTTTTATGGATTGCGCACAGCGCAGTCCTGAGCGATCCTGCGAGCCCGGGCAACCTCGGCCCTTTCGTTGTTGCGTTGTTTTCGGAACGTCGTCAACAAGACGATCCGTCCGTCCCTGGTGAACCGGTAGGTGATTCGCCTAGCCGTCGAGCCGAGCGAGAAACGAACCTCGAACAGTCCTTCACCCAGACTCCGCGAGAGCGGCATCCGGGCCTGTGGCCCAAGTGCTGCGAGCCGGTCAATCACAACCAGTGTTCGCTCCCAATCGGACTGGCTGAGTTGGTCGAACCATTCAACAACCTCATCGTGTGCCTCCAATCCAGCCACAATCGAGATTATCGCACATATGCGATGATCGCACAAGAGCGATAATCGTCAGGAACACCTGCCCCGCTGCTACGTGCCGGACCCGGCTGCCGCCCTCGCCAGGCCGACAAGGAACACCAGCACCGTCACGGCCGCCTTCTGCGTCTGGGCACCGTTGATGCTGAAGGCCGTAGCCACAGCCTCAACTGCCGACTGGTCGCCCCTGGTCGAGAAGTACGCCGTGGTGACCTCCCTCGGGCCATCCACCGACGGCGGCGGATCCAGCGGGGCGGGCGGCGGTCCGTCACCGCGGAGCAGCAACAGGAACGACATGACCGCCATGGAGGACAGGTGCAGCTCGGCAGGCGACATCTCCAGGTACTCGGCCGCCGAGAGCACCGAGTTCCACTCCTCCTCTGTGTAGCCCGTCGTAACCCGGTACTCATCAATCAGGTTCTCGGGAAACGCCGAGCTGGCATTCGGCGGACCGTACGCAATGCCGTACCAGTTGGACATGAGACCGAACTCACGCCGGAACCGGTTGCCGGTCACCACAAACGACTCACCGGAACGGGTACGCAACTCGATCTCCTCGGCCCGGCCCCCGTCGTCGCCGAAGCCGTCACGGCTCACGACACGGATCTCGTAGAGCTGACCCAGCCCGAAGGTGTCGGCGACAGTTGCCGCGTCGAACTCAGACGACCAACGGTGCACCGGGTTGATCGAAACGTCGTCGCCGTCGTCAACCACCCCGGGGAAGTCGGCGGTGATCGTGTAGCCGCCGGTTGATGCCGAGAACTCGGTGCGTGCAACCTCGCCGTCGCGCATGCGCACCACGCCGGCCATGGCGACGATTGCGGCATCAGAGGCCGGGTCCTCGTTGTTCCAGACCGAACTGCCCGACCAGCTGCGACGGCCCTCGTAGACCTGACAGCGGATGGTGTCGCACGTCTTGGCGTAGTCGTAGCGCTGCTCGGCCAGTGCGTAGGAGCGGGCCGCCACCGCCTGTACCCGCACCGCCTGAGCGCCGGCGCCACCGCCGAGCGAGGCCCAGCTTGCGGGCATCTCCTGGGGAACCACCGACCGCAGGTACTGCTCGACCGGCAGGAAGTTCACGGTGCGCTGGTGGTGTTCGTAGCGGGCCGCCCGGATCTCGCCCCGGTACCAGGTGGCCGCATTGGAGCCCTCGCAGAGCTGCAGCGTCTGGTCGAGGCCATCGTCGCCAAAGCCCAGCACCGTGAGGCCACCAGAGGTGACCGTCGGCGTCGAGGTGGTGGTGGGCGGCGCCGTGGTGGTGGTCGCCGGCGGGGTCGTCGTCGTTGGAGGAGGCGCGACGGTGGTCGTGGTTGTCGTGGCTCCGGCAACGGTCGTCGTGGTTGAGGTCGTGGTCGATGTGGTCGTAGTCGACGTCGTGGTCGCGGCCGCAGGCGGCGTGCCGTTGAAGCCCGCACGGATACGGGCGAAGGGACTCTGGATGACGATGCCCGTGTCGCTGAACGATCCGGTGCAGCCGTTGCCCACTGCCACCCGGTACCGGTCGACATCGCCGTCGAGGGTGACCCTCACGGACTTGCCCGACAGGGCCGTCCAGTTTCCAGCCTCACCCGCAACCAGGAGGACGGCGTTCTCCACGTAGACGGTCGTGGCCGCGTTGTCACGCGACAGCAACCTGATGCCGATGTCCTGCGGGGCGACCGCTCCCGCAACGGTCCCGCCGTAGTAGTGGTCAAGGATCTGGGAGCTGGACCACCCCTCGTCCACCGCGTAGCCGAGCGCCCCGTACTGGCCCATGCCACGACCGTGGCCCCAGCCCCGGCCATCGACCACCACCGCGCCGTAGTCCGTGGACGCCACCGGACCCGTGACCGGAGCGCTGGCCCCCGGGATGACCAGTTGCTGGCCCACCGACAACATGTTGGCGTCGGTCAGGCCGTTGGCATCCATGATCGCCGAGACGGTCACGTCGTAGCGGCCGGCAATGACCGACAGGCTCTCACCCGACTGCACCGTGACGACCAGCGGAGCGGTTGTGGCCGTCGCCGTCACGAAACCCGGAATGGTCAGGCGCTGCCCCACGTAGACAAGGTCGGCGTCGGAGATGCCGTTCTCGGCCATCAGGTCGGCCACCGTCACCGCGTAGCGGCCGGCGATCAGAGAGAGGCTCTCACCGGACTGAACGGTGACGATCGTCGGCCCCAGCGTCGAAACCGTTCCCACTCCCCCGGGCACAATCAGTTCCTGGCCGACGAACAGGGAGTTGGCATTTGAAAGCCCGTTCAGGGACATCAACTCGGACACGGTGGTGCCGAAGTCCTCGGCGATGACCGAGAGCGTGTCGCCCCACTGCACGACCCGGATGCCCGTGGCCGACGACGACCCGGAGGACGAGGACGAGCCGGTTCCGGGGATGACGAGCCTCTGGCCCATGAACACCAGATCCGGGTCGGTGATGTTGTTGGCGGTCATCAGGTCGACGAGCGACACGCCGTTCTCGACGGCTATCTCCGAGAGGCTGTCACCGGCACCGACAATGACCACGGTCTCGGCCGCAGCCGGTCCGACCGCTGCCAGGGAAGCGGCCAGCAGGGCCACGACAAGGCCCACGGCACGCACCCGGTTGGACCGGTGGGCAGGCGTGCCGGGACAAGCGGGCACATCAGAGGTGATGCTGTCATCCACTCCCGTCAGGTCTCCAGGTCTGTGTGTTCATCGGCCGGTTGCGGACGTGCAGGACCTGCAGCGGGCCTGTTCAGCCCAGCCACCCGACGCGCCGGAAAGGCCCTGCT
>Ga0207990_1001095_pt1 | contig 14456 bp, 11 predicted proteins | sample ETNtaG_8_FD_185780 | JGI IMG/M metagenome (GOLD analysis project Ga0207990, IMG submission 185780) | Marine microbial and viral communities from oxygen minimum zone, Eastern Pacific Ocean - ETNP201406SV75 (SPAdes) (version 2) | ecosystem: Environmental > Aquatic > Marine > Oceanic ...
TGGATTGCGGGTGGGGGCGAATCGCGACGGAGCTTTGAGCAGGCCTGCGATCAAGGCCGATTCGTACAAGCTCAGATCACGGGTGCTCTTGTTGAAATACTTAGCCGAGGCAGCCTCCACGCCATAGGTGCCGGCACCCAGATAGACCCGGTTGAGATAGATGGCGAGCAGCTGTTCCTTTGTGAACCTGCGTTCCAGCCACAGGCTCAGCATGCTTTCCTGAATCTTGCGCTTGATGGTGCGTTCGGGCGTAAGGAACAGATTCTTGGCAATCTGCTGGGTGATGGTGCTGCCGCCCTGGACGATGCGACCGCTCTTGAGGTTGACCCACATGGCCCGCGCCAGCCCGATCACATCGATTCCGAAATGCCTGAAGAAACGCCGGTCCTCAGTGGCGAGCACGGCCTCGATCAGGGTCTGCGGCATCTCGTCGGTCTGGATGGGGCGACCGTAGAGGTCGCCAAAGGTAGCGATGACCCCGCCCGCGCGGTCAAGAAGGGTAATGCTAGGCCGCCGCGTGGCCGCCGACAGCCTGTCGATATCGGGCAGGTCTATGGCATACCAGCCGATGACCCCGCCCAGCGAGACACCGCCCCAGATGGCCGCCAGCACCGCCCCTTTCACGAAGACGCCCAGCAGGGACCCCCGTTTTTTCCGGGAATCTTTCCGGCGGGAGGATTTTTTAAACGCTTTCTTCGGTTTTTTAGCGGCAGCGGATTTGGGCTTGCTTCCGCGCCGCGTTTCCGTGCGGCCGGCGCTGGGGATATCCACCCGGCGGCTGCCGCCGCCCTTGCCCGAACGTGATGCCATGGTTGAGCCCGTCCCCGAGAATTCCCTACGCGAAGGCCCAAGGGAAGCCCATAATCACGGCGGAATTGGGGCAAGAACGCCGAACACTCCGCACAGGGGGCCGCCGAAAAAATTTCCATAATCCAGCAAGGGGTGGTTGGGGGATAAAAAGAGAGAGAACGTCGGGCCGAAAAAAGAAGGCCAGGGGACGTCGGCCCCCAACAAAGAGGGCTTAATTCAGTAAGGCGTCCCCTTAATTCCCTAAGGGTCTAGATAACTTGATTACTTATGGTCTCTATTCCCAAACATTCTCCTGATGAGCCTGTAGAGGTCCCGATCCCGGTAATTGAAACGCCACCCGCATTCCTTGAGATGGAGAGAGGTGGTGAGGGGAGAGGCCCCCCGCCCCTTAAATATCCAAATTTGCCACTTTTAGAGCGTTGTCCTGGATGAATTCGCGGCGCGGCTCCACCACGTCACCCATCAGTGTGGAGAACACTTCCTCAGCGGCGTCGCCGTGGTCCACCTTCACCTGAAGCAGGGTGCGCGCCTGCGCGTCGAGGGTGGTTTCCCAGAGTTGGTCGGGGTTCATCTCGCCCAGCCCCTTGTAACGCTGGACCGAAACGCCCTTGCGCCCCAGATCCATCACCGCCTCTACCAGGCCGGTGGGCGCAGTGATGGTGATATCGCCGTCCTTTGTGGTGAGCCGTGCGTGGCGCGTATAGACCGCCTGAAGCTCGCCTGCCATGTCGTCTAGCTTGCGTGCCTCAGAGCCTTCGATGAGATCGCGGCTAATCACGTATTTCTCCGGCACCCCACGCAGGCGGCGCGAAAACACAAGCCCCGAATCGCCGTCGAAGACGCCGCTCCAGCCCCGTTCATGCTCCGGTGACAGGGCGTCTAGCCGCTTGGCGATATAAGCGGCGGCCTCGCCGGCGCGGGTCGGGTCGGCATATATTTCGTTATTGAGGGCCCCGGCGATGGCGGTCTGTTCGGCGACACCGGCATTACCGATGCGCCGCGTCATGGGCCCCAGCAGGGTGCGCGCCAACCGCGCCCGGTCGATAAGCTCGCGCAGGTCGCTTCCCGCCCGCTGGCTATCGTCATAGAGAGTGAGCACCACCTCGTCCAAGGCCGCGTCGATGAGGAAATCCTCCAATCCGCGCTCATCCTTCAAATAGACCTGGCTGTTGCCCCGCTTGGTGCGATAAAGCGGCGGCTGGGCGATGTAGAGGTACCCCTTCTCGATCAATTCGGGCATCTGGCGGTAGAAGAAGGTGAGAAGAAGGGTGCGGATATGGCTGCCGTCCACGTCAGCGTCGGTCATGATGATTATCTTGTGATAGCGAGCCTTTTCGATGTCGAAATCCTCGGGTCCGATGCCGGTGCCCAACGCCGTGATCAAGGTGCCGATTTCCACCGAACTCAGCATCTTGTCGAAACGCGCCCGTTCCACATTCAAGATCTTGCCGCGCAGGGGCAGGATGGCCTGGGTGGCGCGGTCGCGCCCCTGCTTGGCGGAACCGCCTGCGGAATCGCCCTCAACGATGAAAAGCTCGCTTAAGGCCGGGTCGCGCTCCTGACAGTCGGCCAGTTTTCCGGGTAGGGACGACACATCGAGCGCGCCCTTGCGGCGGGTTAGGTCGCGGGCCTTGCGCGCGGCCTCTCGTGCCGCGGCGGCCTCCACCACTTTCGAAACCACCTTCCTGGCCTCGGCGGGATGTTCCTCGAACCACTGGCCAAGCTTATCGCCGACGATGCCTTCAACGATGGGGCGCACCTCCGAAGACACCAACTTATCCTTGGTCTGGGAGGAAAACTTGGGGTCCGGCACCTTCACCGAGAGGACACAGGTCAGGCCTTCCCGCGCGTCATCACCCGAAAGCGCCACCTTTTCCTTCTTGGCGATGCCGGTCTCGGCAGCAAAGGTGTTGATGGTACGGGTCAGCGCCCCGCGGAACCCAGCAAGATGGGTGCCGCCGTCACGCTGGGGGATGTTGTTGGTGAAGCACAGCATGGTCTCGTGATAGCTGTCGGTCCACTGTAGGGAGGCCTCCACTGTCAGCCCGTCGCGCTCGCCGGTGATGGTGATAGGGGGCGCGTGCAGAGGCGTCTTGGAGCGGTCGAGATAGTGGACAAAGGCCTCGATTCCGCCCTCGTAATGCATTTCCACGGAGCTGGGCTCCACCCCGCGGCGGTCGTTGAGGACTAGTGTTACCCCGGAATTGAGGAAGGCCAGCTCGCGCAGGCGGTGTTCGAGCTGGGCGAAGTCGAACGCCGTGTTGGAAAAGGTCCCCGGTGAGGGGTGAAAGGTGATGCTGGTGCCGGTCTTGTCCCCGGCCTCGCCTACCACGTCCAGCGGGGCTTCGGCCTCGCCGTCGTGAAAGCGCATGAAGTATTCCTTGTCGTTGCGCCAGATGGTGATCTCCAGCTTGTCGGAAAGGGCGTTGACCACCGAGACGCCGACGCCGTGCAGGCCGCCGGACACCTTGTACGAGCTATGGTCGAATTTTCCCCCGGCGTGAAGCTGGGTCATGATGACCTCGGCCGCCGAAATTCCTTCCTCGGTATGGATGTCCACGGGAATCCCGCGCCCATTATCCACCACCGTCACCGATTCGTCGGGGTTGAGCGTCACCGTGATGAGGTCGCAGAATCCGCCCAGCGCCTCGTCGATGGAATTGTCCACCACCTCATAGACCATGTGGTGCAGGCCCGATCCGTCATCGGTGTCGCCGATATACATGCCGGGGCGCTTGCGCACGGCGTCGAGCCCGCGCAGCACCTTGATCTGTTCGGCGTCATAGTCGCCCTTGATCTCTCCGCCCTCGGTCATATCGGGCGTTTCGGGAGCTTCGGGTGTTTTTTGGTCTTTTTCACTCATCTTCGGTTTCGTGATTGTCTGTGGGTCATACTTGGGGGCTCATAATCGGGTTCATAGCTCAGACAGCAAGAGCCACGCCGTCGGCCACGTGATAAAAATGCGCCCGGCCCGAGAGGCCCTTGAACTGGACCGGGTCGGTGCCGGTAAGCCAGGCCTGGGAGCCCAGGGAGCCAAGCCGCTCGAACAGCGCGTTGCGCCGCTCGTTGTCAAGATGGGCCGCCACCTCGTCCAGCAACAGCAACGGCGCCGCGCCCCGCGCTTCGCGGATCAGCCCCGCCACGGCCAGAAGAATGGAGATCAACAATCCTTTCTGTTCTCCAGTGGAGCACTCCCTGGCCTCCACACCGCTGGGGCTCATCTTCACCTCCAGATCACTGCGCTGTGGCCCGTGGGCGGTGCGTCCGCTTTCCGCGTCATGAGCGCGGCTGGCCGCTAGTGCCGCGTGGAAGCGCTCCTCAGCGTTCAGCGCCGGCCCCTCGTCTAGCCAGGTCTCCACGTCGCCGGTGGCCTGTACGCGGGGCACGGGAAAGGGCCCGTAGTCGCGCTCACAGGCATGGTTCAGCATGGCCGCCATTTCCCGCCGCGCGCAGGCGATGGCGATTCCGGTCTGGGCCAGGGTCTCTTCCAGGCAGGAAAGCCAGGCCGTGTCGGCGTAACCGCCTTTTTCGCGCAGCAGGCGGGCGCGTTCGCGCAAGACTCGCTCGTAAGAAGCTGTGCGCGCGGCATGTCCGGGATCAAACCCCGCTACGATGCGGTCGAGAAACCGCCGTCGAGCGCCGACGCCTTCGCAAAACAGTCGGTCCATGGCCGGCGTAAGCCAGACCGAGCCCATCCATTCCGTCAGCGCGCCCGGACGCGCGGACTGGCCGTTGATGTGAACCATGCGCCGTGCGCCGCTACGCTGGTCGTTACCGCCATCGCCGTGGTTTTTCCCTGAATCCCCGCCGGAATCCTGGCCCGGCTCCAGGCCGGTGCCCAGATCCACCTCGCCTGCGGGCGTGTCCAGGGCCGCAGCGACGGCCCACACCGCGCCGGGGCCGGCGTCGCGCCGTGTTACGTCGCTCAGCCGCGCTCCGCGCAGGCCCCGTCCCGGCGCCAGATAGGACACCGCTTCGAGAAGGTTGGTCTTGCCCGCGCCGTTGGCCCCGGTCAGCACCACCGGGCCGGGATTCGGCTCCAGCCGCAGCGCGGAATAATTGCGGAAATCGGTGAGGGTCAGACGGCGCACTGCCCAGTTCGCGGTCTTGCCCGCTGCTATGTCCGCCCCGGAAAGGTGCGCAGGGGAGCCGGGTCCGGATTCTGGTTTGGATTCTGGTCCAGATTCTGGGCCGTGGGCCGGGACCTGGGTGTGAAGAGCTTCTCTCACACCCGCATCGGCATCAGGACGTAAAGGGCGCTGCCGTCGGCAGCGTCGCGGACAATGGTGGGGGATGAGGCGTCCGCCAAGTCAAAACGCGCTGTGCCGCCTTCGATCTGCTGGGTAATGTCGAGCAGGTAACGGGAATTGAATCCGATCTCCACCGGATCCGCGTCGTATGTCACCTCCAGCTCCTCGGTAGCGGTGCCGCTTTCCGGGCTCGACGAGGAAAGCGTCAGGCTGTTCTTGTCGAGCGCTACCTTCACGGCCCGTGATTTTTCGGTGGAAATGGTGGAAACCCTGTCCACAGCCTCGGCGAAGGGTTTGCAGTCCACCTCCAGATGCTTGTCGTTACCCTCGGGGATCACCCGTTGATAGTCAGGAAAGGTGCCATCGATCAGTTTCGAGGTCAGCACCACGTTATCAAAAGTGAAACGAATCTTGGTGTCGGAAAGCGCAACCGCGACATCCACCTCGTTGTCCTCGATAAGCTTGCGCAGCTCGGTCACCGCCTTGCGTGGCACGATGACGCCGGGCATGTCCGCCGCGCCGTCGGGCTGGGGCGTCTCCATGCGGGCTAGACGGTGACCGTCGGTGGCCACCACCCGCAGCACCGGAGCGCTGTCCTCGTCGGTAGTGTGGAAATAGATACCGTTGAGGTAATAGCGGGTTTCCTCCGACGACATGGCGAACCGGGTGCGGTCCACCAGGTTTCGGCACAGGGCGGCGGAAAGGGTAAAGCCGTGCGGCAGATCGCCATTGGTCATCACCGGGAATTCGTCCGTCCCCAGACAGGAAAGCGAAAACCGGGAGCGGCCGGCGCAAATCTCCATATGGCCGCCGCCTTCGCCGCCTTCGAAGGAAATCTGTGAGCCTTCGGGTAGTTTGCGGACGATGTCATAGAGGGTATGGGCCGGCAGGGTGATGGCGCCGGAGGCGGCCACGTCAGCGGGCACCTTTTCGACGATGGCGATATCCATGTCCGTGGCGGTAAGTGAGAGGCTGTCGTCGGCACCTTCGATCATCACGTTGGAAAGGATGGGAATGGTGGTGCGGCGCTCCACCACGCTCTGGACATGGGCCAACGCCTTTTGCAGAGCAGTGCGTTCGATGGTGAGTTTCATGGTGATTCTAGGATCAGGATCTATGCAAAAAAGAGTATGAAAATAACGGTTCCGAAGAGAGGACAATCGCCCCTTTGCCAGCCCTTTTGGGAAGGGGCTTAATTATAGCAGAAGGGCCGGGATTCCGAAGCTTTTTCCTTGTTTTTCGCAGCTTTTTCCAGGGCCAAAAAAAGGCCCGGAAATGGCTAAAAAACGCCATAAAGATGAGAGGTGAACAAGCGACGGATCAGCCTTCGAGCATACGCTGCAACAGTTCCACATCCTCGTTGAAGCTGTTGTCGTCGGTGCGCAGCTCTTCAACCCTGCGCACCGCATGCATGACGGTAGTGTGGTCGCGGTTGCCAAACTTGCGTCCGATCTCGGGCAGCGAGCGCGAGGTAAGCTGTTTGGCCAGATACATGGCCACCTGGCGGGGCCGGGCCACAGCCCGGGCGCGCCGCGCCGAGGACATCTCGCTCAGTTTGATATTGAAATGGGTGGCCACGCGTTTCTGGATCTGTTCGATGGTCACGCGGCGGTCGCTGACACGGAGCAGATCGTGCAGGACCTCCTGCGACGATTCCAGGGATACCGAGCGTCCCACAAGGGTGGCGTGGGCGATGATGCGGTTGAGCGCACCTTCAAGCTCACGCACGTTGGATGTGATTTTATGGGCCAGGAATTCCAACACCTTGAGAGGAATCTCAGCCTTCATGGATTCCGCCTTCGATTGCAGAATGCCCAGCCGCAACTCGTAGGTGGTGGGGTGGATATCGGCCACCAGCCCCCAGCCTAGGCGAGAGCGCATGCGCTCCTCGATTCCTTCCAGATCGTTGGGCGACTTGTCCGCGGAAATGACGATCTGGTGGTTCTGGTCCACCAGCGCGTTGAAGGTATGGAAGAACTCCTCCTGGGTGGAATCCTTGCCGTTGATGAACTGCACGTCATCGATCATCAGCACGTCCACCGAGCGGAACAGATCCTTAAACGCCATGGTGTTCTTGAACCGCAACGCGCGGATGAACTGGTACATGAACTTTTCGGCGGAAAGGTAGATCACACGCCGGCCGGGGGTGCGCTGGCGGATATGCCAGGCCAGGGCATGCATGAGATGGGTCTTGCCGAGCCCCACCCCGCCATAGAGAAACAGCGGATTAAAGGGCACGTGGTCGGATTCCGCCACGCGGCGGGCGGCGGCGAAGGCCAACTCGTTGGGCTTGCCGACGACAAAATTGGAAAACGTATAATTGGGATCGAGCGGCGCGCTGACGTTCTTCTGCCAGTTGGGCCCGGTGCCATTGCCCAGGGTGGGATCGCCAGCCGTTATACCCGGGGAAGCAGTGCTTTCAGACGTCCCGGCGGAAAGAACTTCGGGGACGGGGCCGTCCGGGGCGGAGCCCGGGGCTGAATCTGTGGCTGAATCCTGGGCTGACCCTGGCCCGGTTGGGTGGATGAGTATCTTAACGCCGGAAATATCGGTGTTCTCCTCGCACCACAGGATATGAATACGCTCGGCGTAATGGGTGGCGATCCAGTCGCGCATGAAGCGGGTGGGGACGGAAATCCGCACCTCGCCACCGTCATGGCCAACAAGGGTAAGGGGCTTGAGCCAGCTGCGGAAGGCGGCCTCGCCGAATTCCTCACGCAGAGCCCCCCTGATCCGTGCCCACTGGCCGCTGAGCTCGCTGTCCACCACAGAATCCGACATGGCCTATTCCTGCACCCAGGGAAGGCCGTCCACCTTCCAGCCACTTTCCTTGCCGCGGTGTCCTCCGGCGTCATGATCGCCTTCAAATCCGAAGGCCACGTTATAGCAACGGGTGTATCCCTGGCCGGCCATGGCGATGGCGGCCATACGTGAACGTCCGCCGGAACGGCAGATGAAAAACAGGGAATCGCCGGTTTCCACCCCGGAAGAACGCACCTGGTCGGCGAACTCCGGGTTCTGCTGCATATTGGGAAACAGTTGCCAGGAAATGAAATAAGGCTGTTTATCCAGGGACTTGAGATCGGGAACGCCGACGAAGGCCCATTCCGGCATGGTCCGGACATCCACCAGCCGGGCCTTGGGATCGGAACTCAGAAGTTCCCAAGTTTCCTTCGGGGATAAATCGCCAGCGTAATCAGAGCCCGTCACTGTAATCTAACTCCCGTTCAAATCCGTGGCGATGAGATCATATCAACAATAATTTTCCAGCCGGGGAGTTACGGGCAGTGAACAACTGGAACGATTCCAACACAAACGATTCACGTGCTCAGCCAGAACTCAAAAGTTAATATTTTTACACATTTATACAGACGTTTTAATCAACGTTTATATAAATTACTTTAATTTACTTACTAGAATAAGTTCCAGCTCCCCCCTTGACCTGGAATACATTACCTATGACTGATGCCGTTGGCAACAAGAAGGAAAGGGGAACGTGAAAAAAATCACGAAAATGTCATATAAGAGGAAAAAATACCACGGATGGGCGCGGGCAGGATTTAGGTCTCAGGTTTCGGGCGGTGCGTGGAGGCGCCGCCCCGCGGGTAGCCACGACGGAACGTGGATGTGGTGGGTGGGAAGGGCCAGGCCCGCGCCGACGCGAGGGGGATGCCGACGGCCATAGAGATTTGCGAGAGCAAAGTGTCTTGGCGCTCTCTCGTCAATTCGCCGCTATTGCCGGTCCTGGGGAAATTTTCCACACGGCAACGGGCTATGGATGAAAAGTCTGAAGCCCGCAACAAGATGTCTTGGTGGGGCGGGGAAGAGAGGCCTAAAGGGCCTTGATTTTGGCGGAAAGCCGCGAAATTTTGCGGGAAGCGGTATTGCGGTGCATGACGCCCTTGGCGGCGGCGCGCATGAGTTCCGGCTGGGCGGCTTTCAGCGCCGCGCTGGCGGCGTCGCGGTCACCGGCGCCGATGGCCTCCTCCACTTTTTTCACAAAACTGCGGGTGCGGTTGATGCGGCCACGGTTAACAGCAGTCTGACGCACCGTTTTGCGAGCTCGTTTCTTCGCCGATTGAATGTTCGCCATGGTCGCTTCATTAGATGGTTTCGCTTCAACTGGATTTTCTTCCCGCGGACGGGAAGAGACCGAGGCGCGGGTTATAGTCCGCCGCCGCCAACTCGTCAAGTTGTCCGGGGGGTTGGCCGCCATCCGGCGCAACAGGAGGCGAAGATGATTATTTGCGCTTTATTTGGGGGAAAGAAAGAAATGTACTACTACATAATCCCCGTCGCTGGAGATCTCCAGCTTCAGAATCTCGTCCTCGCGCCGGTATTCCGTTTCCACGAACCGCTCCCACCCCAGCTGCGGCAAGGATCGCGCGTAGAAAATCTTGATCTCGTCGGGCGTGGTTATGCCGGCGATGGCGGATTCAATAATGCGGCCGGTGGGCGTATCGAAAACAACGCTGCTTCCAGCCACGTTATGCATGCCCGGCATCAGGGGCAAAGCCTCGAATCCGGCCACGAAGGAGAAAACATCGGATGCCGGTTCCGCTGTGTTTCCCACAGTGCCCTGCTCCGCGGCCTGGGCCGCCGGCCCTCCCGCCGCAAAGCCCGGGAACAGAACGGCCGCGGCAAGGATCAGGGCTGTGAACGCCTGAACCGGAGAAAGCCATCTCATCATACAGCCCTCATACATTACCGTTGACGGCGGGAACAGAAGAAAGTCGAACGCCCTCCCTGGACCATCCGGCGGATGCCGCCGGTTTCATCTCTGTCACAGTTACATCCCGGGCAGGGCTCTCCCTCGCGTCCATAGACCGCGAAACTGTGCTGAAAATAGCCAAGCCCGCCATCGGGCCGACGGTGGTCACGCAGGCTCGACCCCCCGGCCTCGATGGCCTCGGTCAGCACCTGTTTCAACGCTAGCACCAGCCGTTCGGCGCGCTGCCCGGCCACGCCCTTGGCTTTGCGGCGGGGGGAAATTCTGGCCCTGAACAGGGCCTCGCAGGCGTAGATATTGCCGATTCCCGCCATCACGTGCTGATCCAACAGCGCCGCCTTGATCGAGGCGCTCCGCGTCCGCAGGGCCGCCGAAATGACCGCGCCGTCAAAGGCCGGATCCAGGGGTTCCGGCCCCATTGCCGCCAACAGGGGATGATTTTCGAGGTCGCCGGGGCCGGCAAGGGTGATCAAGCCGAAACGCCGAGGGTCGTTGAAAACGATGTGCGTTCCGTCCTCGGTCTCGAAGCTCACGTGATCGTGACGGCCTTGTCCGTTAACCCCGTTCCCGGCAAGAACCAGCCGCCCCGACATGCCGAGATGGGCGATGATGGTGGCACCGTCATCGAGCTCCATAAGAAGGTACTTCCCACGCCGCCACAGGCGCTCCACACGGCGATTGGTGGCGCGCCCGGCGAAATCCCGGGGCACGGGGATGCGCAGGTCCGCCCGCCTCACATCCACGCGCACCAAGCTGCGGCCTTCGAGATAGGGAGCCAGGCCCCGACGCACGGTTTCAACTTCTGGAAGTTCTGGCATGACGCCCAAGTTAGCCTGGGGGTTGGCGGCAGCGCAATGGCCCAAGGTGGCGCAATAAAGGGGGCTGGGTTATGTTCGTGCCATGGACAGGGAAGGTCTCAACAAGGACACCACCGGCGACGGCGGTAACGCTACTCATTTCGGATTCCAAACCGTGGGAACATCGGAAAAGGCGTCGCTGGTGCGCGGGGTCTTTGACCAGGTGGCTTCACGCTACGACCTCATGAACGACCTCATGTCGCTGGGCGTGCACCGCCTGTGGAAGAAAGCGCTATTGGACGCGCTGGCGCCGCGTCCTGACATGCGGCTGCTGGATATGGCGGGGGGAACGGGCGATATCGCCTGCCGCTTTCTGGCGCGCCTGCCACAGATCGGGCAGGGGACGGCAAAAAACACAGATTCCACAGCCATCGTCTGCGACGCCAATGCCGCCATGATGGAAATAGGCCGCGCCCGCGCCCTTGACCGTGGGGTCGTCTCCGGCCTTGCCTGGGTCTGTGGCGACGCCGAGGCCATCCCCCTGCCCGAACGCTGCATGGACGCCTATACCATTGCCTTCGGCCTGCGCAACGTCACCCATCCTGAAGCCGCCATGGCCGAGGCCTATCGCGTATTAAAACCCGGCGGACGGTTCCTGTGCCTGGAATTCAGCCATGTGGTTCTGCCCGTTCTCGACCGTCTCTATGACCTTTATTCCTTCAGCGTCATCCCAGCTCTGGGCGGCGCCGTGACCGGCGATGTCGAAAGCTACCGCTATCTGGTGGAAAGCATCCGCCGTTTTCCCACTCAGAAGGCGCTGGCCTCAACCATGTGGCAGGCTGGATTCGAACGCGTTTCCTATCGCAACCTCTCGGGTGGAATCGCCGCCCTCCATTCGGCCTGGCGGATCTGATGCTGGCCGCCCTGCGCCACACAGCCCGGCTTGTGGGGATCATCCGCATTCTCGCTCGCTACGACGCCCTGTTCGTGTTCAATGTTCTCAGCATTCCCCCCGCCCTGCGTTTCGTGGCCGGGCTGTTTTGGCGCCACCGCAACACGGAGCGCCCCGGTCTGCGGCTGGCCGCCGCGTTGCAGAAAATGGGCCCTAGTTTCATCAAGTTGGGCCAGGCGCTTTCCACCCGTTCCGACCTGTTCGGCGAGACCTTCACCGCTGATCTCGCCACCCTTCAGGACCGCCTGCCGCCATTTCCCGGAGGCCAAGCCCGCGCCACCGTGGAGACCGAGCTGGGCCGCCAGATGGAGGAATGCTTTCGCCACTTTGACGATGCCCCCGTTGCCGCCGCCTCCATCGCCCAGGTGCATCTCGCCACCACGGCGCAAGGCAAGGAAGTGGCGGTGAAGGTGCTGCGCCCCGGAATCGAGGAAGCCTTCGCCGCCGATGTCTCCTTTTTCTACTGGCTGGCCCGCATGACCCTGCGCGGCAGGCCCCAGATGCGGCGGCTGAAACCGGTGGAGGCGGTGGCCATGATGGAAAAGACCGTGGCCGTGGAAATGGACATGCGCATGGAGGCGGCGGCGGCCTCAGAACTGCGCAGCAATTCCGCCGGTGATCCGGATTTTCACGTTCCCAGGGTGGACTGGCAGCGCACCGCGCAACGGGTGTTGACCTTGGAGCGCGTGGACGGCATCCGCGTGGATGACATGGACGGCCTCGCCCGCGCCGGGATCGAACCCAACCGCATCATCGCCATCACCACTGCCGCTCTGTTCCGCCAGGTCTTCCGGAACGGGTTTTTTCATGCCGACCCCCATCCTGGGAACATCTTCGTGGATGATGCAGGTGGCGTGACGGTGGTAGATTTCGGCATCATGGGCCGGTTGGACGAAAAAACGCGGATTTATCTAGCGGATATGCTCATGGGGTTTCTCGAGGGCGACTATAGAAAGGTGGCCGATATCCATCTCCGCGCCGGCTATGTGCCGGAAAGCCAGTCACGGCAGGACTTCGCCCAGGCTTGCCGCGCCATCGGCGAACCCATCCTCGGCCTCCCCCTGCACGAGATTTCCATTGCCCGGCTGCTCTCGCAGCTGTTCCAGGTGGCGGAAAAGTTCGAGATGGAAGTACAGCCCCAACTCCTTCTCCTGCAAAAAACTATGCTGGTGGCCGAAGGCGTGGGGCGTTCGCTCAACCCCCATGTGAACATGTGGCAGATGACGCGCCCCCTCATCGAAGACTGGGTTCGGGAACACCACGGCGTGGAAGGCCGCCTGCGCTCGGCCGCCGATGAGCTTCTCTCCCTGGCCGAGCGGCTTCCGGATTTGCTCCGTAATGTAGAGGGTGTCCTTGCCTATATGGCCCGGAACGGCCTCAAGCTCCATCCCGACACGGTACGGAGCATGGAGCACGCCACTGATCAGCCCACATCCTCCCCGGAAACTCCCAGCGGTCGTTCAGATGGCGGTGGTTTTACGGCGGGACTGATCACTGGCATCGCCCTGGCGGGGATCGCGGCGGCGGCGGCGCTGGCATACCTTGCCTTTGGAATATGAAGAGAGGCCCGCCATATGGCGGTGGAAGATGTGTTTTGCAAATGAACTTGCAGAAAAGGTGGCGCGCCTTTAGCTTAACCACAACAAAGTTCCGTACATTGCAAAGAGGTTAACCGTGCTTTCGGGAAAGCGCCTTCTCCTTATCGTTTCCGGTGGTATCGCCGCCTATAAGAGCCTCGACCTGGTGCGGCGGCTGAAAAAACGCGGGGCCGAGCTGCGCTGCATCCTCACGTCCGGCGGGGCGCAGTTCGTTACGCCGCTCTCCCTGTCGTCCCTTTCCGGGGAAAAGGTCTATCAGGACCTGTTCTCGCTTACCGATGAAAGCGAGATGGGCCATATCCGCCTTGCCCGTGACGCCGATCTGATCGTGGTGGCCCCGGCCAGTGCCGATTTCCTGGCCAAGATGGCTGGTGGCCTCGCCGGTGACCTGGCTACCACCGTGTTACTAGCCAGCGACCGTCCGGTGCTGGTGGCCCCGGCCATGAACGCGGCCATGTGGAGGCATGCCGCCACCCGGCGCAACATAGCGCTGTTGGAGGAACATGGCGTGAGGCACGTGGGTCCCGAGGCCGGCGACCTCGCCTGCGGCGAGGTGGGCGAGGGCCGCATGGCTGAGGTGCCCGACATCATGGCCGCCATCGAAGAAATTCTTGTCACCGATACATACCTTTCCGGCCGCCGTGCGCTGGTCACCAGCGGCCCCACCCACGAGCCCATTGATCCGGTGCGTTATATCGCCAACCATTCCTCGGGCAAACAGGGCCACGCCATCGCCGGAGCCCTGGCGGGCATGGGGGCGGAGACGACTCTGGTTTCCGGTCCCACCAGCCAGCCCGACCCCGAGGGTGTGGATATGCAGCGCGTGGAAACCGCCGCCCAGATGCTCACCGCCTGCCAGTCGGCGCTGCCGGTGGATGTGGCCGTGTGCGCGGCCGCCGTGGGTGACTGGAAGGTAAACGGCGCGGCTGAGTCGAAACTGAAAAAGACCTCCGGTGCGCCGCCGATACTGGCCCTTTCGGAGAACCCCGATATCCTCGCCAGCCTGGGCCAGGCGGGCAATCTACGCCCCGCTCTGGTGGTGGGATTCGCCGCCGAGACCGAAAACGTGGTGGAACAGGCCGGCGCTAAGCGCAAGGCCAAGGGCTGTGACTGGATGCTCGCCAACGATGTCTCCGCCGGCACCGGCACCTTCGGCGGCGACGAGAACACGGTGCAGCTTATCAACAATGAGGGCGCGGAAGACTGGCCTACCATGACCAAACCACAAGTGGCCGAGCGTCTGGCCCGGCGCATCGCCGATTATTTTTCCCATGCCGCCTGAACATCCTGAAGCCAAGGGCCCCACGGCCCCCGTCGAAC
>Ga0207990_1001098_pt1 | contig 14443 bp, 15 predicted proteins | sample ETNtaG_8_FD_185780 | JGI IMG/M metagenome (GOLD analysis project Ga0207990, IMG submission 185780) | Marine microbial and viral communities from oxygen minimum zone, Eastern Pacific Ocean - ETNP201406SV75 (SPAdes) (version 2) | ecosystem: Environmental > Aquatic > Marine > Oceanic ...
TCCAGGAGAAAAGCAAACTCGAATTCCTTGCCCTGACGTTCGCAGATGTCTTTTACGAAATCCAGCTTACCTGTAGGCAGACTGTCGGTATCGGACATTAGGCGTCCGACCAGAGTGGACTTACCATGGTCCACATGGCCCACAATGACCATCTTCATCAGGCGGTTATTTAATGGTTGAACTTTTCCGTTATCGCTCATTTAGTATTTTTTTGTTGGATTTGATTTCACTTCTGAAGGGAATGGGCAATTCACCCTTGTTAATTACATATACCCTCGTGCGCGAAGTTTTTGCATCGCGTATGTGTTTTCCTGATCCTGGGCTCTGCCGGAACGTTCAGCGGAAGTCGTATTTTTCAATTCTGCAATGACCTCTTCCACATTCCTGGCCTTGGAATCAATCGGGATCGTACAAGGGGCACAACCCAGAGACCTGTAACGCTTACCTTCCGCGTTGGAAAAATAGAGGTCTATAATGGGTATCTTTTCACGATGGATATATTCCCACACGTTCAACTCTGTCCAGTGCAGGATCGGGTGGATACGAATATGTGTTTCAGGAGAAAACGATGTTTTAAACTGGTCCCACAACTCTGGTGGCTGATCCTTAAAGTTCCACTCAAAATTTTTGTCCCGAGGTGAAAAATAACGCTCCTTGGCCCGAGTCCCTTCTTCGTCTCTACGGATTCCCAGCATCAGCCCTGTATAACCTTTATCCTCCATGATCGCTTGCAAACCCATGGTCTTGAGTGCTTCACAACATACCAAACGGCCTTTTTCATGGTTCATTCCCTCATCAAGCGCTTTCTGGTTACCCCCTACCACCAGATTGAGCCCCCACTTTTTGGCAAACTTATCCCGATATTCAATCATCGCCGGGATTTTAAATGAGGTGTCAATATGCACCAGCGGGACCGGACAGTGCCCAAAAAATGCTTTTCGCGCCAGCCATACGAGTACCGTCGAGTCCTTGCCAATAGACCACAACATGGCGAGGTTCTTGAAGCTCTTGTACGCCTCACGAAGAATAAAAATGCTCTGATTTTCCAGCTCGTCTAAATGGTCCATTTATATATTAGGGTTGTTTTTGGATAACAAAAACGGGGATTAAACACACTTTATCCTCTTCATTAAGTGGAATCAAGTGCTTATCGGGATTCGTTGTAGAAAAGGGAGGGATTATGAGACAAATTCGGGCTAGCGTCAACCTTATTCCTCTTTTCCGGGGTCAGCCCTTGGAAAAATAGCGGTGGATGACATCGAGAAATTGGCACCTCAGACAGTTATTTTCGCTTTGCGTACAAAAATCCTGATAAACCTGCATCAAACCCTGAATCTGCTTGTCGCTTTCCAGAATTCCGATCAGTTCCTTCTTATTTCCAAGAATATAATGCTTCATAAAGCGCAACATCTTGTTGTTGTCGCTTTTTCCTTTTCCCTGTCAGATACAGTCTGTTCAGAGCCGCCTCCATCTCCACCGAACGGGAAGCCCGTGCATAAATAAGGCCTATAGGAAGCAGAATATTGACTGTAATCTCGCGCGACCGGCTGGAGCCTATTAATGTTGCGGCTGAACCAGTTTTTTTCCGCCCGGCGTGTAATGCTCCGACCAGTAATCCGCCTATGCCAAAATATCAAGCATTTTTAAATTTAATGCTTAAATAAAGGGCTTTGTCTTTCGAAAAATCATCGCAAAAATTTTAGTATTGTCTCCAAAGTCCATGTCCAGTAACACTTTTACCTGAATGGTTTAAAAGGAATGGGATTTGCTTAACTTAAAAAGATTGGTTTTAGAGTTCAGTCGATGGACTTAATTTTAGGGAGGTCGGGCCTTGAAGGAAGTGATCGAATTTTTCGGTGAGTTAACAAAAAATCTTTTCACCGGGCAAGTGGTAATAAATTTTTATAAAGGAACGATCGGCAAGGTTCAGGTGAGCAAAACACTCAAACCTGAAGAATTGGCCGAAAATAAATCTAAATCTTTGTATTAGCTTTTTTTTTTGATTTACTGTATAGTTTCGTTTCAGGACCACCGCAGTAGCGATGCCACTGTTAATAGTTTTTTTTCAAATGAAAGGGAATTGAGTTATGAATTTGTCTGTTACTAAACGATTTGCATATGGCGGCGCGGCTATTTTTTTATTTCTTGTCAGCCTTCCAGTTCTTGCTGCTGCGGGTGCGAAGATTAAAATTGACGATACAAAGTTTTTTCAAATAGGAGTAGGTGTTAGAGGTTCTGTGACTGTTGAGGAGGATGCCGCGACAAATGGAACAGATAGCTCATTTAACCCTGCGCCAGAGAATATTAGACTCTACACCCTTTCCCAGGTGCATAAGAATGTTCAGGTAGAGTACAACACAGAGCTTTCGGGTGAGTCCATAAACCTTTTGGACGTGATCGTCAAGCTAGACCTTGGTGTTTTCGATTTATGGATAGGACGGCAACTACCACCCAGTGATCGCGCCAATATGGATGGGCCTTTCTATTTAAATGCTGCCTGGGCTTACCCGATGGTACAGTCCTTTGGTAATCAAGGTTGTTCCGGTTGTCTAGGCGCGCGTGACAACGGGATGGCGTTTCATGGTGATGCAAATGGTGGAAAGTTCAAGTGGGCCTATGGTGTCTTTGAAGGGCTAAGCGGTGGTGCAGACCAAGAGGATAATGTCAGACACGCAGCTTCCCTTACTTATGCCTTTGACGATGCGGAGCCCGGGTTTTATTCTGGAAGCACCTATTTTGGTGCCAAGAAGATCACTACACTAAATTTTGCGATGCATCATGAAGAAGATGGTGTTGGCACTTCCACGGACCAGGGTAATTTTACTGGATACAGTGCAGACGTTCTCATCGAGAGGACTCTTGGTAACGGTGCGGTGGTTGATTTAGAGGGTGCTTACTATGACTGGGATACGGATGACAAATTTGATGACATCATAACCCAGGGTGACTCCTTCTTTGTTTTGGCGAGTTACTTGATGCCAGGTAAAGCTTCAATCGGTGGGATTCAGGGTCAGTTCCAGCCTTATACAAGGTACCAGGGATATAACCGTGACATGAAAAATGATACCGGTAAAACCGGATATAAGGACCGTATAGAAGCTGGCGTGAATTATGTTATCGATGGGTTTAACGCAAAGGTAACTGCCCTTTGGGAACAAACTGACGATGTAAGCAAAATTGATAAGTATGTGCTGGGTATGCAGTTCCAGTTGTAATTTGAAATAAAATTCGATTTTCTTAGAAAAGAGGAAGGGCTTGGTCGCCTTTCCTCTTTTTTATTGAAGTAAGACTGGTTTTTGTTTTTGAAGGCAGTTAAAACCTCACACTAACTCCTCATTTTGGTTTGAAGGTCAACTGACCGACTCTCTCAAGCGGTTTTCCCCACCCCCGTACTTTTACATGTAGAAGCGCCATTTAAAAAGTATCAAAAAAAACAGCACAACACCCATCGAGCGCTTTATTTTAGAGCAAAGTAAAAAGAACGGATTTTAACGACAACAAATAGACCTTTAATTTTCAATGGGTTGTCTGCTCTTGGTTTTGGCACTGATATTGCTCTGTATATAAACTTTATAGCTTTAAAACGAATCCAAGCTTTATCAAGCAGGTAACAAGATAGCGAAAATTATTAATCCTATTTTAGGAAGGAACGTTTGATGATGAGTTGTCCAAAACCAAAACAAAAATTTTCAATCTGTACTTTGAGGTTTCTAATCCTTACGCTTATGTTGTTTGTTGTCAGCGCGACAGCGCAGGCGGCTGATACCATTAAAGTAGGAGTATTGCATTCGCTCTCCGGCACAATGGCTATCAGTGAGACATCATTGAAGGATGTGGCTCTGATGGCTATTGAGGAGATCAATGCCCAAGGTGGCCTTCTAGGGAAAAAGCTCGAACCTGTAGTGGTTGACCCTGCCTCCAACTGGCCCTTGTTTGCTGAAAAAGCGCGAGAGTTGATCCAAAAACAAAAAGTCGCGGTGACTTTTGGTTGCTGGACCTCTGTTTCACGTAAATCAGTCCTTCCCGTTTTTGAAGAGTTGAACGGATTGTTGTTTTATCCCGTTCAATATGAAGGTGAAGAATCTTCTTATAACGTTTTCTATACCGGCGCGGCACCCAACCAGCAAGCCATTCCGGCAGTTGAGTATTTGATGAGTGAAGACGGTGGCGGAGCCAAAAGGTGGGTTTTGTTAGGAACCGATTACGTATATCCCCGCACGACCAACAAAATCCTTAACTATTTTCTGAAGTCCAAGGGAGTAGCTAAAAAGGATATCATGGAAACCTACACCCCGTTTGGTCATAGCGATTACCAAACAATCGTGGCGAATATCAAAAAGTTCGCGGCGGGTAAACCGACCGCAGTTGTCTCCACCATTAACGGTGACTCCAACGTTCCATTTTATAAAGAACTTGCAAATCAGGGTCTGAAAGCAGAAGATATCCCAGTCGTTGCATTTTCTGTGGGAGAAGAAGAGCTCCGGGGAATTGATACAAAACCGCTAGTAGGACATTTAGCGGCCTGGAATTATTTTATGTCTGTCGATACTCCGGAGAACAAATCCTTCATCAAAAAATGGAACGCATATGTTAAAAAGCATAAACTTCCAGGTGGAAGTAAGCGGGTCACCAACGATCCTATGGAAGCCACCTATATAGGGATTAAGATGTGGGCTCAAGCGGTTCAACAAGCGGGCACCACTAACATTGACGCTGTTCGCCAAGCCATCGGCGGCCAGACAGTCCAATCGCCTTCCGGTTTTAACATTACTATGGATGCGGCCAACCATCATTTGCATAAGCCGGTGGTTATTGGTGAAATCCAGGAAGACGGACAGTTTGAAGTGGTGTGGCAAACAAAAGGACCCATCCGGGCACAGGCATGGAGTCCATTTATTCCAGAAAGTGCTAAAAAAGTTGCCGATTGGACTTACCCCTGGGTATGCGGTAATTGCAAAAAAGCTAAGTTCTAGTTGACTAAAAATTCTCCTCCGGTTCCAGAAACGTTGCTGGTCTTCTCCTCGACGGACTAATGGGGCCGGAGGAAAATATACTTTGGTTTCAATACAGGAAACTCCATCCATTCATGGGTGGAATTTTCTTGTTAGGAGCACGTTTTAAATCGAATGACAAAAACCTCGACTTTATATAAATACCAAAAGTTGAAAGTTGCCTCAAAAAGCCGAAAAGTATTTATTCGGTTTTTTGGGGTTTTTTTATTTTTGGCTGCGGGATTGCTTCCACTTTCTTTAGTCGAAGCAAATGATTTCGAATCAGCCCTAAAAGGTTTAGGAAGCAAAAGTCGCTCCAAGATAAAGATAGCGGTGAAGCTTCTGGGGGATATGGGAAACCCTGCCGCAATTCCTGCCTTGGAGGCTTTGAGAAATAAACGCCTGCAAATTAGTGAGGGTGGAGCGCTTATCATACTTGATGAATCGGGCGATCAGGGCCACGATGCATTGAGTGGAAAACAAGTCGATTTGAACTCTTTGGAACTTCGCAAACCCAGAATCAATAATTCGGTTCGTAGGGTTTTGTCAATGACGATAGGAAAACTTCAGCTAACCTCGGGTGACTCCGATGTTCGATTGGCGGCCGCAAAGGAACTATTGAAGAGACCATCGAGTGGCTTGGTGGTGTTGGTAGAGAAAGCTTTGGCTAAGGAGAGCGATGATGAAGTCCGTGAAATCTTTTTGCTGGTTTTGGCAAAAGAAGGATTAAATAGTGATGATAAAAAAAAGCGCCTCCAATCGTTAAAAACCATAAAAGAAATTGGAAATAATGATTTTAAAACTGATTTAGAAGCCTTGTTAGAAAAAGACGAGAAGGGGGAATTTTTGGAAAAAGATCCTACCATTCGTAAAAGTGCTTCCCAGGCAATTTCTAGCATTGAAAGGCGTCAGTTCTTTATTAACCAAGCCGCAAACTTATTTTATGGGTTGAGTCTTGGAAGCATATTGCTTCTTGCCGCTTTAGGGCTGGCCATCACTTTTGGTCTTATGGGTGTGATTAACATGGCTCATGGCGAAATGCTTATGATCGGCGCTTATGCCACATTTGTTGTTCAAAACCTGTTTAAGGAGTACTTACCTGGTTTTTTCGACTGGTACTTGGTTGTAGCTATTCCAATCGCATTTACAGCAAGTGCTATCATCGGTGTCATTTTGGAGAGAAGTGTCATCCGGCACCTTTATGGCCGCCCTTTGGAAACTCTTTTAGCTACCTGGGGAATCAGCTTGATTTTGATTCAAAGTGTAAGGCTGGTTTTTGGTGCGCAAAATGTTGAGGTAGCCAATCCCTATTATCTGTCGGGTGGGGTAGAAGTTATGAACGGGGTTGTCCTTCCCTATAGTCGAATTGCCATCATCATTTTCGTTGTCTTTGTTGTGATTTCGGTTTGGACGTTACTACAAAAAACCTCACTTGGGCTACAAGTAAGAGCTGTTACACAAAACCGGGGAATGGCTTCTTGTCTGGGAATTTCAACCCATAAGATTGATATGTATACTTTTGGCTTAGGTTCTGGAGTGGCGGGTTTGGGTGGATTAGCCTTGTCCCAGATAGGTAATGTTGGTCCGGAGTTAGGACAGCTATATATTGTCGATTCTTTCATGGTTGTAGTTTTAGGTGGAGTCGGAAAAATAGCAGGCACGGTAGTGGGGGCTCTGGGGCTAGGGTTTGTTAATAAATTTTTGGAGCCTATTGCTGGTGCGGTATTGGGGAAAATTATCGTTCTAGTTCTTATTATTGCCTTAATACAAAAACGACCTCAGGGCCTTTTCGCTCTCAAAGGTCGCATGGCTGATAACTGAGTATCGCTACATGATTAAAAAAATTGTTACTTTACATTCCTTAAAAGGGTGGTTGTTCGCTTTTGGTCTATTGGGTATTGCGATGGTTCTTCTTCCCCTTTTGAATATATTTGTGCCTGAAGAATCTGTTTTGCATGTCCCTGATTATATGTTTTCTTTATTAGGAAAATATTTGTGCTATGCCTTGGTGGCGTTGGCCGTAGATTTAATTTGGGGATATACCGGAATCTTAAGCCTTGGACATGGGGTGTTCTTTTCCATGGGTGGATATGCCATGGGGATGTACTTGATGAGGAGTATCGGAAAAGAAGGTGTGTATAAAAGCGACTTGCCCGACTTTATGGTGTTTCTCGATTGGAAAGAATTGCCCTGGTATTGGTATGGATTCGATTACTTTGCCTTTACGTTACTGGTCATCCTGATATTGCCAGGCTTGTTCGCTTTTACTTTCGGGTATTTTGCTTTCAAGTCACGCATTAAAGGAGTCTATTTTGCCATCATTACCCAGGCAATGACATACGCGCTCATGCTTTTATTTTTCCGCAACGAAACAGGTTTTGGAGGTAACAATGGGCTTACTGATTTCAAGCGCATCTTAGGATATTCATTGCAGGAACCCTCCACAAAAATGAGCCTGTATATAATTACCATCATTGTATTGTTCTTGAGTTATGTCTTATCACGATACGTAGTCCAATCTAAATTGGGACGGGTTCTTACTGCAATCCGGGACGCAGAAAGTCGGGTGATGTTTTCCGGATACAATACGTTGCACTACAAACTTTTTGTCTGGACGCTTTCAGCATTTTTATGCGGGATCGCCGGAGCCCTCTATGTGCCACAAGTCGGTATTATTAATCCAAGTGAAATGCAACCTTCCAACTCGATTGAGATGGCTATTTGGGTTGCGGTAGGTGGGCGAGGGACTTTGAGCGGTGCGCTCGTTGGAGCCGGGCTGGTCAACGGAGCTAAAAGTTGGTTTACGGTTGCCGCTCCGGATTATTGGCTTTATTTTTTGGGCACCTTATTTATTGTCTTAACGTTATTTTTCCCTAAGGGCCTGGTTGGTGTTTTTTCCCGTTTTTCATCAAAAGATAAAGTAAGGGAGCCTTCTTAATGGATAGTCCAGGAGCTCACATCAAAGATGATTCAGTCGATGCGACTCATGGTTGTATCCTTTATATAGAAGGGTTAACAGTCAGCTTCGATGGATTCAAAGCTCTCAATGATTTAAACCTCTACATTGATGACGGAGAGTTGCGTTGCATTATTGGACCCAATGGCGCTGGTAAGACGACCATGATGGATGTGATTACCGGGAAAATACGTCCAGACCTGGGTACTGTTTTTTTTGGACAAAACCACGACCTGACTGAAATGACTGAGTATGAAATATCCCATGCAGGGATAGGCCGTAAATTTCAAAAACCGACAGTATTTCTCAACCATACAGTATTTGAAAATCTAGAATTGGCGCTTCATGCGAAAAAGGACATCTGGCAATCCCTCACTAAATCTTTAACCGGAGAGCAACGGGACACAATTGAAAAAGATTTGGAGACCATTGGATTGAAGGAGCAAAAGAATCTCCCGGCAGGTTTGTTGTCTCATGGTCAGAAGCAATGGTTGGAGATAGGAATGTTGTTGGTTCAAAACCCGCGACTTTTGTTGATTGATGAACCAGTGGCGGGGATGACACACCAGGAAACTGAACATACGGCAGAACTATTAAAATCACTAGCAGGAAAACATTCTGTAGTGGTGGTCGAACATGAAATGGATTTTATTCGTTCTATAGCAAATAGAGTTACCGTTTTGCATGAAGGACATGTATTGGCAGAGGGAAAAATGGACGAGGTGCAAAACGACCCAAAAGTTATTGAAGTTTATTTGGGAAGTTAACTATGTTAAAAGTACAAAAAATAAATCAATATTATGGCGAAAGCCATACCCTTTGGGATGTGAATCTCGATGTCCTTCCAGGATCCTGCACCTGTCTGATGGGGAGAAATGGAGTCGGGAAAACTACCTTGCTTAAGGCTATTATGGGACTTTTGCCCACGGCCTCGGGTTCCATTAGTTTGGAGGGTAACGAGCTAGCAGGGAAACGCGCTGAATTGCGAGCCCATCAGGGAATAGGCTATGTGCCCCAAGGCCGGGAAATATTCACTCAATTAAGCGTAGAGGAAAATCTTCGTGTGGGCCTCCTGTCTCGTGAAGATGGGTTGCGTGAAATTCCTGAATTCATATTTGAAATTTTTCCTGTATTAAAGCAGATGCTCAATCGTCGTGGGGGAGACCTTTCCGGAGGTCAACAACAACAGTTGGCAATAGGAAGGGCTTTGATTCTCAATCCAAAGCTTTTGATTTTAGATGAGCCAACCGAAGGTATTCAGCCAAACATTGTGCATGAAATAGGAGACATAATTATTCACCTCAACCAGGAAAAGGGGTTGACCATTTTAATTGTAGAACAGAAGTTGCCATTTGCCCGTCGGGTCGCACAACAGTTTTGTATTTTAGATAAAGGCCGAAACGTAGCGGCAGATGAAATGGGGAATTTGGGAGAAGACATTATAAATCGTTTTTTGAAAGTCTAAGCAATACAAATAAACCGGTTTATTCCTATAACCTTGAATTTACTAAAATTTCCTTCTTCATTTAAATTTACTAATAGCAATTATGGAATTTTAGAGCCTTATATGACCTGTCTCAAAAATGCGGATACAGGTTGTATGTTAGGGTGTAGATCAAATGATACACCCAACGATGTAGTCAAAATGTAGTCAAATCACCGGAGATAGACGGAACCACCGGACTCACCGGAAAAGACTTCACCACCGTAAACTCCAAAACTGTATGGTAATTGTATCGTAGACAGTCAGTAACAGTGACCACTCACTAGAAATTCCCACTCTAAAATTCTGTGTCAACTGTGTGTCAACTCGTAAAGACACTTATAGACATCTATTTGATCTTAAAGACTCTTAATGCCAAGACAGGGCGCGCCCAAATACTATTGATAATACTTGAATGCGCGATTCATCTTCGCGGACCTGTACCTGGGGAAACTGTTGGGTAAACTTGAGGTAGGCACCTGAAAACAGGGTGGGATTTTCATTCCTGTTTACGGTTATTTTATTTTCCACTCCGTCCCCTGAGCGGTGTCCTCCAGAACGACTCCCATTTGCGTTAATTCGTCCCGGCACTCATCGGCTCGCGCCCAGTTCTTATCCTTGCGAGCCTGTTTGCGATCTTCGATAAGACCTTCAATTTTTTCTACATCGAGTCCAAGCTCTGCTTGCTTGATATCGAATATTTCCTGCTTGATCGTTTGCGGCGAATTTTCCAATAACCCCAATAGTCCGCCAGCAATTTTGAAAGCGGCGACACGGACTGCCAGATTTTCTTTATCACCTGATCCGTTATCGATATTACTGCACTCGGAATTGATCGCCCGCAACTCTTCATTCAAATGAGCAATAACGACAGCTGTATTGAAATCATCATTCATCGCTTCCTCGCATTTTGCTATAAGGGAATGGCTCCTGACCTGCTCCGGTGAAACATCGCTATCCACTACAAGAGCTTCTGCATCTCCCAATGCCTCATAAAATCGCAATAAAACTTTTTCCGCGTCGTCCAGGTTTTTTTCACTGAAGTCAATTGGACTCCGGTAATGACTGCTGATCAAAAACAAACGCAGTGTTTCCGGATGATACTTTTTATAAATGTCGCGCAAGGTGAAAAAATTGCCCAGCGATTTAGACATCTTCTCCTTGTCGATATTGACGAATCCGTTATGCACCCAGAACCGGACCGGCGCACAGCCAGTGACACCGCAGGATTGCGCGATTTCGTTTTCATGATGAGGAAATACCAGGTCTTTCCCGCCGCCGTGGATGTCGAAGATATCACCGAGATATTTTCGCCCCATGGCCGAACATTCGATATGCCATCCGGGCCGCCCCGCGCCCCACGGACTGTCCCATGATGGTTCACCTGGCTTGCTTTTTTTCCATAACGCGAAATCCAGAGCGTCGCGTTTCTGTTCGTTCACCTCCACCCGCGCACCCGATTGCAGGTCGTCTATATTCTTCCCGGAAAGTTGACCGTAACCCTCAAAAGAAGTCACCGAATAAAAAACGTCCCCATCCGATTCATAAGCTTTCCCTTGATCGATCAATGCGGAAATCATCGCGAGCATTTCAGGAATGTGGTCGGTTGCTTTCGGTTCTTCCGTCGGCGATTGGATATGAAGTCGCCCCATATCCTCATAGAACGCATCGATAAACTTTTCCGTCACCTCCTGCCAGGGGATATTTTGCTCGTTGGCGCGGTTGATAATCTTGTCATCGATATCTGTGAAATTGCGCACGTAAGTAACATCAAATCCCAGATGCTTCAAATAGCGAAAAATGGTGTCGAAAACGACACCCGCACGACCGTGACCGACATGGCAATAATCGTAAACCGTAACGCCGCAAACATACATCCCCACAGCGTTTTCACGGACCGGTACAAACGCTTCCTTCTTACCAGATAAAGTATTGAATATTTTGAGTGCCATAGCCGACTAACCTACCACCCCAAAACCCCCCAAGTCAACTGCTCGGCATAGCCCCTGTCAGGGCAGCCTCTGGCCCTTGCAGGGACTTGATCCTCCTGCCCTACCCCATGCTTCGCTCTGGACAGGCACTCCTTTGAGTTAAAGGATAGGCTGGGGGCTTTGGGACCGCAAGGACCAATAAGAGGCCAAAACTCTCTAGGGCACAAGCCCTCACGGATACAGGTGCCACCTCGGTATCTGTACTAGGACTGAGGCCTCCTTCTCCTTGAACGGTTCGCTTGTTTTTTTGTGTTGACTGGATAATCATTGCCCGTTAGGCTTTTATCATTCGTGGCAAACCTTTCCACCAAAGTGTTGTCAAAAACCATTTCCAAACTATGAGTGAATTGATCTATTTCAGCCTGTATCAGGATGTGCCGGATTACAGTGTGCGGATTTTCCATACCGCCCTCTGGACTCTCGATAACGGGGTGACACTTGAGGCCAGCATCATTGGAAAAAGCCATAGAGTGATCAGCCGCCTGGGGGAAGACTGCCTGACCGAATTCATTACCTGCTTCGACCGGAAATTGCCTGAGCAGGCATTAGAGAGGGTGTACTTACAATCGGGTGTCGTTCATGACCGGGAATATCAATCCGGCAATCTGGTATACCGGGTCAACGTCGAACAGGTTTCCCGGCTTTATAATACTATGGATGAATTTTTAAGTTCGTTGGATGGGGTTACCCCTTCAGATGTATTGACTCACGGGTTCGCGGACCCTCCGGGACCTCCCGCGACACCCCCGCCGTTTACCGGTTTGGCATTGAATTCCGACACAAACACCTTTTATACTGTTCATACCTATCCTGAAAGGGGTGTTTCTATTATCAGCCGAACTACTATTGGCTTGCTGGTTTTATCAACAACGACATGATCAAACGTCTTTTCAAAATTGCGCAGGCAGAACTTAACTCTTTTGCGCAGAAAAACAAGTCGGATGAAGATGAAAAGGATGTTTCGTCAACAGAGCCTGGGTTTTCAGACTTCCAGCAAGAACCGGTAAAACCGATTTCGGTTCAGGATCCCCTGGCGGAGTGCTATGCCAACTTGGAGATACCCGTTGGCTCCGACCGGGCAACGATAAAAAAAGCCTGGAAAATGCAGATGAAAAAATATCACCCGGATCTTCATTGCGATGACCCGGGAAAAAAGCGTGTTGCCGAGGAACTCACCCGCCGGTTGACTCAGGCGCGTAACACCCTGGATGCCGCATTGTTAAAAAAGTAAGAGGAGAAAATAATGGCCGATTTTGAAAAAGTGAAAAATTTTTTATTGGATATGGGCTTCGTCATGAGCCATGAGGAACCCAAGGAAGAATTGGTTGTAATCGACGATGAAGAACGGGGAATCAAACACCTCGTGATCGATTGCGAATCCCCCATCCTGATTCTTGAACAGGTCATCATGCCGATGCCTCAGGATTCTTCCGATTTCTGCAAGCGTCTACTGCAAATGAATCGTACGTTGGTTCATGGCGCTTTCGTTCTCGACGATGAAGGCACCACGCTTTTATTCCGGGATACCCTGCGAATCGAAAATCTGGACCGCAATGAACTGGAAGGAAGTATCGACGCGTTGAGTCTCGCTCTGGCCGAATATGGCGGCGAACTTGTTTCATTCGTACGCAAATAAATACAATTTCTGTAACTGGGAGACAAATATAATGAGCGGATTATTTTCAAGAATACTGCGACTGGGCAAAGCCGAAGCGCATTCCGTGGTGAACAAGTTCGAGGATCCCATCAAAATGACCGAGCAGGGAATTCGCGAACTCAAAAAAGATATGGAAGAATCCATGAGAAGTCTGGCGCAAGTTAAAGGCATTGTGATCCGCATGAAAAACGATGCGGAAAATAAAAAGAAACTCGCGTCGGATTACGAAAGCAAGGCCATGGCGCTATTACAAAAAGCCCAGGAAGGATCGCTGGAAATGCCCGAAGCCGAAAGACTTGCAACTGAGGTTCTCGCCCGCAAGGAGGATGCAGGGCAGGAAGCCTTACGACTCAGCAAGGAAGTTACAGCCCAGGAAAACATGGCATTTCAACTGCAACGCAACGTGGACAAACTGCGCACAACGGTTCAGAGTTACGAAAACGACTTAGTCACCCTGCGTGCCCGCGCCAAAACCGCTGCCGCCACGCGAAAGCTGAATGCGCAAATCGCCAGGGTAGATTCTGACAGCACCATCGCCATGCTTGAAAAAATGCGCGATAAGGTCGAGGAAGACGAATCCCTGGCCAAAGCCTACGGCGAAATAGCCGATTCGGGACAAAGCATTGATGATGAAATCAACAAAGCCCTGGACGCCGGCTCAGCCATGCCGGGAGCCTCAGACAGCCTTGCGGCCCTTAAAGCCAAAATGAAAATCACCTGATCATGGTCTTTGACTTCTTTAAAAAAAAGAAAAAAGAAGAATTCCGTATTGAAGATCTGGTGCTCTCCAAACTGAAGAAGGGTTTCATGGTCGACTACGACATGAGAACCTACTGCGTCACCGCATGCAACAAATACCAATGGAACGAAGGCGGTGTCACCGACGAATGGGAATTAAAGGCCGGTTCCGAAACCTGGTTTTTGGAGCGCTCCGAAGAAGACGGCGAAGTCGAATGGAGCTTGTGCCGTAAACTGTCCATCTCAGAGTTGGAAGGCGACATTGCAGGTGAAATCGTGCGCAACGAAGACCCTCCTGAGGAAGTCGTACATAAAGGAAAACGATTCGTTTTCGAGGAAGATGATATCGGCGAGTTTTTGCGTGACGGATCAGAGGAAGCCCTGAGTTTTGTCGCTTGGGACTACGAAGATGAGACGGGAGAACAATTTCTCACCATCGAACAGTGGGGCGAAGCCAAATTCGACATGCAAGTCGGATTCATGGTCGAGGAGTATCAATTCACCAACATCCTGCCAGGTGAATGATTACGAAAAGAAATTGCCGCTCTGAGTTCCATCGAAAGATTATCTTTTGTTTTTGTAGTTGCCCGATTCATCGGGTGGTTTTAAATAACGCCCGATGAATCG
>Ga0207990_1001106_pt1 | contig 14416 bp, 15 predicted proteins | sample ETNtaG_8_FD_185780 | JGI IMG/M metagenome (GOLD analysis project Ga0207990, IMG submission 185780) | Marine microbial and viral communities from oxygen minimum zone, Eastern Pacific Ocean - ETNP201406SV75 (SPAdes) (version 2) | ecosystem: Environmental > Aquatic > Marine > Oceanic ...
ATCGGCTCCGCTCTTCCAGCCTATGAACCAACTGTTGGTAGACATTCTTGTGATCTCGATCCATGGCAAGAATTTAGCCGAGGACAAACACAGATACGAAGACGGGATCCGAAGACAGGATGCGTGTCCCAGAAATTATAATTATATTTACTGTCCCAGAAAACCGCAAGGGAAACAACTCATCGAAGGTAACGAAAAATTAGATAGGTGAATCCATGTGTGACGGGAGAGTTTTTGCTCAGTGTTCTCTATAATTCCTGTGGTATATTAGAGTCAGGTTGTTATTTTCTGATTGAGTTCTCATGGAATCCAAAGAATCGATTCAAGCACGGCTCAATGTCCTCAGTAAAGCCCTTATCAGTGAGGAAAACTCTGTTCAGTACTACGAGGGACTTTTGGGGAAAACGCCAGAGAATACCGAGGGAGACCTTGGCACTCGGCGAATGTACGAAGACCTGCGTGACGAGGAAAAAAAGCATGTCGCGACGATCCGGTCCCTCATAGGGGACTGGAAAGTTCTATTGAGGCAACTTGAAGGCTCCTGATCCATCCCCCCCCTCCCCAACTACAGGCATACCTTTCAAACACGGCCAGCAGCGATATTGGGTTAATCTTTTCCACCTGCTCGCCTACTCGATACTTACTCTATTCTTCCCTTTCACCTGTTTTCCTTGACAAAATAAGGCTATAAAGTTAAATTGAAAACTATTCTCATTATTATTCAATAGTTTGTAAGGAAATGTTTGACCACAAGCTATTGTCCAAATTCGAGACCATTTCAATGAAGCAAACCATTCATACCACCGCGGCGCTGTTAGTCCTTTCATTAGTATTTTGCATTTCTTCCGTTTCATTCGCGGCGACAGAAGCTCAGGAGGGAAAGATTAAAAAAATAGTGATGATGATGGACATCGTCGCCAAGGAGTTCGCGATAGGAGTCGCCCCGGAAGGAAATAAAATCATCGTCCAAGCAGAATATGAAGAAAGTAAGGTATTTCTCGCCCAGGCGTTCGAGCGATATTCCAGTCTAGCCCCTGCCCTAGGCAATGCATCCGCTACCAATTCAATCGAACAGAAATTCAGCGCATTGACTGAAGACGTCAACTCCAAGGTCGAGCCAGCACGAATACGCGCCGCGGTGAGCGATATTAACTCCCAATTGTTGGAGATCACAGGAACGAAGATACACAGCAGTCCGACCACACCGGTATCACTGGATAACGGGAAGCGCATTTACCTAACCAACTGCCAAGTGTGCCACGGTGAAGCGGGCAAGGGAGACGGCCCGCTCGCAGGTCAGCTCAATCCGGCTCCGTCAGTTCTATCCAACCCTGAAATCACAGGTGATGAAAGCACCACAGCCTACGACAATTTCCAGGTGATCAACGTGGGTATCGCCAATACCCCCATGCCGGCCTGGGCCGACATTTTAACGGAACCGGAAATGTGGGATGTCACATACTACATCCGCTCCTTTTCCAACGAAAGCGTCAAACTGCCGCTAGTAAGCGCTGGGTTGACCTCCGCCGACAGCATGGGCGAGCCCGCAAAGCGGACCGAAAAAACGATCGCCGAAGTGCGCCTCCTAATCGACCAAAGCCTTCGGACGTTCAAGGACAACCGCATCGAAGAAGCGGCTGAGCAGGCGTTTGACGCGTACCTCGCCTACGAAAATATAGAGTCCGGTCTCATCAGCAAGCACAGGGAACTGGGGCAACGTCTTGAATCTGCTTTCAGCAGATACCGGGCGGAAATCAAGCGTGGAGCCAACCTTAGACACGTTGAAAAAATTCACACTGCCCTGCATTCCGATCTCGACCGTGCCCTGGAAACGCTGACCCAGGAGGTGGGCTTTGTCGGATTATTCATTCAATCACTTTCGATCATCGTACGAGAAGGTTTCGAAGCAATCCTCATCATCGCAGCGCTGATCACTTTCCTGATTAAATCGCGCAATGAAGACAAGCTTAAATCAATTTATCTTGGTGTAAGCGCGGGAATTATTGGGAGCTTTATCACTGCATACATCCTGCATGAGATTCTTCATATCAGTGTTTCCAGCCAGGAGGTTTTAGAAGGTTGGATTATGCTGCTAGCGGTCGTGGTCCTGTTCTGGGTGAGCTACTGGTTAATCTCAAAAATAGAGGCCCAAAGATGGCAAAGCTATATCACTAGAAAAATGCAGGCCGCTGTAAGTACGGGAAGCGCACTCACCCTGGGCCTGGTTGCATTTTTGGCCGTTTATCGTGAAGGATTCGAAACAATACTGTTCTACAAGGCTCTGTACCTGTATGCAGGAGACACAACCGGGGGAATCGTTCCTGGATTTCTACTGGGCTGTCTGATACTCGCTGTCGTGTACTACCTGATCAGCAAGGTCGGTGTGAGGGTTCCCATAAAATGGTTTTTCACCGTAACGAGTGTTTTTCTTTATTACATGGCGTTTACTTTCATGGGAAAAGGGCTTCATGAATTACAAATGGGGCAGGTTATTCCGATGTCCCCTGCCCTGTTCGTCCCAAAAATTCCCTGGATAGGAGTTTACCCGACCTGGGAGACGTCCATCGGCCAAGGCGTTCTTGCACTAGCATACATTTTCGCCCTGATCTATACCTTCGGGATAAAGCCAGAGGTGGAATCAAAACAGATTCAGGACGAAACCAGCCATATCCAGCAGGATATCGCTGCAGTACATAATCTGGTCGAACATATTTCCCACCACGCCAAGCGGTGTGAAATTTTTTTAAAAGACACGCGCGATCAGGATTTGAAAGAGCTATCGGACCATCTCAAGGAGATTGATACAAAGGTTCACGAATTATTCGATCATGTCCAGCATGTGGAAAACCGTGTACAAGACGAATATGAACGCCTGGGGCATACGAAGATTATTAGAGAAGAGTCGAAGGGGTTGTCTTGAATTTTAAAAATTTTAAACACACCCGATCGATACATAAATGGACTGGATTTGTCTGCTCGGTGTTTTTCATCATCCTTTCTGTTTCCGGTGTCCTTCTCATGCACCGCGGCACATTCGGTCTGAACGATACCGAGGTAAGCGGAGCTTATCTTCCCGATAAATATTTTCGTGTAGAACACGCAGCGCGCACCATCCAAGCCGTCACCACATCTGGAGGTAAGAATCCGGAAGTATTTGTCGGGACCAATCATGGGCTGTACCGCTCTCGAGACGGCGGGAATACATGGTCTGAGTTGAAGGAGGGATTATTCAGCCAAGACATCCGCGCCATCGCAGTGCATCCGAACACACCCCAAGTTGTGTTTGTCGGAACATTGGTTGGCATATTCAAATCTGAGGATGGAGGCGACAGTTGGACCGAATGGCTGGAAGCCGCAAGCGGCCTATCCAGCGTTGAAGTGAACGATCTTGCCATCCCCCCGAACAACCCCGACACCCTCTTCGCGGCTACCCAGGGAGGACTTTTTATTTCGGAGGATGCAGGAGAATCATGGAAACCCGTTTTTCAGGGCGGAGAATATAAAGATGATGTGGAAGTCCAATTTATACGCTTCTCAAAATCCGATGTATCGACTCTGTACATTGGCACAAGCCGCACCATGGTTCGAAGTAACGACGGCGGCCACACTTGGGAAACAGTTTGGAAGAATACAATCTCCGCCCCCATATCCTTCCTCTCTTTGAAGACAGAACCGGAATTTATCTACGTGGGGACCCACGACGGGCTTTACAAGTCATTCAACGAAGGACGGAACTGGATACGGGACCCTCATAAAAAACTTAAAAACGTCGCATCGCTCTACGGGGTTCCTAGCAATGCTTCCCAGCTCTATGCCGTTGCCAAAGGAAAGCTTTATGCCACCAAAGATGGCGGCGACTCTTGGGAATTACTGGATAACTTCACAAGTCAGCCGCTTGCTGACCCCATAAAATCGGGACTGATTTCCGGGCTTCCAAACTCCTCCAGTCTCTTCGCCGGAACCGATGCAGGCCTTCTGATATCCCATGACGATGGAAAGCGTTGGATATCACATAATCTAAACAGTGAAACACAACCGGAAACTGAAGTTCTAAAAATGGATCTGATAAAACTCATTACAGAAATTCATACAGGGAGATTTTTCGGCGGATATTTTGTTCTACTGATGGACATCGCAACTCTGGGTCTCGTATTTCTTATATTGACGGGCGGTTTGATCGCCCTATACCGGAATCAGGTCGCAAAAAGAAAAAAAAGAGCTATTACGGAGGAAATTGATACCGACATCCTCATCGATATACAGGAAACTACTGATGACCTCTCGGAGGAAAGTCTTGATATCCACAATATGATTGAACATATCGGGAAACACCTAGATAAATGCAAAACCGTTTACGTGAGCAAGGAAAAGAAAGAAATTGAGGAAATCGGGAGGCACATCACTACTCTAGACGGAAAGATGCACCAATTAATGGAGCGAATCAAAGAGTTTGACCGAATTTCACAAAATTAATTGAGTAGGAAGGGTTTTTTGAAATGTTTTATTGACGTTGCATCACATGAAAAGTGAAGCGGAAAAGACGGGATAGATTAATTAATGTGCTTTTTTGCTCGTTCTTTTTTGAAGTTTAGCGTACTCAAGTCACGGGCCGTTTCTATTTTCTTGAATTCCTCCCAGTTGTCACGAAAAAGGTTGAATCCGACAAAATCCATCGCCTGCATGATCTCGAAATCGGAGAATCTGTTCTCGTCCTCACCCATCTCCCTGATTGCATCCTCGATGGTTTCGCACAGCCTGACAAACCGCTCTTCATCCTCAAAACCCGTTCGACTATCCATAAAATCGGATGACATTACGACCCCCGTCCATTGAAAAACAGTGGAATACCTAAGATAGGATTATTCTATTCTAGAGTAAAAAGTTTTTACCGCAAACAAAAAAGCCGAGATTTCTTTTTGAATAATATCAAACTCTTTATTTTTCATTCGTTCTGGCGAAAAGACCGATCCGCCTAGAGCCACGGCAGAGGCCCCTGCTCCCAGGTAACTGTGAACATTATCAGGCCCAACGCCTCCCACGGCCATCAATCGAATCTCATTGAAAGGACCTCGCACGGTACCGAAGTATTCCGGTCCCATTTGCTTGGCGGGAAACACTTTCACCATCGTCGCACCACAATTCCATGCCTTTTCGATTTCCGTTGGCGTGAGGGCGCCCGGGAAATATGGAAGATTCCTTTTGCGACAATAAGAAGCAACGGCCTCATTCAGCGTAGGAGCCACGATAAACTTGGCCCCGGAGTTTACCGCCCGTTCTGTATCGGCGACTGAAAGAACTGTCCCCGCACCGACACAAAGCGTTTCAGGAAACTCTCTGGCGCCCTCTTCAATAAAAGAGAGCGCCTCCTTTGAATTGAGCGTGAATTCTATATATTGGAGCCCGGCGGATATGCAGGTCTGCATCACCCCATGGACCGAATCAGGGGTGGCACCACGGATGATCCCGAGGACCGGTTGCTTATCAAACTGCGCCAAGTCGAAGGACGGATCGCTCATTCAGACACTCAAACGTTGGCCTCGTTGAGTTCTTCATAGAAAGCGGAGTAGCCATCCTTCTTGTCTGAATTGCGCAGTTTCATTCCAGCTCGGGGATGGACGTCAAGGATTCCTGTAAGCATGTAAGGAATGGTGTATCCCCACTCGATTTCATCCTTTAACTTGACGAATTGCGATTCAAGAACCCCAAGAATAGGTCGAATATCGAATTTTGGGTTTTTAAGGAACCCTAGCAGTAATTCCAAGGGACAATTCCCCGCAGCGCGACCAATACCGAAGATGGTGCCATCCAAATAATTAATTTTTTGAATGATCGCCTCGATCGTGTTCGCAAATGCCAGTTGCTGGTTGTTATGCGCGTGAATGCCAATTTGCTTGGAAGGCATCATGGATTTGTATTTTTTTGCCATGTAGGCGACCTGTTCAGAATACAAAGCCCCAAAGCTGTCCACAAGGTAAACCACGTCGACAGCACATTCGGATTCAATTTGCTGTAGGGCTTCATCAAGCTCTTGCTCCCGCGCGTGGGAAACGGCCATGATATTTATGGTAGCTTCGTAGCCCTTAGTTTTGATTTGGTTGGCCAGGTCAATAGCCTTATCGATATCTTTCACGTAAGTCGCTACGCGCATTAGATCGACAAGACTTTCATTTTTCGGAATAATCGCTGAAGGGTCAACCCGACCCATATCCACCATCACGGAAATCTTGCAATGTTTGTCTTCTCCGTTGACGGCGTTTTCTATATCCTTTTCGCTGCAGAACTTCATGGGACCAAATTCATCGCGACTGAACTGACTTTCGTCGGCTTTATACCCAAGTTCCACATAATCCACACCGGATTTGTTGATGGCGCAGAACACCTCGCGAACAAAATCTACTGTGAATTGATGGTTATTCATGAGCCCACCATCTCGGATGGTGCAATCTAATACCTTTATCTCTTTCCGATACATTCCAAACCTCTCAAGAAAAAGCGTTTCCCCCAAAAAAAAGGGGATTCGCATTGATTTTTTATGGGTTAGCTTCTGGATTATATTTTGATTTAAAGGAGAGGTCAATCTAATTTATTAAAATCAATAGCTTACCCTCGTTTTTATCGGACACCATAAACGAGTTGGGACTCGCCTGAAAATGGATTATACTCAGCACCTGAAGAATAAGTTATACCATTGAATTTATTAATGAAATTATGAATTTCTGGCTGGTCAAACAGGAGCCGTCTAAGTACAACTGGGAACAGTTGGTCAGGGACAAGGAGACCTATTGGGATGGGGTGCGTAATTACCAGGCTAGGAACAACCTTCAAAAAATGAAACGGGGTGACCTAGTTTTGTTTTACCACAGTGTGGTCGGCAAAGAGGTTAAGGGAATCTGCGAGGTCACCAAGGAGTTCTATCCCGATCCTTCGTCCGATGACCCGCGATGGTGTGTTGTGGACCTGAAACCGGTGCAGGCCATGAGATCTCCAGTCACACTTGACGGTATTAAGTCACATCCCGGACTTGAAGACATTGCATTGATCCGACAATCCCGGTTATCGGTCATGCCCCTGTCCAAAAAGGAGTTCAAAATTATTTTAAAATTGGGGGATACAAGCGTACGTGGCATATGAAGCATTTTAAGTTGGGGAGTGCGAACGCGCTTGATATATGATGCGATAATTCTCTTTACCCGCTCTGCAACCATCTCATGAGAACCCTATTGGCCTTACTTCAAGCTCTTTGTTTGATATTCCACATATCGTCGGCGGAAGCTGATCCTAGGCCCTGTCTGGAATGGGTGCGACCGCTTGAGGCTCAAGCCAACCACATCCTGTCCGACGGTGGGATGTGGGCGCTTTATGAGCGCCATCCCGAACTGCGGAATCATTCTGTGTACGCACTTCAACTGGACTCCCGCATCAACAAGATTATCGATATGCTCAAATACCTTTGCCACACCCAAAATGGAATCCCTCTAAATGATCTAGCGCAGTATTTGACATATAACATTAAGACCATGGGAATCATGAGGTTTCGGGCCGAGTTGTTCCAGCTTGGTAAAAGCCGGGAAGAGATCGACACGTGGCTGGAGTTTGCTCGTTACGCCAAGCAACAAGAGTTTCGTCTCCTTGAAATTGATCGCATCCGTGAAACTATTAACAACTCCAAGCCTTGGCTCTCTCGCTATGCAAAACTTGCTGACGGAGCTTTGGATCAATCCGCTCACGAATCGCACCGGGAAGCTACCCGCTCGCTAAGTCACGAACTCGACCAGTTTTTATCGGATACCCCCTACTTGGCCCAAGCCATAGACGAAAACTCAAGAGTCCCTTATTGGGATATCAACGAGAGCATCGGCGGATCTTGATTTTTTTTTTAAATTCCTGTTCTAATCGAGATATAAGGCACTTAACTTATCAAACGGAGAAAACTTAATGGAATATTTTTTAGTCATAGGCGGAACGGGAGTTATGGGAACGGCAGCAATTCGGGCGGTGCGAACGCACTTTGGCAAGGACGCCGTAATCGTAGCCAACTGGTATGGCAAGGAAGTTCCAGATTTTCAGATTGAAGGAGCCGATCACACCCTCTTCGGTGACATTAACGATCGGGTATGTCGGAAACAGATTAAATCTATCAACAGCGGCAAGTATGACTATCTCTTTTATGCAACAGCCCTTGGGGAAGTGGGTATTCCCATTAAGGATGCAACCCAAGAACAGATCGACAAATCAAACCAGCTCTCGTTCAATCCGATTCCCAAGCTGGAGAAAGAACTTGAAATCGGCACGGTCGTGGCGTATTCCACGTTCTATACCATCCGCCACCAACTGTGCACCTATGGCGCAATGGGACATTCGAAGGAGGCCATTGAAAAATGGGCAGTGTCTCCCGGTCCCTCCCGGCACACCTGCATTCGCGCCGGGCTGTTCGAATCACCTTCCTCTCGGGGAATCAAACTTCTCCTCAGAAAGACAGCTAAAAATCCGGAAAATTTGAAAGACCCTCTTCTGCGATCCTATTTCGAAAATGTACCCTCAAGCCAAGGTATTAAAAGTTTCGAGGAGGGAATATTTAGCGAAGAAAGAGAGGCTTACGGCGACTGTAGAACCAACCAAGACCACTTGTACCAAGCACATCTCGAGTTATTTAAGGCGGACAACCCGGTTTTCGTGAATGTCTGTGGAAAGCGAATTTGGCTGAGCAACCAGCCTCTTCTACTAAAGGATTACCATTGAACCGTCCAAAAATCTCCATTCGAAGGAAAGGTCATGATGGCCTCGGATATCGCTAAGACTCTCAGCACATCCAATCAACCCAACGAAAAAATATGCTGCTGAAAACCGTCTGACGCATCCTCCGAAAACGGCGAGCTGGATAAGGCCTTTGTGATTCCTCATCAGCAAAGAGGTTTATAGCAAATATAAAATAAGTACGAGGCGAATAGAAACAATTATCCCTTTCCCAAGTCCTCTTTGATTTTCTCCCCCGGTTTCTTGAAAAATACAAAAACTCATCCCCCCGATGGCAGCAACCTATTCTATAGAAAAAGCGGTTTCCCATGAAGAGAAACCGCTTCATTGCTACACCATCATTAGAAGATCAGTTATTTATTTTTCGGCTTGTAGGGACCGGTTCGCATATAAACATCACTCATTTTAATATGCTCATCCATCTCAATATCCTCTTCTACTGTTTTGCTTTTGGGGTGAGCATCGAATTGCTTGAAGGCATGGGCTTTCAATTTATCGGACATCTTCGTCGCCCGACTTTTTCTTACGCGGGTTTTCCTTCGTTTTAATTTTTCCTTGTATTTAGCCTTATCTGCGTGGGAAATATTGAGGACCACGATGTCTCCAAAAAAGGGTTAACTCTGTTATTTCTTTCTGGGAGCTGCTATAAATACTAGCATTTTCCCGGGCACTTTCACAAAAATTTATGCCGATCAAACACATTAAAAAACTAATTTCGGAGCCGGAGGTGTCGATAGACGCCTTGTCCGGCGAAGTCAATTCCAAAGATCATTTCGAAGTCGCTCGACTGCTCCACCAGCTTTCGGTCGACGGTAAGATTCTCGTCTTTAACTGTCTTGACTCCGACCAGAAACGTCAGGAACTCCTGTATGAAACCGATCAAGACAGCCGGTTGGAAATTCAGGAATCCCTTGACCGTGGATACCTTGCTCAATTACTGGGCAAAATGGCCGAGGACGAAGCTACTGACCTTCTTAAGGAGCACAATCCTGAAACCCAGGAGGAACTCCTCAGTCAGATGGAAACCGGGGATGCCGTCGTCATCAAGGACCTCATTACCTACGAAGAGGAAACGGCGGGCGGACTCATGGTCCCCAGGTTCAAGCAAGTGAGCGCAGAGCAAACCGCCCAGAATATTCTAATGCAGATCAAAAGAGAAACTAACTCGGACACCTTATCTTATTTCTACGTCTTGGGATCCCGGAAAGAATTGCTGGGCTATTTCAGGCTGCGCGATCTACTCAACGCACCCACTGCGGCCCGAGCCGACCAATTCATGCGGACACCTCCCCCAAAGGTTCATCTCAACGACTCTTGCGACAAGGTGGCGAGTTTAATGGACAATGAGCACTTAAGCACCATCCCCGTCGTGGACGATGATAATATCATGCACGGAATCGTGACTTTCGACGACGTCATCCGCATCATGCAGGATCTTGCCAGTGAAGATATTTTTACCATGGTCGGCACAGCCAAGGTCGACCCGTTTGCCAAACGTACGGCAAATAAAATAGTGGCCCGCGCGCCTTGGTTGTTCACGACATTTCTAGGCGGCCTCATCAGCGCCTACGTGCTCAATTTATTTCAGGCCACATTAAGCGAGTTCGCGACCATTGTTTTCTTCATCCCATTCGTCCTCGGACTCGCCGGGAATGTAGGTATTCAGGGATCCACCGTCATCGTCCGGGGTCTAGCCACAGGGGATATCCAAGATGATAATCTTTTGACCGTGGTAAAAAGCGAGCTTCTCGTTGGGATTTCCAACGGAGTGATTTTCGGGCTACTTTGTGGTGGGCTGGTGACACTGGTAGCCGAGCAGGTGCTTAAATCGAATCCACTCCTTGGACTGGTGGTGGGGGCGGGCATCGTACTCGCTGTAGGTATCGCCGCGGTTATTGGTTCCACAGCGCCTATTCTTTTCTTAAAGGCTAATATCGACCCGGCTATCAGTGCAGGGCCATTTGTCACAATCACCAACGATATCGCTGGTATTGCTGTTTATCTGGCGACAGCCTCTTATATATATTCGTTTGTCTGAGTTGAGGAAATCAATCTTCTCCTTCTCCATCCTCCGCCATCTCGATTCCCATCAACACGGAATCTACTTCGACGTATTCCCCCTCGGAAACGTAAAATTCCTTAACCCGCCCATTCACTTCTGACAAAAGGGTGAAGTATCCTTCCGAGATAATTTCGGCTATAGGCGTTCCTTTTGAGACCTTGTCACCCTGCCCTACCAAATATTTGTCCACTTTACCCGACGTCATGGTTGGATACATGGCCGACATCAGAATATACTCTTCCATTGACCTGCCCTTTAGTCTCAAGAATTCCTCCTTGCCTCCCTGAATGGAATCGCCAACTGCGGAAGCCAAAAAGGTTATAATTGTGTCTGAATTATCAACACCCTGTTGAGTCGATATCTGCCTCAAATATAAAGGATGTACTCATGAAATTAAACGTTGGCGATGTGCTGTACGAACCACTCTCGCGAAATAGCGGGGAAGTCACAAGAATTTATGATCAGCCCGATGGCAAAATCGTGAAAATCCGGTGGCGATTGGACGGACACCTTCCCCATGACACGGAGCACACCTATAAGAAGGTTTTGCGTTGCATTAAAAAAGGGGATTATCAACATACCCCGAGAGTCTCCGTCTGAATCTATCGGACTAGAGACTCCACCTCATTGACATCCCTATACAGAAATGATTTTGAGTGACTGTTGATTCATTCACTATCTTAATGACACCGTCGTAGGCGTTCGAAGACTCCCTCCTTTATTGTTCATCCCAATAAGCCATGCACGAAAATCCAGTTCTACGACACAAATTATTGTCGTCTAAGCTACCAGTTCAATCTGGCGACAATGCACTTCGCCCGATAATCTCACTTCATCCAGACCGAACCGTTCCTTGAGTTGAATGATATTTTCACGACGGTTCCCAATGTAAATTGAAACACTTTTTAATGGAACTTTAAATAAAACCCTTTTGGGAATCTGATCCAAGCATTCGATTTCGGTAATCATTCGATCGAGCCCGATCCGGCAATCTGCAAGATACCGTAAAGACGGATGAAAAGGTCCGGCTACAAAATTTTCTGTTAACGATGGATCCGGTTGAAGCCCTACCCGAACTACTGGAATCCCCGCTCGGTCAAATGACTTCAACGCTCCTTTCAGTGCATCTAGAGTACGCTCGAGTGTCCATGGGACATAACGTCCTTGTCGGTACATTTCATGCAGCGGAGTGTGGCGCAACACTAGGGTTGGGTACAAACGAGCAAAATCGGGCGCCAAGGCAATAACATCGCTCACCGATCGGACGAAACGCTCCTCGCTATCTACGGGCAAGCCCAGCATTAACTGCAACCCGAGCTTGAAGCCGAATTCCCGGATTAGAGAAACTGTCCGACGCAACTCGTCCAAAGAACAGGGCCTTCCCGAAAGCTTAAGCACTTCAGGATCAGTGGACTGAACCCCCAATTCCACCGTCTCAACCTTATGAGCCTTCAATCGCTCTAAATTATTCCGGTTCACCATCAAGGGATGAGTGGAGACCCTGATCGCATGCACTCTAGCCTTATCGATCCAAGGCCGTACCAAGGTCAGTAGAAATTCCTGCCTTGCATCGGGCAATCCGGTAAAACTTCCCCCATAAAATGCGATTTCTCGCCGGGCGAACCGGCCCAACTGACCCGTCGGCTCAAGATAATCTCTCAGGATTCTGCGAATTCGATTTTCATCGGCACGGCGATTGGCACCGTTTATATCGGGTTGGGAACAAAACACGCACCGGTAAGGGCATCCCTCATGAGAGATAAAGACAGGAACGACTAGCACCTTCCCATTTTCCATTATTTATCCGGTAAAAAGACTCTTAATCGGATTGCGATAGATATTCTTCCAATGCCATCTGGGCGGCATTTTGTTCGGCTTCCTTTTTACTGCGTCCGCTTCCCATTCCTTGAATTTCACGGCGTACTGCAACAGATACCTCAAACCGCTTATCATGATCGGGGCCAGTTTCTCGAACAACCTGGTAGGTAGGAATGCAGACAAATTTATTCTGCGTGTATTCCTGCAGGTCACTTTTATAATCCTGGAAAGTCCAAGACTCCTTACACTTGTTGACCTCATCGATCAACATCGGCATGAAAACTCGTGAAACGGTTTCAAGATTGCTATCGAAGAAAAGCGCGCCCACCAGTGCTTCATAGGCATCCGCAAGAATCGAAGCTTTATTCCTGCCACCGGATAGATTCTCCCCTTTTCCCATCAGGAGATAATTTCCTAGATCTATTTTCCGGGCCAACTTAGCTAGGCACCCTTCGTTGACAACCGCGGCACGGATTTTGGACAGTTCTCCTTCGGCGAGGTCACCGAACTCCAGGACCATGTAACCGCTGATGATAAGATCAAGAACCGAGTCTCCCAGAAACTCAAACCGTTCGTTATGTTTTATGGGGGTATCGCTTTCGTTAGCGTAGGACTTGTGGGTAAGGGCCTTGTCGAGGAGTTTCAGGTTGCAGAAGGTATAACCCAGCGTTTTCTGCAGAGGAGCCAACTCTTGACTGCGTTCATGCACGTAATTACCGCCTCAAAAATTCAATTCAACAATTTCTTAAATACAAGAACGGCATTGGTACCGCCGAACCCGAACGAATTGGAAAGAGCTGTACTGATTTTACGCTCCTGCGCTTGATTGGGAATATAATTTAGGTCGCATTCAGGATCGGGCGTCGTGTAATTGATCGTGGGCGGCAAAACACCACGGCTAAGAGCTAGAAGTGAAAAAATGGCCTCAACACCACCCGCCGCTCCCAGAAGGTGCCCGGTCATAGATTTAGTAGAACTCACAGCCAGCTTATAGGCGTGGTCTCCGAAAACAGTTTTGATCGCCTGGGTCTCTGTCGCATCGGCACCAGTGGACGTGCCATGTGCGTTAATGTATTGCACTTCCTCCCTGTTGATTCCGGAGTTCTTTAAGGCGAGATTCATACAACGTGCCGCACCTTCCCCGTTGGGTGCTGTCGCAGTTATGTGGTAAGCATCACCGTTCAAAGCGTAGCCCACCACTTCTCCATAAATTCTTGCGCCGCGCTTTTTGGCCAAATCCATCTCCTCCAAGATGACCACCCCGCATCCCTCACCGATGACAAACCCGTCCCGGTCCCTGTCAAAAGGACGGCTCGCTCCCTGCGGATCGTCGTTACGTGTGGACAATGCTTTGGCTGCATGGAACCCACCGACGCAAAGAGGGGTGATGACGGATTCCGTTCCACCGGCAAACATAACATCGGCCTCCCCATATTGAATCAAGCGAGCCGCATCGCCAATAGCATGGGTTCCTGTTGCGCAAGCGGTGACGACACAGGTGTTGGGCCCCTTGGCCCCGAAATGAATCGACACCTGGCCAGAGGCTAGATTGGCAATCAACATGGGAATAAAGAAAGGGGTGATTTTACGTACACCCTTTTCCTTGTATATATCGTGGTACTTTTCAATGACAGGCAGCCCACCTAAGCCTACCCCCACCTGAACCCCAACCCGTTCGGCGTTTTTTTCTGTGATTTCAAACCCAGAATCTTTGAGCGCAAGTTGGCTCGCGGCCACGGCATAATGGATAAATATATCCATCTTCTTGACTTCTTTGTGGCC
>Ga0207990_1001117_pt1 | contig 14351 bp, 17 predicted proteins | sample ETNtaG_8_FD_185780 | JGI IMG/M metagenome (GOLD analysis project Ga0207990, IMG submission 185780) | Marine microbial and viral communities from oxygen minimum zone, Eastern Pacific Ocean - ETNP201406SV75 (SPAdes) (version 2) | ecosystem: Environmental > Aquatic > Marine > Oceanic ...
TATGGAAAATTTTGTTTTGCCCAAATTCCAACTCTTGCAACTGAAGGAACAACAATCTCTAATCTTGAAGAATTTGCAGCTTTAAGAATTGCATTTGCAACAGTGTTGGGGCTTAAGGTAACCAATGTAGAACGTTTTGAAAAATTTTCAAAAGATGGATGATCAAATAAAGGAGTATCAACCATTATTGGGCTTACAACAGTAAGATCTACACCTGTTCCAGATAGTTCATGTTTTAACCCTTCTGAAAAACCGAGCATAGCAAATTTAGTTGCACAGTATGAGGCAACACCGGGAACTCCAAAACTAGCACCTACTGATGCAACGTTCACAATATGACCTCTTCCCTGTTCAATCATATGCGGAAGAAAATTCTTTGTACAGTATATCATACCAAAATAGTTTGTTTCCATCTGTGATTCTATCTCTTCGATGCTTAGCTCTGATACTTTTCCATAAATAACAAATCCTGCATTATTTATCAAAACATCAATTCGGCCAAATGTATCTAATACAATATCTGTCATTTCCTTCACTTGTGTTTTATTGGAGACATCACATTGACAAACTAGTGTTGAATCTGTAAATTTTATGAGTTTTTTTTGCAGTTGAAGTAGTTTTTCCTTTCTTCTAGCTACCAAAACAATTTTAGCATTTTTTTTAGCAAATTTGATAGCTGATGCCTCACCAATTCCGCTTGAAGCACCAGTAATTACAATTACTTTATTCTTGAAATTCATGATTTAGAGTGATAACAGAAAAATAAAGTGGTTTCTATGCGGTTGAATGTTTCTGTTGCATATGACTGGCAAATTCAATATCATTAATCATATTTCCACAAATTGGGCATTTTTGATGAAGTGTTTTAGGTTTTACAAATTTGCCTAAAGCAAGTTTCATTAAAAGAATCCAAGTTATTGCAATTGGAATGTAATATGTTGCAATTCTCCAACCTATTACAGCATTCCATTCAAGTCCCTCTTCTGGAATTACTAAATTAAATGGGTTTAGATTGTTAAGATAAGCTACAATACCAAATTCCGCTAATCCAGAACCGCCGATTGTAATTGGTAGATTTCCTATTGCATTTGCACCCATTACAGCCATTACTGACTCGAATAGTTCTATAGTCATACCAACGCCAATGGCTATTGCCAAAAATGAAATACCATAAAATGTCCATGAGACTAAAGACATAAAAAAGCCAACCCAAAATACTTTCTTTGATTTCTTTGAACCAAGATTTTCTCTACTCATTGTACAGACTTCACCAATCCATTCATCAGTTTGTTTTGCATACTTTTCACCACGCACTCCACCAAATTTTGTAAGTAACATTGCTATTCCTTTTGGTAAATGAAAAGTATGTTTTGCTGAAGCGAAAAATAAAACAACCCATAACGTAGTGACAAATATGCTAGTTCCTAAAATTATTGCAGCAACAACATAAGCACCATTAAGTAATGCAAAAATTCCAGCAAGAATTGATAAAAGTCCGCCAGCAAAAACTTCGGTTACAATATCAAGAAGTGCAACCCACGATGCCTTTGATGGTGAAATACCCTTCTTGGTCATATAATAAATTACCACAAATTCAGCGCCGACAAACATTGGTGTTGTAAATTTGATGAATTCACTGCCTATTCTCATCGCTGCCAATCTCTTGATAGAATCAAAATTGCCTAGAAATGATCTTGCAATGTAACTTAGTTTCAGACCTTGTAATCCTAATTTTACCATCATGGCTAAGATGGCAGCGATAAATGGTAATATGCCTATAGCGAACACATCATCTAATTTTATGTCAAATTGAATGATGATTATAATAATAGGAATCATAGTTACAGGAATAACTGCAATTCTCCAGTTCATTGCTGAATTTTTATGAATTCAAATATAAGCCAATAAGAAGATATATTCTGACAGAAGATTGAAAGCGATTTTTATAACAGGCACAGCAGGAGCGGGCAAGTCAATACTAGCCTCAAAAATTTTACAGTATTATGAACAAAATGGTGTCTTTGCGTCAATTCTAAATTTAGATCCAGGTGTTGAATCACTTCCATACAAACCAGATGTTGATGTAAGAGATTATGTTGACATTCTAGCAATAATGAAACAATATGATTTGGGTCCAAATGGTTCCATGATTATGGCGAGTGATCTTATTGCATCAAAGATCGAGCAGATAGAAAATCAAGTGAATAAAGTGAATCCAGACTATCTGATAATTGATACGCCAGGACAAATTGAATTATTCGCGTATAGAACTAGTGGACCGTTCTTTGTACATAATATCAATGCAGATGAAAAAATAAATCTGTTTTTGCATGATGGTACTATGGTCACTTCTCCAAGTAATTTTATTTCAGTTGCCTTACTTGCTGCATCGATCAAATTAAGGCTTGGATTACCAACTGTAAATCTGCTTACAAAAACTGATCTTATTGCTGATAAGCTTGATCAGATTCTAAATTGGTCTTCAAATCCTATGCAGTTAGAAGAATCTGTTGGAAAAGATTTGGATGGAGAAATGTATTCTTTGAGTATGGATATAATAAGATCATTAAATCTCGGTGATTTTGTTGATGAATTGATCCCAATATCAAACGTAACTGAAGAGGGAATGGTTAATTTAGAAAGCGCCATTAGTAGAATAATTAACTTGGGTGAAGAGGTAGAAGATTAATGGTTACAAGTGTTAAGGTGCGGGCGCCGTCATCAACAGCAAATTTGGGTCCTGGCTTTGATGTATTTGGTTTAGCATTAGATGCATTTCATGACGAAATAACACTTAGCAAAACTAACAAATCCACTACAAACAAACCATGGCATGGAATTAGAATACTAACTACAGATGATGTACCTAAAGATCCACAACAAAACACAGCTGGATTAGTAATCAAATCAATGAAACAAAAATTCAAGATAAAATCTGGGATTGAGATGAAAATTAAGAAAGGTGTTCCAGCTGGATTTGGAATGGGCAGTAGTGCAGCTTCTGCTGCTGCAGCTGCACTGGCATGCAATAAACTGTTTAATCTAAAATTAGATAACAAAACACTAGTCAAATATGCTGGAATAGGGGAAAAAGCAAGCGCTGGAACTATTCACTATGATAATGTTGCAGCATCATTACTTGGTGGATTTGTGGTGGTTAAAACAAAACCATTTGGTGTCATTAGGCTAGAACCCCCAAAGGACTTGGTTTTGTGCGTAGCAATTCCAAAAATAAAGGTACCAAAGAAAAAGACACAAGTTTCAAGAGCCGTAATTCCAAAGACGGTTAAATTATCAGATTTAACAGAAAATCTGTCAAATGCTGCTAACATTGTCTCTGGATTTTTGCTCAAAGATTCGGATCTTATTGGAAGATCTATTCAGGATGTAATTGTTGAACCAGCTAGAAAACATTTGATACCAGGTTTTTCAAAGGTAAAGAACAATGCACTTAGTGCAGGAGCTTTAGGTGTTACAATAAGTGGAGCTGGACCATCTGTCATAGCTTTCTGCAAAAAATCTCAAAATGTAAAGAAGGTTGCAAAGTCTATGGAGAAAGGATTTAGTTCAGCAAAGATAGATTGTGATACAATCATCTGCAAACCCAGTATGGGTCCTAAGATTAGGGTTTGAAATGAAAAAAGCGGTAGTAGTTTTCAGTGGTGGAATTGACTCTGTTAGTACGTGTGCATATTTGAAGCCAAAATATAAGATATATGGAATTTCTTTTCTCTATGGTCAAAAAGCAAACCAAGAAATAAAAAAAGCAAAAAGGTTTGCAAAAATTTTAGGCTTAAAAAAGCATAAAATTGTAAACATTGATTTCATGAAGGAGTTATATGGTGACACAAACGTTTTGACAAGTTCAAAAAAAAATATTCCTGGTAAATTTGATTACTCAATTGTAGTACCAATTAGAAATGGAATTTTCTTATCTATTGCAGCTGCCTGGGCTTTTTCAATCAATGCCTCATTGGTTGCATATGGAGCGCATACGGGTGACAAAAATTATCCTGATTGTAGACCATCCTTTTCAAAAAAAATTGAATCGTCATTTAACCAAGGAGAAATTGATGGTATCAAATTAGGTATTAGAAAAAAGATAGAAGTTTGGACACCATACAAAGCAAAATTATCAAAAAAACTGTTATTAAAAAAAGGCTATGATGTTTTAGGAGATAATATTTTCAACACATGGAGTTGTTATAGGAATGGAAAAGTACAGTGTGGTAAATGTGAATCATGTAATAATCGTAAAGCGGCATTTTTAGAAGCCAATATTGAAGATAAAACAGTCTATCGTTATGATTAACGGTTTCCAAGAATTGGTTTTTTCAGAATGAATCCACGTATAAGTAAATACCAGCCAATAAACACTCCACCAACCATACCCCAATATATCCAATTTAGTAATCCTGTATCAGACATTTTTTCCTCTGATTGAGCGCAATCAGATTTCCATGATTCCTGTTCACAAATTAGAAGGCTCTTTTCTCCTACCATTTCATCAACCATAGGTATTATTTGAAATGCGATTAGATTTGCGACAGCAAATACAATTGCAAATTCTATAAGATACCAAGTAAAAGATGGCCAAGATTCCTTTGGAATATGAGCATTATCGCGTCCTACCACAGATCCAATCCGATAAATTGATTATTTATCTTTTAATAATTTTCATGGAAAAGAGGATTTTGTAGGATTTTTGATTAATTCTACTATTCTTTCCTTTTCTTCTTTACGCTCATAAATACCCCTAAAAGCAGCAGATGTAACATTTGCATTATTTCGTACGCCCCTCATCTTCATACAAAGATGTTCTGCCTCCGTTAAAACAGCAACTCCTTTGACTCCTTCAGCATATAATTCATCAGCGATGTTTTTTGTCAACCTTTCCTGAATTTGTAATCTTCTAGAATATTTTTCAACTAATCTGACCAGTTTTGATATTCCAAAGACTCTTCCGTTTGGGGAATATACTATCTGAATTTTTCCAAAAAATGGTAATAAATGATGTTCACACATGGAATAAAATTGAATGTCACGTACTATCACAATTTCTGAATCCTCTGAAAACTGTACAGATAATTCAGAATTAGCTTCATATCCATTAAAAATTTCTTTATACACACCCACAATACGTTCAGGGGTTTTAGCTAGCCCTTCTCTTGTTGGGTCTTCGCCAATTTCTATAATTAATTCTCTAATCAGTTTTTTTACTTTTTCTTCATCCATATAATATTGGGAGAAGATTACTGAATATTTATACCTCATCTTTTGAGATTTATTTCTGTACTAGTTTATCCAGGTAAATTTAAGGGACGTCTATGATTTTTTGTAATTGAGGAATAACTCTTACATCCCTATAATATGGATAAACCAAATCATAGAATTCCAACAATTTTTCTAATGAAGGTTCAGATACACCATGTGTTGGCTGAATTATGAATCCAGAGATTGTCTCTCTTGACGCAATTTTGAAAATTTGTTCCAAAAGAGTTTTTAAATTATCCAATTCTGTTTTGGAACTTACAACTATTTTGATATATGTTATTTTTTTCATTTCTATAGATGCATGTAAACATTCTAATGTATTTTTAATAAGATCTGTGTAATGTTTTGTATCAACCATTTCTGAATCCTTTGTCTTAAATTCAATTTTTACAAAATCGATAGATGGTAAAACATAAGAGAATTTTTGAGAATCAAAACATGATGATTCCAGGTATGTAAAAATTCCTTTTGATTTTATATATTTAGCAAGTTCGTTGACAGATTCGTGCTGTACAAGTGGTTCACCTCCAGTAAAGTTAACTTTGTATGTATTATTTTGCAGATTTTTATCTATTAGATTACATGCTTCAGATATTGAATATTCTTTACCAGAATCTGATGGAAGTGCATCTGGCGTATCACAATAAAAACAAGAAAATGGGCATCCTGCAAATCTAATGAATAAGGTTTTAGTTCCATAGAGAATTCCCTCTCCTTCTATTGAAGTAAAAATTTCAAAAAGTCTAGTTTTCAATTATTATCTATTACAAATTTTGTTATTTATTAACGTGATAACTAGTAAATTATATCTGATTATGCCGCTACTGGTTCTTTTGTATAAAATAACCCAGCAATAACAAAGATCACTCCAATAATGCCAATTAAACTTCCTACAAATTCAACTGTTGCTTCAACACCATAAGCCGCTGGTGCCCAAAGAATTGCAATCAAAAAACCTGTAACGATCATAGGAATCCCAACACATACTATAATTTTTGTCGAAGCCATATCCACAACTCTGGGAAAATCTATATGAAGTTTATGATGAATTATTAATCAGTTTTTCAGTTTTTATAAGTAGGTTTTTTATCGTTGTAATTTTTTCGTATACTGATTCAGGAGAATTTTTCAAGTCTTTTTTAGCCTCATCTATTAGATAAAAAATATTTTTCAGAAAATATTTTGCTGCATTATCCTCTGTTACCTGATCAGCGAGTATTTTGGCTTTATTTTCAAAACCGGTAAGAATTGATTTTAGTTGTAAAAGTTTTGCTTGTTGCAAATAATTTACTTGTTCGATTTTATATTTCAGAATAATGATAATTTTATGCTGATTTACTATCTGATTTGTGGTATTTGCATGAATAATGATTGTTTTAGAATTTTCTAATTTTCCTACAGTATCAGATAAACCCATTTTTTTTGCTGTTTCTATTAACTTATTTACATTTTTAGTATATTCTACGACAAATTGTTTTGCTCTGTCAAATTTGCCTTCTTGACTTATATCATATAATAATTTTTGAATTTTACGTCCTTTATCTGCAATTTTATCAAGCGTCTGTTGGGTTTGACCAACATTTCCCGCAGTCAGATTTTTCTTAGCTAAATTCATCAATCCATCTATAGATTCAAAATTGATATTTGTATTCAACTTAAGGCTTACATCCTTTAATTTTTTGATATTCCATTCATATTTTTTAATGGTCTGACTTTGAATAATACTAGGTTGTAATGGTACAGTTTCTGATTCTAGTCCTGAAATTGCTATTCTAATCTTTTTGAATGTAGTCATAGCAGCATGAAAGTGTTGTTTTGCTGAAACAGCATCCTCATTTTTTGCAGCGTCAGTTAATAGATCAATTTCTTTAAGACCTTTATCATATAGTTGTTGGATTTCATTAGAGATATTACCTATTTTGTTTATATCATTCTTGATATACTGTTTCGTGTTTTCAGTTATCCTTACAAGTATGTCAAGCTGCGATTCAGCATTTACATTATGTGGTATTGTGACAACAGTCATACTTGCAATCAAAAACAAAAGGAAAAAGAAAAATAATTTTTTCATGAGTCATCCTCCAATGCACTTCTTAATTTGATAACATTCTGAAAATCTTTCTTTATAATTTCTATAATTCCATGTCTTTCTAATCTTTTTACAGCTCTCCACATGGTTGTTCGTGGTAGAAGGAATTTTTTTCGTAATTCACTTTCATAAACTTGTCCTCCATTTGCTGAAATAAAATTAATAATCTCTTTATCATCCTCTCTCAGATCTTGTTTTGCCTTGAAAATTGATTCGGGATCGAGGCTTTGCAGTTTAGGCTCTTCATCTTTCTGAATTATTACAGATGATTTGGGGGTTCCAGATTTTCTTTTTATCACAATTATTGCAGCTGCAATTACAATAGATGATATTACACCACCTAATATCCATAAGATTGATGAGTTATCAGTTCCACCGTCTTCAGAAATTGATTCTGTGGTTTGAGCAGAAGCTAATGTGCTAATGTAATAGCTAATGTTTGTTTGACCTGGAGTAAAAACTAAACGTGATTGCTCATTTTCTACCTCCATACTGATAGGAAAATTATTCATCTCAACAATGACCGAGTCGTTTGGCATTAGTAATGAGTATTCAGAGGATGGATCTACAGAAAATTTCCATATTTTCCCAGTTTTAGAAACTAACTCTTGTGTATCATAATCAATGGAGATATGAGATGCGCCTAATGTTTCAATTGAAATAGAATCTCCCACAGTTTCATAGGATAGTAAGAAACCATTGTTATTAATAATTGTAAGATTTTCTAGAGTTGTTCCAAAAAGTTTAGTTGAAAATTCTGGTTCCAACGGATTAATTTCTAATTCATAAAAAACATGAGTAGAGCCGTCTGAATAAATAGTAAAATCAAGGGTTCGACTAGAACCAAGGGATTGCTGGATTGGTACGCTCAATGCTACAAGCACCAAACCTATCACCACTATTGGTATCCTGACCATCGCTGACAGGATATCCGTGTTCCCTACCAAAAGCATTTCCCCCCCCAGAGATTGATGTTTTTGTGCAACAATTTGTTGCAAGTTCATAGCCTAATACCGTAGATTCATGGAGTCGACGATTGTTTGAAATCGTTGGAATTCCTTGATAAAACCAAGGCCTTTTTCAGTTATTTTGAATAGCCTATTTCTTTCATTTCTTCTGGATTCCATCAAGCCAGCATTAATGAGTTTTTCACACTTATCTAACACAGAATAGTGAGAAAGATTTGCTCTTCGAGAAATTGCAGATACAATTACTCCCTGTTGGCCTCCGTCCATGGTAACATCCAAGATATCACCCATGATTCCCATTTCGGATCTGTACTGTTGTTTTGACATGCTTTTGATAATATAATGAGCTTTATCAGGGACATCATGAAACATCACAGCGGAACGCAAAGCGGAACGCCTAAAATGGATGAAAAATCTGCTAAAATGGACGTTTTTTTGCGCGGGGGCGAAATATTTAGAGTGTTTGCCAACTATGTCTGATAATAGATCTTATCTTTCCGATTAAATTCATTCTATCAATGGGTTTCTTGGATATCTTCAAAGACAAGGATGAAAATGAAAACCGTGACGATTTTATGAGAAAATTTGCTGGAATGGAAGAAAACTCGAATTTTGATTCTGAACGAGGACCTGAACCTGCTCAGGAACCTTCATCATATTCTCCACCTGCTGAAGAACCTTCATCACATTCTCAACCTGCTGAAGAACCTTCATCATATTCTCCACCTGCTGAGGAATCTACATCATCACAAATTGGAATAGGATCTTTGATGGACAAACGAGCAAAATTGGAAGATGCTATCGATTATGTAGGTTTGATGATTAAAAACCTAAAAGACAAAAGAACAAGATTGGAAAAAGATATTGAAGATGAGTCAGTGGATATTAAAAATTTAAAAGAAAAGCTTAGTAAAATAAACGAATTCATACAAGATGAAAATAATGGGTTAGAAGAATTAACTAACAAAAGAGCTGGTGTAGAAAAGGAAGCCGATGAAGTGGGCAATATAATTTACGGCCAACGTGATAAAATTTCAGGTATTGATAAAATATTGGCTGATGAAGCAGATAAAATTAAAAGATTCAAAGAATCAAAATCTAATTCTGGTTAATCAGTAAGTTATCTATCACATAAAACGTGATGAAGAAGAAGGTTCTGATATCTCTTCTGGCATAGAGGGAAATTTATCTCCAGCCTGTTGTTCTGCAACTGCGCCTGCTTCTTGCAAGATTTTTTCTGATTCAGAATTCATAGCCGTATCAACTCCAAATGTAGCCTCACTGCCCTGGAATGTTTCAGTCATTAAACCACCTAACATTTCTGCCATGTTGTTAAGCTCTTGGTCTGCACCAGGCATAAACTTGACAAGTGATGATTTCATGTTTTTCATTAATCCTATGGTTGGCATCACAGTTACTACTGTATCTCCCAAATCATGGAATGTAGTTAATCGTAATTCAATTTGTTCTATAGCCATTCTTGCATTACCAAGAACACGGCGTACTTTACGAACTTCAGCTAGTTCTTTTGATAATGCCTTAGCAGTGTGAGTATCATGTTGTTGTGTTGCTATTATTATTCTGTGAAAAATTTTTTCATCTCTACTGTTTAATGATGAGAGCATAGTATCTAATTTTGCAACTTGAGCCTGTAGTTTTTTTATGGCGGTTTCTACTCGTGGTTTTAATGCACCGCTTGGTTTAATTATATTATTAATACGTTCAGATATTCCTGGCTTTTGTGGCTTTGACCACTTACTTGAAAGCGAAGTCATGTGATTTTGTGGTAAAATTCGTTATTAGTAGACCGTGTGAATTATGGTTTACAGTTAATTAAAATTCGATGACTAAATTTACTAGTAAACATCACGAACTCTGTGAGTAAAAAACCAATAATTGGAGGTATTATTCTAGCAGTCATCATAGGGGTAGTATTGGTTGGAGCACAGATAAACCCAGATAATTCAGATAATATTCAGTTTGGAAATTCTGATGTCTTTCATGTTACTTTGGCTAATCCGGCCTTGTATGAAAATGGAGTTTATGTTGAGGTATTTGATATCAAAGAAGGAATTTATGAATTTGGATTCGTGCCAAATGGTGACAGCCCAAAAAAACTATCCATAAAGTTGATGGGAAAAACCATTTCGTTCTATGAAGATTTTGAGTTACAAGGAACTCTAGTTCAGGATGAAATGTCTTCGTGGTATACTTGGGAGTATTTAGGTGAGAAGAATATTAGTTCTGGCGAATCACAAAATGTTAAGATTATCATAGATCCGAATGGAAGTTTGAAAGGACCTGTAAGCATTGAACTCATTCCAATGAAATAAAAAGCCGTATTTTCAATACCAAATTAAAGTGATTATTTGGATAAGCAGAAAAAAAATAAGCGAAATGTCATAATCCTGCTTGCATCATTATGGTTGATATCTACACTTCCATTGCCATGGCTGTTTACTTCACCAGATGTTACCCAAGATCAAATAATTGGACTTATGCCAATTATAGGTATAATATCAATTCCATTTGTTGCACTAGGTATTGCTTGGACATTAAAACCAGAGTTAACAACTTAGGCTTAATTCTTAAACCACATCTGATTTTCCAAATAATCTATATCCTCTAAAATAGACTCCATTTTTTTGGCGATCGCCATATCTGATTGAAATTGTTCAAACATGTCCTTTTCCTCTTCCTTAGAAATAATCTCTTTCTCTGCCCGCTCAAAAAAATCCTCTTCCTTTGATATATGGTCATTTAGATAAATTGAATAGGTTCTTAGGAACCGCGCTACAGGCTCACTAGAATCTTCTCCATTTTTCCAACGTTTTAGATGAAGGGTAATTTTGTAGGCTATGTTTCGGCTGAACTCATGCTCTATCAACAATGCTCGAATCTCTTTTTTGAGATGATCATAGCTAGCAACACAGGGAAAGTATGAATCCTCTTCTCTAGAATAATGAATCGAATCTAAAAACTCTGAAATGATCAAGGTGATCTTGTCTAGATCATGAAATGGAATGGTTTTACCAGCATAAATATCGGAAGAACATTTTGAAACAATCCTATCTAATCTTTTGATCTGTTTGTGATCATCCCTAAGCGTATCTGTCGCACTCAATAATTCAAAATTTGGTATCGTAGCTTATAATTTATTCATAAATGAGCATGATCTAGTCGTATCATTAAATCAAGGTAGCTTGACAGATTCTTATTTTAAACGACAAAATGGCTTGATTAGGTATGAATTTGGTATTTTTCGCCTTATTGGATGATTTTGTTTCATTTTTCAAGGATGGTGTTTTCTCAAATATTGATTTCAATGATTTTTCTGGTTCTAATGTAAGAGATATGCTGAAGTCGTATTTTGAAAAAAACCCCATACCTGAAGCAAGCACAGAACAATTTGATTCAAATTTCCTTCTTCAGGGAATTGTGAATTTACAAAATATTATAGCTGATGTATCATTTGGAGATTCTCTAGTTGCCTCCGCACCAATTTTGCTTCTGGCTGCCAGTGTGGTAATAATAATGGGTGTCTTAGGAGAAGCATTTTTCAAAAGAACAGGCATTCCAGATATTTTGTTTTTGATGGTTTTAGGTATAATTATTGGACCGATTTTGGGAATAATTCAACCAGAAGCAGTATTGCAAATCGTTCCCTATTTTGCAGCTGTAGCGTTGATAATTATCATGTTTGATGGTGGATTAAATCTTCATATTGGAAAAGTCTTGAAAACTGCACATTTTGCTGTAATTCTTGTAATTGTGGGTTTTGCAGTATCAGTTGGTATTGTTGCTGGACTGGCTCATTATGGTTTAGGTTGGGAATGGATAGATAGTATTTTGCTTGGCTCAATGGTTGGAGGCAGTAGTTCTATCATTGTTTTTGGTTTGATTAAAAAGATCCACATTTCTGATGATGCCAAATCCATGCTTGGTTTTGAGTCAGCATTGACCGATATTTTTGCTGTGATCATTGCATTCGTTTTATTTGAGGCAATGTTATCTGGAGAATTTAGCCTTGATCTATTAGGGATAACAATTGGAAAGGCCATTGCAGTTGGTCTTGTGCTAGGTCTTGGCGTTGGCATTCCTTGGATGTTTGTTATATCAAAGCTGAAAAATGCACAGCATAGCTACATGCTTACAATCGGCATGGTCTTTATGCTATTTTTCTTAGCCACTTCTTTTGGCGAATCAGGGGCATTAACAGCTCTCGTATTTGGATTAATGCTTGGAAAAAAGACATACTTTTCACGAATTCTTAAAATCAAATTTCCAGAGGATACCATAGACAATTCTTTGCATAGCCAGGTCACTTTCTTGGTAAGAGCATTTTTCTTTGTTTTTGTAGGTTTGCTAGCAAGCTTTACACAAATAGAATATGTCATTTTTGGTGTTATAGCCGCAATTGCAATCTATATTGGTAGAATAATTTTAACGAAGTCAGTTTTGGTTAGAGGTTTTTCTAAACTTGATCGTAAGGTAACTTCTGTGATGATTCCACGTGGTTTAGCTGCTGCAGTGTTAGCTACATTTCCATTATCAATGGGACTTCCAAATGCTGAAGCGTATCCACAGATAATCTTCTTTGTTGTTATAACATCAGTTATTATTACCACAATTGGTTTGGGTGGTGCAAAAAAAATTCCGCCTCCAGAAAGTCAGGATGGTGGTTATGTTCAGAGTGAAAAATAATTACATCGTAAATGCTTCTTTCAGTCCTTTGTAACGATTCCTAATTGTAACCTCTGTTACATTGGCTGATTCAGCAATATCTCTTTGTGTTTTATCTTCACCGTTTTTTACACATGCAAGATATAATGCGGCTGCTGCTAATCCCATAGGATCTTTTCCTGCAGATACTTCGTTTTTTTGTGCGGCTTGCAAAACTTTTGTTGCATAACGTTTTGTTTTTTCTTGAATACCAATCCTACTTGCTATACGTGCTACACATTGAACAGAATCAGTAACTGGCATTTTTAGATCTAATTCTTTTACAAGTAATCTATAACATCTTGCAATATCTTTCCTTTTTATGTTTGCAACTTTTTCTACATCTTTAAGATTTCTTGGAGTCTCAGTATCTCTACAAGCGGCATATAATGCTGATGCCATCAAAGCAGAAATTGATCTTCCTCTAACCAGACCTTTGTCTAAGGCTTTTCTATAAATGTAAGCTGCTTTTTCTATTACAGCGTCAGAAATAGCAAGTTTATCTTTTAATCTGTTTAGTTCACTGAATGCCTGTCTGAAATTTCGATCAACAGGTTCATGTACTTGGCTTCTACTATCCCAAGTTCTAAGTCGTTCAATGGTACTTTTCATTGTAGATGTTAATGGTCTTCCAGCTGCATCTTTGTTAGCAGGATTAATGATTGTCGCAAGTCCCATATCATGCATTGTTAATGATGTAGGAGCTCCAGCTCTAGCTCGATCACCATGTTCGTCTTGAGTAAAAGATCTCCATTCTGGTCCAGATTCTTGTACTTTATCTGTTAACACAAAACCACATTTTGAACAAAACATTTCTCCTGATTCAACATCAGTGACTAATGTGCCCTTAGCACATCTTGGGCATTTTTCTTTTGTTTTATTTTTACTTACCATTTTATCTCGGATTTTAAATGTAATCTCATAGACTTTATAAACCATGTACTAAAGGTTGTTTATTTTTTAGGCACAAATGCTGAAATAATTCAATAAGGCGTGATTTTACATGCGGCATAAGAAATTTTTGGTCTTTGTTTTGCCTATATTGATATTAACCATATTTTTTGTAATTCCAGATTCATATGGACATGGTTTAGGTTATGAAATTTTACCACCGGTAGATCTCGGTTCTAAACAAGTTGCGCTTGAAATATCATCTAATCCTATATCTGATAGTGATGCGCGGGAAATATCATTTACATTATTTGATACATCTAATGGTGTAACAATTAATGATGTTACATTTTTTGTGATGGCAACAAAACAAAATCAAACATTGTTTGATGTAACTGGTCAAAGAG
>Ga0207990_1001119_pt1 | contig 14318 bp, 10 predicted proteins | sample ETNtaG_8_FD_185780 | JGI IMG/M metagenome (GOLD analysis project Ga0207990, IMG submission 185780) | Marine microbial and viral communities from oxygen minimum zone, Eastern Pacific Ocean - ETNP201406SV75 (SPAdes) (version 2) | ecosystem: Environmental > Aquatic > Marine > Oceanic ...
CCACCCGCCTGCCGCAATTTTTCCAGATCGAATTCTTTCTTCTTACCCAAGCCAACCAACAATATCCGTGACGAACTTCCGCCGGTGTAGAGCATAAGTGTCTCATTGGACTTGCCCTTGAAATCACCGTTCTTGATGGCGCTTTTAATGAGTCCATTAAAATCGGAGTTAACCTCTTTCCCAACAGGAGAAAGACCACCACCTTTGAACACACCAACCACCAGTGCATCACTTTTTACTTTCTTCCAATGTTGATTTGAAATCTGAACTTTTTTTAACTGTGCCATTTGCTTTTCTCCATTCTCAAAATTCCTTGCGCAAAATTACCCACTAAGTGTGAATCAGTGAACGGGTAAAGCAACGATTATTCAATTCTTCTTGACAGGTTTGTCGACAATGTGTAAACTCTATACGCCTTTTGTATGCTTACTGTGGAACAATGCCAATTAAAAGAGGAAATATGGAATACATTACATTAGAGTCTATAGAGGAGAGCACGCCGTTCTTCAATCTCACTATTCTCAGGTGCCCCAACTGCACAACACCGTGGTCAGCAAACTATACGGACTATTCCTGGATGCGGGAAAATGATCTTATCATTTGTAGCTGTGGGGCCGTTATGTGCGAAGTGAATGATCTGAAGGATAACTGACGCTCCTTACCGATTGCGTCCGCTTGGCGGCGGTTGTACTTTTCCGCCTTAACCAAAGTGTAACTAAGCAGACGCATGCCGGAAAAATCATCTCTCGTAAAAGATCTCGAATCAACTCTGGGCAGAGACCGTGTCATCTCTCACCCCACCGAACTGCTCGTCTACGAATGTGACGGACTGACGCTCAGCAAATACGGTGCTGATGCGGTGGTGCTACCCAAATCCACTGAAGAGGTAGCCGAGATTGTAAAGTGTTGTGTTCAGCATGAAACGCCGTTCCTCGCCCGGGGTTCGGGAACAGGCTTGAGCGGTGGTGCCGTGGCAGCCGAAGGCGGGGTTATCATCCAAATGTCCAAGATGGACAGTATCCTGGAAGTCAATTATGACAATGAGATTGCTGTAATTCAGCCCGGTGTCATCAACCTTCATCTATCTGATGCAACCAGTTCAAACGGCTATCACTACGCTCCCGACCCTTCCAGCCAGAAAGCTTGCACCATAGGGGGAAACGTTGCGGAAAATGCCGGGGGCCCCCACACCCTGAAATATGGCGTCACCGCCAATCATGTCCTCGGTCTCACTATGGTTATGCCTGACGGGGAGATCACTAAACTCGGAGGTCGGTCTGAAGACTCTACCGGTTACGATCTCGTTGGACTTTTTGTAGGCTCTGAGGGAACCCTCGGCATTGCCACAGAAATAACGGTGAAACTGGTCCGTAACCCGGAAGCAGTGAAAACATTTCTTGCCTCTTACCAATCAGTTCAAGATGCCAGCAATTCAGTTTCAAACCTCATTTCCGCCGGCATCATCCCCGCCGCCCTGGAGCTTGTTGATAATCTGGTTATTCAGGCGGTAGAAAGTCATCTCAAGGTCGGATTTCCCCGAGACGTGGCTGCAATCCTTCTTATTGAAATTGACGGTCTGTCATCGACTTTGACGGACCAAACACAGAAGATCCATAAGATTTGTTATAACAGCGGCGCCACGAATTTTCAGGAAGCCAAAAGTGAGGAGGAACGACAACGACTCTGGCGCGGACGGAAAGAAGCTATTGGTGCCATCGGAAAAATGACGCCTGGCTTCTACACCAACGATGGCGTAGTGCCCCGGTCCAAACTGCCGGAAATCCTACAGTTCAACGTTGAAGCAGGGGAACGACACGGCCTCCGCATCGGACATCTGTGCCACGCCGGTGACGGCAATATTCACCCCACCATTTTTTATGACCCCGATGATGAAAATCAGGTTAAGGCGGCAGCAGATACATCACGGGAAATTTTACAGAAATGTATTGACTTAGGCGGCGCCCTATCCGGAGAGCACGGTATTGGCACGGAAAAGTTGAACGCCTTCAAATTTATGTTCTCTGATGATGATGAAGCTCAAATGCTCTCTGTACGATCAGCGTTCAACCCGTCTGGACTGCTAAATCCCAGTAAAATCTTTCCCACGGGTGCAAGGTGCGGTGAATCGAAAATTCGGAAAACAGTAGCTGGCGGCGGATGGCTGTAATTCCTGAAACTGAAATGAGAAACACAGTGTGGGAGCAGATTCCGGCTAATGAAATTGTTGCCCCGGAAAATAAAGAAGAAATCTCCGAAATTATTGCAGGTGCATACCGTGACCGAAAAACAGTCCTCCCTATCGGTGGTGGTAATGATCTTTTCACTGCAAACAATCAATTCGATATTGGGATCGACCTTAAGAATCTGGCTTCCTGTTTCCGCCATACACCAGAAGATATGACAGCCACCTTTCCCGCCGGAATGCTCTTTTCTGAAGCTCAGGAAAAACTGGAGGGATCAGGTCAATGGATTCCCCTTAATCCTCCAGAGAATGGAACTTCCACCGTTGGCGGCATAGTCAGCGCCAACCGATTCGGACCGAGGCGTCACCGGCACGGCACAGCCAGGGACTGGGTCATCGCCACAACGGTGGTAAACGGCGAAGGGAAGATTGTCAAAGCCGGCGCCAATGTGGTAAAGAATGTCAGTGGTTATGACTTGAACAAACTGTATATCGGCGCCCGGGGAACATTGGGAATTCTGCTGGATATCTCATTTAAATTGGCACCCATTCCCGAAAAACGGATAACATTCCGAGCTTGTTTCTCAACACCCGAAGAAGTGCTGGGAATGTCAAATCAGATTAATAATTCGCCAGTTGAAGTTGAGGCGTTAGCGGTAGTCAAGGGTCGGTGGGCCGCTGCAAAAGCAAAACATTGGTGGGTTTTAATTGAATTGATGGGAACTGAACAAAGTTTAGCTGAACAGTCAACTGTTCTTTCTTCCATCCTTGAAAAGTCATCGGCAAATCGCTGGGGTGAGGCAAGTAAAGAGGATACCCAATTTTTCTGGAAAACCGCCCAGTTTGGTAATAACAAGGCTTCCCCGCCCTTCGCCGAAGCTGCTATCTCAATCCCAAAGTCAAAAGTTGAACAACTGGTTTACAATTTTTCTGTGGGGAAGCCCGACTGCTCATTGAAGATTCTCCCTGGCTCTGGTTCAGTAATTCTCGATCTCACGGAAAGGTCAGATCGATCAACATTTATTGATCAGGTTTCTGAGATGGGTGGTACTATTGAAATCATCGGGAGTGGTGTGTCATCTGTAGAAGACCGGTGGCCCGTGGCGCCACCATTCCTTTCTCTCATGAAGCGACTGAAAGAACATCTGGACCCTCACGGCCTCTTTGCCCCGGGAACATTTGTGGGGGGCATCTGATGGGTGAAGCCGTCGTTTCTCCCTTAGCCTCCGTATTTGATCAAGACGAAAAGCGTCTGCTTCAGGAGTGTATCCATTGCGGATTTTGTTTACCCACCTGTCCCACCTATATGGAAAACGGGAAAGAAATGGATTCTCCCCGTGGCCGACTCTACCTCATGACGTCCGTCCTTAATGGCAATGCCTCCATAGATGAAACCTTTAGCGAACATGTGAATCTGTGTCTTGTCTGCAGAGCGTGCGAAACAGCCTGCCCTTCTGGTGTTCAGTTTGGGCACCTTATGGAGATCACCCGAAGTGCTTTGGCAGAAACAAAACCGCCTTCATTCTTTGAAAAACATCTGCTAAGGAAAGTTCTCACTTCTCACAGCTGGCTGTCGACATTGTTTACTCTGACACGTCTTTATCAAAAGACGGGCCTACAGAAACTGTTTTCAACCCGACCTTTCGATTTTGTGATTCCATCAAAGCTGAGAACTTTACAGGCATCTTTGCCACCGGTTCCGCCACAGCGATTCAGCACCGGCGACAACACACTCTACTCCGCAATAGGTGAAAAGAGAGGAACTGTGTCCCTTTTCACGGGATGCGTCATGGATCATCTTTATCCGCATGTTCATGCAGCAACGGTACGACTCCTCACATGGTATGGTTTTGATGTATATATTCCTGCAAGACAGACCTGCTGTGGCGCCCTCCACGCCCACAGCGGTGACACGCAAACGACCAGTGATCTGGCACAGTCCAATATTGATCTGTTCGATAATACAGCTAGTGAATATATTGTCATTAATTCAGCCGGATGTGGAGCTCACTTAAAGTCATACTCTAAATATAGAAAAGCTGAATTATCCAGTAAAATTGTTGATCTTTCGGAATTTTTGGCCAGGCTGGAAATGAAACAGATGTCAAACGGTAGAGTGTTGAAGGTTACTTATGACGAACCGTGTCATCTCCTCCATGGCCAGGGGGTCTCAGCGGAACCTAAGTCACTCCTATCCCAAATTCCCGGAGTTGAACTGATGCCACTTAGGGGAGCCGACTACTGCTGCGGCAGTGCCGGAAGGTATACTATTACAGAAACGGAAATGTCACTGGAACTGTTGGAAAGGAAAATGGATGCCGTTGTGGAATCCGGTGCGAATATTCTTGTAACCGCAAATCCCGGCTGTCAGATCCAACTGGCCTGGGGCGTCAGGCGACGTGGGATAGAAATGGAAGTGCTACATCTTGCCCAGTTGCTCGACCGCGTTTACAGCAGTGAGCCGGGATACCCTACAGACCCCACCGCCAAAGAAAACTAATTAAAAGATTTACCGTGGGCTACTTTTACCCACTGGTTGCCATCACCTTTTTTTACAGCCACCATTGTAAAAATTGCTTCGCAAACATCTCTCGCATTACCGCTGGCGTTTTCGGCTCGGACGCTCACCTTTATCGTTATTGAAGTGTTACCCGCCGAAATAACGGTTGCATCGAAGTTCACCCACTCCCCGCCGAAAACCGGTTCGGAAAAAACCACTTCATCAATGGCTTTAGTAACACCGCCGGCAGCTTCCGTTCCTCGGAGAAAACGTTGAATTGCCTTCGCCGCAGCGATGTCCATCCACGACACCATCTTACCGCCAAAAAGAGTTCCTATGTTATTCAGATCATTCGGCATAACCAGCTGACTGAACCTTGCTGTTACTTGTTCCATGATTTCTCCCTCAAATCAATATTCTTACCAAATGAAAAGAGTCTCGCTGGTCCTACCCTCGAGAAATGTTAGGTTCCTCTGAAGAGCACGCCGTGCCAACGAGACTCTGATGAAGTTTAATCTCTTAAAAATTTAGTGTCAATAGCAAATTCAAAAAAAAAGGCCGGTTATACCGGCCTTTCTACATCTGGATGGTAATATTTCAGCTAAATCGCTTTTTTCTTCGATTTAAGGTTACATGCGGCACCTTCCGCGGCCGCTTTCGCTTTTTCAGCACTGTATTCACAGGCTGCCTCATTCACCGCGAAACCAGCATCAGAAACAGCTTTTACCAGTTCGGCCTTTGCAACTTTGGCGGGATAATATTCAACGGTGGCAAACTTAGTCTCAAGATTCACTGACACAGTTTTTACCCCAGCCTGCCCAGCTAGCGCCGTCTCTACCTTTGTGCCACAAGCTCCGCAACGCATCCCTTCTATAGAGATTGATGCTGTTTCCACCGTTTCGGCTTCATAGGTGCCACCGACAAGTATAACCATAGCGATAGCTATAATAGCAAAAAATGATGTTTTCTTCATTGTCTCATCTCCTCCAAGTTAAACGAAGTGTTCCAATGTAATCCTCAATTATTACAGTTTCAAGATTATAATATTTTTCAAGTGGCTGAGCTGGATGCTGCTGCCAGCCTCTTTCCTTCTTCTTCATCAACACGAAAAAGAAGCCAAAGACCAAGAACAAAGAAAACAAGTATCACCGACACACCCATCCGCTGTGAATCAAACATGCTCGTAAAGATACCGAGCAACAACGGTCCCAGGAATGAAGTCAGTTTACCAGAGAAGGCAAAGAAACCGAAAAATTCACTGGTTTGTGACTTCGGTATGAAACGGGCCATGAGGGAGCGGCTGGCAGACTGGTTAGGTCCGGAAAAAATACCCACAAGAATTCCCGATGCCCAAAAGAGAGTTTTATTTGTGGCCAACAGAGCACCTAGTGTAGCAACAATGAGACCGAAAAGACTCACAATGATGGTATTTTTTCCGCCGAGTCTGTCATCGAAAAAACCCATGATAAAGGCACCAAGGCCGGCGGTTACATTCAGGACCACGCCAAATATCATGATTTCTTCAAATGTAAAATCAAAGGTCCCAGCTGCATAAATGGCACCGAAAGCAAATATTGTTACCAGTCCATCATTATAGACAAGCCGTGCAATAAGGAGCCTGACGATCTGGCGGTAGTTTGAAATATGCTGATAGGTATCTTTCAACTGGTTGAAAGAATCATTGATGACTTTCCCCAAGCTTCCTATCCCCTTTCTAGGTGCTTCCCGAACGGAAAGGATAAGGGGTAGACTGAAAATGGCAAACCACGCCGCCACTAAAATGTTCGTGGCCCTTATGTGTTCACCATCCCGAGCCAATCCGAACCACGGTATTTCGGCATTGACAAAACCGACCATGGCGATAAACATGATAATTAAACCACCCACATATCCAAAGCCCCAGCCATAGCCTGAAATCCTGCCCACCTTTTCAAGTGGCGCAATTTCTGGCAGATAGGAATTGTAGAATACACCGCCCAGTTCATAGCAGACATTTCCCACGACGAAAAGAATCAGCGCTTCGCGGATCATTCCTTCCGTTGGATAAAAGAGAAGAATTGTTGCCGCAACCGAAATTATTGTGGTGGAGATCAGCATCCGCCGCCTGAGACCGGTCTGGTCAGCCATTGCCCCTAAAATGGGTGATAGTAATGCAATCAGAATTGCACTGATGGATATACCTCTTGACCAAAGCACGGTGCCGGTGATTTCATCTGGTGCAATGGCCTTGGTAAAATAGGTGGCGTAGATAAAAGTGACGACAAGGGTAGTGAACGCCGAATTACCGAAATCGTAAAAACACCAGCTGATGATCCTGGTTCTGCTTTTCTTCCCCAAGTTTTATCCCTCTACCACAACTGAAAATATGTTACAAAAGACAGCCTCACCTTAATAGCGCTCCAGGTATGTCTCGTCAGCACAGGCACTGTTGCCGAAAGTTCAACCTCAAACGGCGTAGAACCAAACTGATTCATGGGATCGGTGTTTTGGAAAATCAGTGCAAGATCCTGAAAAATCATCACACTCCGCGTATCGTAGTCCTTTCTCAAATCGGTTCCCCCGGCCATCCATTCATTCCACTGCTTATTCTTTGAGTAGTAACTGTTCCGCATTTTTAGATACCAGGTCTGTCCCGCAGAAATTCTCAACTTATGGGGAATCAGCTCCAGCGAGGCTGCCAGTGAACCAAACAGTTCATCGCCGCGGCGAAATCTATACACTTCTCCAATTTGTGACAGTATGGAATCGTGCTGGACTGAGTAAGTACCCCTCGGTGTAACCCTTTGCCAGAACTTGCCTTCAGGATTAAACTTGAACTCCGTTGCCCAGTTGATTTTCAATTCTCTTGACTGGATGGTTTTGTATAATTCACCAAACAGCGAAAAATGTAAAGCGGTCACCCCGTCACCCAACTGAAGCTGAGAAAACTGTTTGGGACGGCCGGTGTCATCAACTTTGTCCAGATTGAACTTGCTGATAAGCTTCGCTGTTGGGATTGTCATACCGAATCCGCCATAGACAGAGAAAAGAGATTCACCTGCCCAAACTGGTGAACCGAGCAAATGAAAGTTGAGACCCCAACGAATGTCTCCAAGTCCCGATGAGGAACGATTGGGATGGTAGAAAATCATCAGAGAATCAATGTTGGTCGTGTCATTATCAGAGTTTGAGAAAGGGTTGAACTGAGCACCGGTAATTGATGATTTGAATGGATCGATGTCATTATCAAGCAACCACAGAACCGATTCTGTACCGTCAGCCGTATAAAAAGAATCATAGATATTATTGAGTTTTGATTTGAGACTTGCTGTGATATCATAGGGATCTGAAAGATCCTCTGGAATCCCTAAATCATTGAACTTTTGCATATTCTCAGTATGATACTTAATAAAAGCATTTAGACTATCGTCAATAGTACCTTCCCAACCCCATTGATTTTCTTGTGTTGCACTGGCATAGTTGGGAATGCCTAAAGTCAATGTTACACGCTCAGTTATTCCGTATTCAAAACGAATTTTAGTGAGCTGACTTTGAAGGGTCCTCTCTGAATTTGTAATGAAACCACTAACGTTAAATGAATCACGGTTGAAAAAATTTCTATTGAAATCATTTAATTGTATTTCCCACCCTTCATCTTCCGATATATTATTAAAAGCCTGTATAATTTCATCCACCCTATCATTTGTATTAACTAGATGCTCATTTAATCCTATCAGGGAATCTAGATTCAGTTCATCGTAATACTTCAGACCGTAACCGTCCAGAGTAAAATATTCGTCGGGTAACCCCTTCTTCCCGCCAGCACTGACCCAATTGGCTGATGCCGCTTCCCTCACCACCGAAATTCGCCAGACATTCTTGGGCAAAGTAAAGTATGCCTGCCCGCTCAACTGCCCGGCCAAAAAAATACATACTATTGCCGCCGACTTAACGGTCTTCATTTTTCTAGATCAGTAAAGAAGAAATTTCTGGCGAAACTGGTTAAACCTGATCACTTCTTCGGACCATGTGGCAGGAAGCTTCCTAATGTCTCTCTCCTGAGCAATGAAAAGGCGGAGGTAGTTGTGTCCGTACAGTTTATCCACATAATTATTTCCCACCCATTTAAATCGGCGGGGCTCCAAATTGGCGGTAAGAGAGAGAATGGTGACTGTGGTTCTCAAAGGATCAAACCGGTCCTTGTTTTCGATGATCAGCTTCACGCCGTAACATTCTTGGCCTGCATATAAAGGATGAGATACATTGTCAGACAGCGAATCAGGCGTGAAAGTTGTTTCCGCAAAACGGACACCGGGCAGACCGGCTTTGTTCAGACCCATTAATAGCTGATTAGGTACCAGCCACGGCGCACCCACAACAGTGTAAGGCTTGGACGTCCCTTCACCAAATGAGAGGTTGGTCCCTTCCAGTAGACCCATTCCTGCTGCAGCAGTCAGTGTCACAGGATCAACAATCCCTTTCCACAACGGCGTAACGGTGAGTCCCGTTTCGTCTATCCACATATCTCGTCGCCAGTTGGACATGGGAATAACCGTCAGATCACAAATGACGGACTGGCGGATCCATCCTGTCTCATTCACCATAAGGGCATACTCACCCACCGTCATACCGTGGCGGATGGGGACAAGATGATATCCCACAAAAGACTGGAACTGGGGTCTCACCACCGGCCCGTCCAAAATATTTCCGTTGAGAGGATTCGGCCGGTCCAGTAATATCACCGGTTTCTCATACTCCGCCGCCGCTTCCATCACTTTGGTGACCGTAGTCATAAACGTATGGAATCGCACCCCTGTATCCTGTAAATCTATGATTACAAGATCAACCTCCCGAAGATCGAGTACGTTGGGCCTGTACTCCCGTCCCCAGAGCCGTTTAATTTGGGCATCAAACCTTTCATCCATTCCGTCTGGCGGCGGCTTTAAAGAGTGAACGGGATCAGTGAGGATACCGTATTGGGGTGTGAAGATTATTTGCACATCAAACTTGTCTTTCTGTTCAGCTAGAAGGTCCAAGAAATGCTTGCCGTCCCTGTTCAGCGCGCTTTGGTTTGTAAGGATCGCCAACCGCTTATCGCGGAGTTGCTCAAACTTCATTTCCTGGAGGATATCAAGGCCGGAAAAAACGCCCGGCAAAAAACCCATATCCGGGACAGTAACTACTTTGGAATGCTCAAACTCTTGGCCGGTAATAGTAACCGACTGAAGTAACAATAGACAAATGGTGATTTTTTGGAAGCGGTTCATTTTTGTATAATTCGCATTACGACAGATGTGGCTACCATGACAGATAAACCGATAATTGTATACCAGGGCCACGCCACGGCAGTAAATCTAACAACGACAACCATGGCCGCAATGGATGCTACAAAACCTGCTATTACTGATGAAGCTGGAAACTCCGCTTTCATTCTTCCTAGTAGAAAAAATCCCAACAGGCCGCCGTAGGTAAAAGAGGCGATTGCAAGACCGATCTCCACCAGAGGCCCCTCCGTTGAAGTAAACAGTGTCGCGCCACCTGCCAGCACAACGGTCCAAATGAGGGAAAGAAAACGGGAAGTGGTCAGGTTATAGCGATCAGGCGCAAGCCACTTGATCCAATCTGTCATGGTGGAAGAGGCCAATGCATTGATGGATGAGCTCAGGGTTGACATGGCCGCTGAAAAGATTGCGGCAACGATGAGTCCCTTCAGACCAACGGGAAGATTGTCAATAATGAACGTGGAGAATACTTCGTTACTGTTCATATGGACACCATTATTGAAAACCCAGATTCCTGTCCCAACCAGAAGGAAAAGAAAAAACTGAAAAATGGCCATAAAACCACTGCCAATCAGGGCCCTTTGACCAGCTTCCACATTCCTGGCAGCCATAAGACGCTGAACCATAAGATGATCCGTTCCGTGGGAAGCCAGTGATAGAAACATTCCCCCCATTATCGCGGTGACGAAGTGGTACTGGTGAGTAACCGGATCTCCTCCTTGAAAGACGGCAAACTTCCCTGCTGCCCGCGCTTCGGAAAAAATGGTAGACCACCCACCGTCAACCAAGCTATTCAACAGGCTTATGCTTACGAAAGCACCCATAATATAAATGATAAACTGAATGGAATCGGCCCACACCACGGACCGTATGCCGCCCAGAATAGTATAGATTAGAGTAAATCCCGCTATGACCGCTATGGAAACTCCGTAAGACCAACCGGTTATCAGTGCTAAAGGAATGGCTGTCATGAAAAGTCGAACACCATCGGCCAAAATTCGCGTCACCTGAAAAACCAGTGAACCTAAACGTTGGACCGATTGCCCCCATCGGTTGCGGAGAAATTCGTAAGTAGACTCTAATCCTTCTTCAAAATAGAGCGGCAACAGATATCGAGCTACGATCCACCGACCGGCAATGTATCCCAATGCCAGTTGAAGGAATCCGAAGTTGCCACCGTATGCCACACCGGGAATGCTTAGAAACGTGAGGACGGATGTTTCCGTAGCAACCACCGAAAGCATGATCATCCACCACGGCAGGTTTTGCTCAGCCAGAAAATATGATTTTGCAGAAGATTGTTTTCCTCCAGCCCAGAGTGCTACTCCGGAAACAATGGTCAGATAGACAAAAAGAACAATAAAATCGACAGTCTGCACAAGATCAGGAGGATGTTTTGTTGAGAATCGCCTCCATGACTGCATTATGAAAATCTCGGCGAACCTGAGTCATTCCTCCTCTTTCTCGTGTAGGATGTACTCTGTTGGAAAAGAGGATCACGCCGATTCGACGGACAGGATCGATCCACATGGAAGTACCGGTAAATCCGGTATGACCAAAACTACTTTCGCTGAAATAATCTCCAGACCAGCTGCCTTCTTTCGCCCGTGTGTCCCATCCCAGTGCCCTGTCGCTGCCCGTTGGCATCTCCTGCTTCCGGGTAAACTCTTCGATGATCGAACGGCTGAAATAGCGCCGTCCGCCATAAAAACCTTCATCCATCATCATTTGTACATAGGCTGCCAGATCATCGACCGTGGAGAAAAGTCCCGCATGGCCAGCCGCACCACCCAGCTGCCACGCTCTTTCATCGTGAACGATGCCGTGGACCAATCCTCGACCGTATCGCTCATCAATCTCCGTAGGTGCCACCCGCCCGAAAACCGATGGATCGGGATTAAAGAAGGTACTTTTCATGCCTAGTGGTTTAAAAATGTAACTGGAGGCGAGATCTTCAAAAACTTTCCCTGACACCTTTTCACAAATCTTTGCGAGAAGAATAGGACCGAAATCGCTATATCTGTATTCTTCCCCCGGCTCATATACCAAAGGGCGTTGGATAATATCAGACAGAATATCATCAGCTGTAGAACCTAGCGGATACTCATCAAAGGGCTTCAGCCCGGCGGAGTGGGTCAGTAGGTGCCGAATAGTCACTTTCTCTTTTCCGCCGCCAGTGAATTCAGGAATGAAATCTTTCACCGGCTCATCTAGCGGCAATATTTTTTGCGCCACCAGCTTCATAGTCACACCCGTGGTAGCCACCACTTTCGTCAAAGAAGCAAGATCATAAATGGTCCCGGCTGTTACTGATGCGGATGAAGGATCGTAAGTATGACGACCGGTCTGGTGCGTCCAGACAACATTGCCCTCCTTCAGAACAATGGCTGAGGCACCAGGAAAGATAGAATCGCTTACAGCTTTTTCAAGAACGGATCGGGCGGCACTGAAATCGATCTTTTCTGATGACATGGCTAACGGTCTACCGATTATTCGTTTTACCCCATGTCCCTGAAGCAATGACGGACTGAGATCCACCGGAAGTGTGCCGGTAATGCTGGCACCACCAAACAGTGCATTAGCCATGGCCCGCATAGAAATTGAACCGTAGCCATAACCAGCCAGGTAAGTGCCTATCTCATCTACATCACTAACGTATGGAGAACCAAATGAGACCACCACAACTGGTTTTCCCGTCTCTTGCAGTCTAGTTATAAGTTCACGATGTGTTGAGTCAATGGTAAATGTGCCGAGAAACTCGGCAACGCGGATAAGCAGAGACACTAGGATATGATCAGAAGAATCAGTCTCCGCTACGATCTCTGAAATCTGGGTTTCTGAGAGAGGTTGGTAATGAAACTGAGAATCTACATTGCCATGGAGTCGGGAGACGGCAGACCGAAAAGGAGTCGAAAAAGAAAGCATCCCTTCACTGGTGGCAAGGAGAATATGACTCATTTTCTTGCTGGCGCCTAAATGAATGGGAATATTATCGTTCTCATCCTTAACCAAAGTTATTGATTTTCGGGCCGCCTTGGCCGCTGATGAGGTATGCTGCCATCCGCTAAGAATATCCCTTGCGTGCTTAACGGAAACAGTGCGCTTATCCCACAAACCCATATTTCTCTTAGCCTGAAGAATCTTCCGAACCGATTCATCAATTCTTTCTTCAGAAAGCCGTCCGCTCCGGACAGCTGAAATTACACCGTCAATAGCTGTATCATATTCAATAGGAAGTAAGACAATATCAGAACCTGCCTCAATTGTTCGAATTGCCGCCTCAGCCGACCAGAAAGCTTCAGTAATACCACCCATTTCCATGGCGTCGGTTACGATGAGACCGTCAAATCCGAACTCTTCTCTAAGTATTTGACCGTTAAGTTTGTAGGATAAGGTTGCAGGCAAGCGACTCTCATCCATATCAGGAATGGCAATGTGGGCAATCATCATCATTTTGACTCCCGCATCGACGGCATCTTTGAACGGGGCCAGATCAATTTTCCTGAAAGTCACCTCATCAGAGGTGATGACCGGCAATGTGCTGTGTGAATCGACGCCCGTATCACCATGTCCGGGAAAGTGCTTGGCGCAAGCGATAAGGCCGTGATCCTGTGCACCCCTGATAAAGGCATTCCCGTACTTTGAAACGATTCCTGGCGAATCACCATAAGACCTGAAGTTGATGATTGGATTTTCCGGATTGCTGTTCACATCTACCACAGGTGAGAATGTGACGTGAACCCCGATAGCACGTGCTTCCAGAGCCGTGATCTTACCCTGCTCGTAGGAAAGCTCCGGATCTCCAGTAGCTGCCATGGCCATATTGGACGGAAAAAGCGTGGCACCATCAATCTTCTGACCCACGCCCCTTTCAAAATCGGCCGCTACAAGCAGTGGAATCTTGGGGAAGGACTGAAATTCATTCAGGTTCGCCACTGTTCCGTGAACTGACCCTACGAAAGTGATAACACCGCCGAGGTGGCGCTCAGTGATAAGCCGCTTCACCTTCTGAAACCTGCCGGCATCATTGCGGTAAAAGTCACCGGTATACCTCACCATGAACATTTGTCCAATCTTTTCTTCAATATTTAAGTCACTTAAGGTAGGTTCTTTAAGTTCTACTTCAATAGTTGGAGAAGGCGGCGTACAGTACCAGAGGGTAGTTAGTAGGATTCCTAATACCAGTTGCTTTGCACTATTCATTCAGATATATCCTTTCGACTCTTTTACCGCTCATAGCCGTGAAAAGTGTGTATGGATTTAGCCCGATATCTTTACTGATTTCTTCAACTGGAATGGCATTTTCATCATCTTTTCCCCAGATCAACACGGTGTCGCCTTCGGAAGGTTCACTATCTCCAAAGTCCACCATGAA
>Ga0207990_1001121_pt1 | contig 14311 bp, 14 predicted proteins | sample ETNtaG_8_FD_185780 | JGI IMG/M metagenome (GOLD analysis project Ga0207990, IMG submission 185780) | Marine microbial and viral communities from oxygen minimum zone, Eastern Pacific Ocean - ETNP201406SV75 (SPAdes) (version 2) | ecosystem: Environmental > Aquatic > Marine > Oceanic ...
AAACCTCTATCTGTCACTGATCCTACGTCCTGAAAAACCCCTGACCGAGACCGTCCAGCTCAGCTTCGTGGCGGCGGTGGCGCTGGGTGAAACCCTGGACCCCTTTATTCCCGAGGGTGTGGACATCTCCTATAAATGGCCCAACGACGTCTTCCTGGCCGGGCGCAAGGCAGCGGGAATCCTACTCGAATCCTCTTCCCGCCGGGACCGCGTGAAATGGCTGGTGCTGGGGCTGGGTCTCAATCTTAAATCGCCCCCGCAAGACGTTTCCACTCCCGCCACCTCGCTGAAGGCGGTGGGCGCGGCGGGGGTGACGGCGATGGACATGCTTGAACGCTTTTGTTTCTGCTTCGAGAAGTGCTATACGCGCTGGCAGGAAGAAGGGTTCCCCTCCCTGCGTGAGGCGTGGCTATCGCGGGTGCTGGGGCTGGGTGGTCCCATTGAGGTGGAACTAGAAAAGGAACGTTTGAGCGGAACGTTTCTCGATCTCGACGCTTCCGGTGCTCTTGTTCTGGGGCAGGGCGGCGGCGTAACCAGGATAATCACCGCCGGGGATGTGTTTTTCCCCCAAGCTCGCTAGGGCGACCAAAAAAGAAACGGTAAGGAACAAAACAACCATGCTGCTGGCTATCGATTCAGGCAACACCAACGTGATTTTCGCCATTTTCGACGGCGAGGAGCTGCGCGCCCGTTGGCGCAGTTCCAACGACCTCCACCGCACCGCCGACGAATACGCGGTGTGGCTGACCCAGCTGATGACGCTGGAAGACATGGCGCCAGGGGATATCAAGGCGGTGGCCATCGCCAATGTGGTTCCCGCCTCCCAGCATTATCTCTCGGCCCTGTGCCACCGCTATTTCAAATGCGAGCCCTTGATCGTGGGCGCCGACGGTGTGGACCTCGGGATCGAGGTGTTCACCGAGCGCCCCGCCGAGGTGGGGGCCGACCGGCTGGTGAACGCAGTGGCCGTCCATGACCGCTACAAGGGCCCCGCTATCGTCCTCGATTTCGGCACCGCCACCACCTTCGACGTGGTGGATGCCAAGGGCAACTATACCGGCGGCGTGATCGCGCCGGGCATCAACCTTTCCCTGGAGGCTCTCTACATGGAAGCGGCCAAGCTGCCCCGCATCGCCGTGGAGAGGCCTTCGAAGATCATCGGCATCAGCACCGTCAGCGCTATGCAGTCGGGCATCTTCTGGGGCTATGTGAGTATGATCGAAGGTATGGTGGCGCGGATCACGCAGGAATTCGGAGAACCCATGACGGTGGTGGCCACCGGCGGGCTGGCCGCGCTTTTCGCCGATTCTACCGGCGCCATCCAGCACTACGATCCCGAACTGACCCTGCGGGGATTACTGAAAATCCACCAGATCAACAGCCCTTCATGAGCCGCTCCGAGCTAGCAACGGACAAGGCGCTGCTGCCCGAGGGCACGCCGGTGCCGGGCGAGGAGCTGCTGTTCCTGCCGCTCGGCGGGTCGGGCGAAATCGGCATGAACCTCAACCTATACGGCAGCGAGGGGGAATGGATTATCGTCGATCTCGGCGTTACCTTCGGCGACGACACCATGCCTTGGGTCGACATCATTACCCCCGACCCCGCCTTCATCGAGGACAAGCGCGAGCGCCTGGCGGGCATCGTCCTCACCCATGCCCACGAGGACCATATCGGCGCTGTGCCTTATCTATGGCGGCGCTTGCGCTGCCCCATCTACGCCACCTCTTTTACCGCCTCTATCCTGCGCCGCAAGCTGCGTGAGACAGGGCTGGAAAAAGAAGCCGTCATCACGGAAATCCCTCTGAGCGGCTCTTTTATGGCGGGCCCTTTCACCATTGACCTCATTACATTGACCCATTCCATTCCCGAGCCCAACGCCGTGGTCATCCGCTCGGCCCACGGCACCGTGCTTCATACCGGGGACTGGAAGCTCGATCCAGATCCGCTGGTAGGCGAGGTCACCAACGAGGCGGCGCTCCGCGAACTGGGAGAGGACGGGGTGCTAGCCATGGTCTGCGATTCTACCAATGTCTTCACCGAGGGTGCGTCGGGCTCCGAGGGCGATCTGCGGGAAAGCCTCGATGAACTGGTGGGCCGTTACGAGAGCGGTCGCGTCGCCGTGGGTTGTTTCGCCTCTAACATCGCCCGGCTCGAGACCCTGGCCCTGGTGGCTGCCGACAATGGCCGTCACGCGGCGCTTATCGGACGGTCCCTGTGGTCGTTCTACGAGAGCGCGAAGGAAAATGGTTATCTAACTGATATTCCTGAATTTTTGACGGAATACGATGTGGAGCGCCTGCCCCGGAAAAAGGTTCTTCTAATATGCACTGGCAGCCAGGGGGAGCCCCGCGCCGCCTTTGCCCGCATCGCCTCGGGCGATCATCCCCGGGTGGAACTAGAAAAGGGCGACGTTGCCATTTTTTCCTCACGCATCATTCCCGGCAACGAGAAATCCATAGCCCGGCTCCAGAACCGTCTAGTGGCCCTTGGCGTGGAGGTGGTGACCGAGAAGGATCATTTCATCCATGTGTCGGGTCACCCTGGGCGCGATGAACTGACCCAGATGTACCAATGGGTCAACCCGCAGGTGGTGGTGCCGGTTCACGGCGAGACCCGCCATCTCCACGAACAGGCGAAGCTGGCGCGGTCGTGCCAGATCCCCCAGGCGGTGGAGATTGAGAACGGGCTGGTGCTGCGTCTCGCCCCTGGCGATGCGGAGGTTGTGGGCCGGGTCCACAGCGGCCGTCTGACCCTGGACGGCAACCGTATGGTGCCGTTGAACAGTTCCATGATGGCGACCCGCAAGCGCATGATGTTCAACGGCTCCCTGGCGGTGAGCGTGGTCATCGGCGACGACGGCGAGTTGCTCTCCGATCCCGTCATCAGCGGCCCCGGCCATTTCGCCACGGAAGGCGAAGAAAGGGAGGAGGCCTTCCTGGCCAGGCTCAGGGCTGCCGCGACCGTGGCGGTGGAGACGCTCTCCCGGTCGTCGTCCCGTGACGACGCTGAGGTGGCGGAGGTGGTGCGGTGCGCGGTGCGCAAGGCCTTTTTCTTGGAACGCACCCAGCGTCCCGTGACCCAGGTCCACGTGGTGCGGATTTAGGGGAATGTTTAGGTAAAACCAAGCTGGCAGGCGAACGGAGCACCAGAATGCTATTTACTTTCGAAGCCGGAATTCCCACCTGATTGCTATCCTACAGCGCGCACCATTTGCCTCGACGATGTCAGGATGCTCGCTAAACTGGTAAGTGATTGCAGGGCGGCGGCGACCTTGTCGAAACGGGTGTTGTGGACATGGTCTCGGGTCTGGAGAGCGCTCAGCTCCGGCGTTGCTTTTCCCAGGTATATTTATATGTATATCTGTGGGATCGAAATCAGGCTCGAGAAGTCCGCAGGGCGGACGGTGTTACATGCTGTGTTGCATGCCAGGAACGGCACTAATCACCACAAAAACCATCTTACTATTTTTCAGGGAAAAAATTCTAATGATTGGCAAATTCAACCACGTGGCTATTGTGGTTCCCGATATTGACGTGGCGCGGGTCATGTAACGCGATGTTCTGTGGGCAAAGGTTTCTGGAGTTGAGGACTGTCCCGATCACGGGGTGCGCGTGGTTTTCGTGGAGCTTCCCAACACCACCATCGAGCTTATGACGCTTCTGGGCGAGGATTCCCCGGTGGCTAAGTTCCTGATGCGTAATCCCGAAGGCGGCATTCACCACATCTGTCTCGAGGTGAAGAATATTATGGAGGCCCGCGACCGCCTGCGCGCCGAGGGTGTGCGTATTCTTGGCGATGGCGAACCCAAGACCGGGGCCCATGGTAAGCCGGTGCTGTTTGCCCATCCCAAGGACCTCTGCGGCACCTTGATCGAAATCGAAGAAGCATAAGCCGTTATGGGACTCGCATCTGGCCTTGTGGTCTATTTCATCCTGTGGTGGGTGACCCTGTTCGCGGTTTTACCTTGGGGCGTCCGCAGGGGGGAGTCCGCGCCCGGGGAAGGCCATGACAGCGGTGCCCCCGCCAATCCCCGTCTTGGTCTAAAATTCGCCGCGACCACCGTCATCGCCGCTCTATTATGGGCGGGGGTTTACGCTCTGGTGACGTCGGGGATCATCAACGTGAGAGAGCTTTAGCTCTCCATGAGCTGGTACTGCGATGCAGCGCCGGGTCACCCCCTTCACGGGCCCTATCACGACGAGGTCTATGGCTTTCCGCTGCGTGGCGATGACGTCCTCTTTGAACTTCTGGTGCTGGAGTTGAACCAGGCCGGGTTGTCCTGGCTCACCATCCTCAAGAAGACGGAGAATTTCCAGTCCGCCTTCGAGGGCTTCGAGATCGAGCGGGTAGCCGCCTATGGCGAAGACGACGTGGCCCGCCTCATGGGCGATGCCGGGATCATCCGCAACCGCCTGAAAATCGCCGCCGCCATCCATAACGCCCAGGTTATCCAGGGACTGGTCCGCAGGTTCGGCTCATTTTCCGCCTGGCTCGACCATCACCACCCCCGACCCAAGGACGACTGGGTCAAGCTGTTTAAGGAAACTTTCCATTTTACCGGAGGCGAAATCACCAACGAATTTCTCATGAGCGCCGGCTATCTTCCCGGCGCCCACCGCAGGACCTGCCCAATCTATGACAAAATTGCGCACCTTAATCCGCCTTGGATGAGGGTTTAGGTTTCATGGTTCGGGGGTGAAAAGCGGGGGGCTGTTTGCCCAATAAAAAATGGCAACACCGGAACCCGGTCTTGCCATTTTTAATGATGCATTACCTGCATCTTATTCCACACCAGGGACAAAATTTTGTCCCAGAGTGTGACTTCCTCCCCAAACTCGGGCCGCGCATCGTGAGGCGCATCGTTTATGGCGGAAAGGTAGGCCATTCCGGTGCGTCCGTCACTCTTTTTTTTAGGTCAGGGCGATTTTGGGGGTTTTTACCATTTCCGGACTCCGCGATGGCGGCTGGTTTCCCGGATACACCCGCAGTAGGGCTGGCCGTGTTCGTGGTCGAATCCGTAGCCTTAGGGTTATGAGGTGGTGCGTAATTCTGCGTCGTTTCACCACATTTAAAGACATAATTTTTTAACTTAAATCCTTAACTAAAAAAAGCCGATGGCCAGACAAGTTCACTGTGAGGTTTTTTTGAGAGGAAGGCTGCCGGATTCACTTTTCGAATGTAATAAACAGGTTTTTCCTAAGCATTCCCGGCTTTGTGTATTCTGTCTGCGAGATGTAATATTTGCAAACGCCTCTCATTCGCTGTATATTCCGGTCCTCTGATTGGGCTCGGAATGGGGGCTCTACCGGCTTGGTTCCCGACATCAACGATGACAGAATTGTAATGAGGTCAATTAGTTTTTCCATGGCGTTTATCGGGGCTGTCCTGGGTATGGCCGCGGTGGTCAGGTCCGGGGAGCCTTCCGTATGGCAGCCGCTAGCCGAGGAGATTGTACTGTTCATCGATGAGGCAGAAACCCGTTACCGGGTGGGGGATGCGAGGGCGGCGCAGCGGGCGGTAGTTGAGGCCTATTTCGGCGTGTTTGAAGACCGTAAGATGGAAGCGGCCATGCGGACAACCATCGGTGCGAAGCACACCTATCTGGTTGAAAAACAGTTCGGAAGCATGCGCAAGGCAATCAAGAGCCGTGAAAGCCCTGATGTGGTCCATGAAATCGCCGAAGGTATCCGCCAGGCGGTGCGTCGGGACGCAGAGGTCCTCGATAGAGCCGGTGTGCCGGCGGAGGTCTTCAAGGTTAACCAATGATTTTTCGTTTGATCGCGACAGTATTTGTGGCGCTGTCGGTGCTTGCCCCGATCCGGGCCACGGCCGCCGATCCGGTTGATATTCCCAGGGTGGTCGGTGAGATCATCGCCAAGGGGGATGTGGCGATAAAGGCTTACGATCCGGGGGACGGGTTCGAGACGGCCGATACGGTTTCTTCGCTTTACTTCGATGTTTTTGAGGATAGCGGCATGGAGACCGTGATCGGCATGAAGGATGCTGGCCTCAAGACGGAATTGGAATCTTTGTTCGGCCGGGTCATCGGGCTGGCTTCCCGAGGATCACCGCCAGAGGCGGTCGAGACGGCATGGACCGATTTGCGGTGGCGGCTGAAAGAAACTGCGGAATCGCAAGAAGAGACCACGGGCGGGTTCGTCTCCACTCTGTTCCAGTCGTTTTTGATCCTGCTGCGCGAGGGATTCGAGGCGATACTTGTGATCACCGCCCTTATTACCTATCTCCGCCGTTCGGATCAGGGAGACAAGGTTTGGGTCATTTATCATGGAGTCGGCTGGGCGCTGGCGGCTAGCCTGTCAACCGCCTATCTCATGACTTTCGTGCTTGAGGTTTCCGGCACCTCGCGTGAGGTGCTCGAGGGCGTGACCATGCTCATCGCCGCCGCGGTCCTGTTCTATGTGAGCTATTGGCTGCTTGCGAAGCGTGAGACCGAACGATGGCAAAAATACGTCCACGATCAGGTTGACAAGGCGCTGTCGGCCGGCCGGCTGTTTACGCTTGGCTTCGCTGCGTTCCTGGCCGTCTACCGCGAGGGGGCGGAAACGGTTCTCTTCTACCTGGCCCTGGTTGCGGGAACCGAAGGCCAGATAGCCGCCATCACCACGGGATTTATGGTGGCCATTCTTTGCCTCGCCGGTCTCTTTTGGGCCATGCGGACGGCCTCTTTCCGGCTTCCTCTCGGTGTGTTCTTCTCGACCACGGCGGCGCTTCTCTATTGTCTCGCCGTGATTTTCGCCGGCAAGGGTGTCCTCGAACTGCAAGAGGCGCGCTGGGTTTCAATCACGCCGCTGAACTGGATACCACAGGTGGAGTGGCTCGGCCTGTTCTCCACCGCTGAAACTATCGCCGCTCAGCTTGTTCTCGTCGTTCCGCTGGTGTTGGCGGCGGTTTATTGGCTTTGGAAACGTCGGGTGTACGCGGCAATGAAGGCGAAAAATGCACAGTCTTGCTGAGACAAACTGTTTCCGCGCGCATCAGTCTCCGTCACCGGCTACCGGTGTGAGGAAGTCGGCGTATTCAGGAGCTACGGGAGATAAAGCGGATCATGCCCTTAAACGGTGTGCGGGAGGAATCGAGATATTTTTTGTTCGCTACCGCAATCTTATCGCCGTGGCGCAGGGTCTCATGTTCTTCGGCTTTTTGGCCCTTATTGCCCTTCCGCTGTTCCTGCCCGATCCTCCCGAGGATGCCACTCCGTTTTCTCATTTCACGGAATTCGCTAATTTCGCCATGTGGGGCTTATGGTTCCCGCTGGTGTTCCTGTCGGTCATCTTCACCGGGCGCAGCTGGTGTGGCCTGCTCTGCCCCATGGGCGCGGCGTCCGAATGGGCGAACCTGAAGGGGCTACAACGCGCCATCCCGCGGTGGATCCGATGGGAGGGAACGCCGATCATGGCCTTCTTGGTCATCACTATTCTTGGGCAGACGGTCGGTGTGCGGGATCACCCTGAGGCCATCGCCGGGGTTTTCGGCGGCACTATGGTGGCCGCGATACTGATTGGTTTTGTCTACGGGCGGAATAAACGGGCTTGGTGCCGCCACGTTTGCCCCATCGGTCTTCTGCTTGGTGTGTTCTCAAGGCTCGGCGCCGTCCAGTTTACGACCAAGCGAAAACAGCCGGGCGGCGACGTCTATACCGAAAAAGGCGTTTGCCCGACGATGATTGATCTAAAACAGAAAGAAGAATCCCGTCACTGCATCGAATGCTTCCGTTGTGTCAATCCCGGGGCAAAAGGCGGCCTTCTCCTTCGGCTGAGGCGGCCAGGAGAGGAGGTCGAGAGCATTCGGCGCCACCATCCCAATCTTGCTGAGACGTGGTTCCTCTTTCTTGGTACGGGTATCTCCCTCGGTGGTTTTCTCTGGCTTGCTTTACCTCTATACGAGCGGCTTCGACAAGGTGTGGGTGAGTGGTTTCTTGATCATGGCTGGATCTGGGTCGGGTATCCGGGGCCGGCATGGCTCATGGTGGTTCAGCCCGAGCGCAGGGAGGTCTTCGTTTGGCTGGATTTCCTGATGATTGTTGGATTTATGCTTCTCTGCATGGTTGCCGTGACGGCCCTTTTGACGCTGACAACTTCGATCTCCGCGTGGATTGCCGGAAAGATCGGGGGCGATCTCGATTTGCGGCGACGCTTTACCGAATTGGGCTATCAGTACGCTCCGGTCGCTATGGTCTCCCTGGTCATCGGCCTGGGGGGTGAGCTGTTTGATAACTTGGCTTTTGTGGGGCTTGATCGGGCCGCAATTGGGTATATCAAAGGGCTACTCTTCGCAATCGGTTTTTTATGGAGCGTTTATCTCGGTTACCGAATCCTTGCCGTGCAGGGCGTTGCCGCGAACCGATTGTGGGCCCCCCTAGGGCCAGGAGTGATAGGAAGCCTGTTGGTCGCCGTTTTTTGGTGGCCTGCTATTTTTATACAGTGATCAATTTATGATGAAAGGCAGCCTCTAACTCTACCATAAAAATTTATTATTGCGAATAAGTATTATTCGCTATTATAATTGTCGCCCCTAGAGGAAAGGAAAAAAATAAATGAGAAAGATTACCCATATTTTTGCCATTTTTTCGGTCGGGTTCTTCGCAGCGTCGAATACCGCAATGGCAGGCGAAAAGCCCATCGGCGATCCAGTGGAGAAGAACGGCATGGAGATCGCCGCCGTTTATCTTCAAGCCATCACAATGGAGCCTACCGAGCCCATGTCCGGACGAAAGGACATCCATCTTGAAGCCGATATCCATGCCGTCAAGGGCAACAAGAATGGCTTCGGCGAAGGCGAATGGATTCCTTATTTGGAGATCTCATACAAAATGGGGAAGGTTGGATCAGATTGGTCCACGCATGGTTCGTTCATGCCGATGATCGCCGCCGACGGTCTCCACTACGGCGCCAATGTCGCACTCGATGGACCTGGAGAATACACGCTTGACTACGAAATTATCCCGCCGATGCGGAACGGACTGTACCGCCACAGCGATAAGGAAACGGGTGTCGGCATTTGGTGGGCGCCGTTTCACGTCGAATGGACATTCAAATTTTTAGGTGCGGGAAAGAAGGGGAGTTACTAGGCCATGTCAGCCTCAAGAAAAAAGAGAGAAAAGGACAAAATGAAGACATGGTTGCTTGGACGGCGGGCCATGTTGTTGGCATCCGTCATGGTATTAGCGCTGAGCACCGTCGATTCGGCGCGCGCCGGCTGTCTTGAGGATCCCGGGGCCTGTAAGGGTATTGTCTTCGACGCCGCCTATACCGGCGAAATCTGGGGCAATCTTTCGGGCGGCATTCAGACCAACCATGAATATATCGACAACCTCGACCTGACCATGGAGGTGGACATGGAAAAGGTGGCCGGTATTCCGGGCGGCACTCTGTTTCTCTATGGTCTGGCTAACAGCGGCTCCGATTTTTCCGGTGCCACCGTCGGCGATTCCCAGGTCATCAGCAACATCGATGCCGAGAGGGCTCTGCGCCTCTACGAGGCCTGGTATGAACAGGCCCTGTTTGATGATCTGTTGTCACTGAAGCTCGGCCTCATGGACCTCAACGCCGAGTTCGACGCCATGGAGACGGCAAGCCTGTTTATCAACGGCGCGCACGGCATCGGGCTCGCCTTTTCCCAAGCCGGCGTCCTCGGCCCGTCCATCTTCCCCTATACGGCTGCCGGCGCCCGCCTGCGCCTCAACTTCAGCGACGCGCTCTCATGGTCGACGGTGGTCTTCGATGGTGTGCCAGGAGATCGCGACAACACCCAACGCACCCGCATCAAGTTTTCCCACGGCGACGGGGCCCTGATCACCACCGAGGTGGATTACGAGCCCGGTAGCGGGATAAAGCTCGGGGCCGGATTCTGGCATTTCACGGAACATTTCGACGACCTGGTTTCGGGCAGCGCCGCCAAGCATCAGGATAACAGTGGTTTCTATCTGCTTGGCGAGTTTATGGCGTTACGCGAGGCCGCCGATTCGGATCAGGGCCTTGCCCTTTTCGCCCGTTACGGTTTCGCCAATGAGGACATCAACCAATACCAGCATTATATCGGCGCCGGGGTGGCCTATACCGGCCTCTTTCCCGGGCGCGACGAGGACCGGCTGGGAGCCGCCATCGGCGTGGGCATAAACGGCGACCCCTTCAAGACCGCCAACAGCGTGACCCAGGACGAGGAGATCAACCTCGAATTCACCTATCACGCACCAATTCTGCCATGGCTGGCGCTGCAACCGGACCTGCAGTACGTGATCAACCCCGGGGCCGGTGCCAACGGCGACCTCGGCGATGCCGTCGTCCTCGGCCTCAGGTTCGAGATCACGCCCTTCCAGTAGGGGAGGGGGCTCTCCCACGGGCCGCCCGTTGCGCCGCTAGAGGAAGGCGAACTTGAGGACGAAGGCGGCGGCGAGAATGATCATAGCGGGGGAGGCCTCTTGCCGGCGGCCACTTAAGATCTTGATGGCCGCATAGGCGATGAAGCCGAAACCGATGCCGCCGGTAATTGAAAAGGTCAAGGGCATGGCGGTGGCGGTAATCACCGCCGGCGCGTATTCGGTGACGTCGTCCCAGTCCACCTCGGTGAGGGCGTGGACCATCATACAGCCCACGAACAACAGGGCCGGCGCGGTGGCGTATACGGGAATGGTCTCGGCCAAAGGCGAGAGGAACAGGGCGAGAAGAAACAGCCCGCCCACCGTCACCGCCGTCAGTCCGGTTCGCCCCCCGGCCTTGATGCCGGTGGCGCTTTCGATATAGACAGTGGTGGGCGAGGTGCCCAGGGCCGAGGAAACAAGTGTGGCGGCGCTGTCCACCATCAGGGCCTGGCGCATGCGCGGCAGATTGCCGTGTTCGTCGAGAAACCGCGCCCGGTTCGCGAGCCCGATCAGCGACCCCGTGGCGTCAAAGATGAGAACGAATAGAAAGGCTAGAACCACCGCAGCCAGACCCACGTCGAAGGCGCCGGGGATATCCATTTCCATGGCCGTGGGGGCAAGGCTTGGCGGCATGGAAAAGACACCCCTAAATCCACTCCCGAATCCGTCTTGTAATCCATCTGGGGGAGGCTGGGTGACGCCCAACGCGATCCCCGCTACCGTCACGCCGAGAATGGCCGCCAGGATGGCGCCGGGTACGCCACGGCTGTCGAGCGCCGCCATCACCAGGAACCCGGCCACGGCCAACAGCACCGCGGGAGCGCCGAGATCGCCCAGGGTCACCAAGGTTTCCGTGCTGGCGGCGATGATGCCGGCGTTTTCCAAGGCGATGAGGACGAGAAACAGCCCGACCCCAGCGGATATGGCCATTTTCTGCGACTTGGGGATGGAATCGATTATCCATTGCCGAGCCTGGGACAGGGTCAGCAGCAGGAACAGAACCCCGGCTAAAAACACCGCCCCCAGCGCCGTCTGCCAGGGCAGCCCCATGCCCATCACCACGTCATAGGTGAAATAGGCGTTGATGCCCATGCCCGGGGCCAGCGCAAATGGGTAGTTGGCGTAGAGTCCCATAGCCAGACAGGCGATGGCCGAGGCCAGGCAGGTGGCAACGAAGACCGCGCCCGTGTCCATCCCGGCGGCGCCAAGAATATGAGGGTTGACGAAGATGATGTAGGAAAGAGTGAGAAAGGTGGTGGCCCCGGCGGCGATCTCGGTCCGCGCTGTGGCGCCCTGTTCCTCGAGCCGGAAAAAACGTAAGTTCATGGCGTATCCAAGCCTGAATATCGTAGCGCTGTTTCCCTCCGAAAGGCGGGGGTATTTTAGGTAGTTTACGGGCATAATGGACCCCATGCAGACGAAAAAGTATTTTCTGGCGTTTCCATTTCCCAACACCGCCACTTCTGGCCCGCGCCATTGCCTTCGCCCATGGCATTGCCTAAAGTCGAACCCTCCTCGCACCATTGGCGCCCGGCTGGTGCGCCCTGTGAAAGCACCTTTATGCGCCTGTCCAAATTCTTTCTTCCGACCCTAAAGGAAACCCCGGCCGAGGCGCAGATCGTCTCCCACCGCTTGATGCTGCGCGCCGGTATGATTCGCCAGGAAAGTGCCGGTATCTATTCATGGCTGCCGCTGGGACTGCGGGTGCTGAAGAATATCGAGATTATCATCCGCGAAGAACAGGACGCTGCCGGTGCCCAGGAGATTCTTATGCCCACCATCCAGCCGGCGGATCTGTGGCGGGAAAGCGGACGCTACGACGATTACGGCAAGGAGATGCTGCGCATCGAGGACCGCCACGGGCGTGACCTTCTCTATGGCCCCACCAATGAGGAAATGGTCACGGCTATCTTAAAAGATTACATTAAGAGTTATAGGGAATTACCTGTAAATCTTTATCATATTCAGTGGAAATTCCGCGACGAGGTGCGTCCCCGCTTTGGCGTCATGCGCGGCCGCGAGTTTCTCATGAAGGACGCCTATTCCTTCGATCTCGATCTTGCGGGGGCGAAGAAGTCCTACGACAACATGTTCGCCGCCTATCTCCGCACCTTCGCACGCATGGGCTTAAAGGCGGTGCCGGTGCGGGCCGATCCCGGTGCCATCGGCGGTGATATGAGTCACGAATTCCACATCCTCGCCGAGACCGGGGAAAGCGCCATCTTCTATGACGCTGCCTATGACGAGCTGACCCTAGACATGGACAACCCCGACGTAGCTACCCTGCAATCCATCTACGCGGCAGAAGAGGCCCTACACGACCCCGAAACTTGTCCCGTGGCAGGCGACCGCCTGAAACAGGCTCGCGGCATCGAGGTCGGGCATATCTTCTATTTCGGGACCAAATATTCCAAGGCCATGGATTTGGTAGTGGATGGACCCGAGGGCGAACGCATCACCCTGGAGATGGGCTCGTACGGTATCGGAGTCTCGCGCCTTCCCGCCGCCGTCATCGAGGCCAGCCACGACGAGAACGGCATTATCTGGCCCGACAGCGTGGCGCCCTTTACTATTGGTCTGGTCAACCTGAAGGTGGCCGACGAGGCCTGTGTCTCCCAATGTGAGGATATCTATAACCGCCTCCGCGAAGCCGGGGTTGAGGCGCTCTACGACGACCGCGAAGAGAGGCCGGGTGCCAAATTCGCCGACATGGACCTAATCGGCCTGCCCTGGCAGCTGGTGGTAGGACCGCGCGGGATCAAGGCCAGCACGGTGGAACTCAAGCGCCGGGCCGGGGGTGAACGCGAAGAATTGTCCCTGGAATCGGCGCTGGCGAAACTCACCGGCTAGGGCGGACGGCCTATGGAAGAAGCGCGAGAGACTCCCGGCATGGAGATCACGATTTTGGCTTTCGAAGGCATGACACCGCTCGATGCTGTGGGTCCCTTCGAGGTACTGGGGCGGCTTCCCGGCGCACATGTGCGCGTCACCGCGCTAGAGCCCGGTCCGCAGCGCACCAGCGGCGGGTCTTTGGCGCTGGTGGCCGATTATGCGCTGACCGAGGTGTCGCGGACTGATATCCTGCTTATTCCCGGCGGTCCCGGCGCCGACGCCTTGGCCGAAGATGTCCGGATCACCGGTTTGGTGGCACGGCTGCATGAGACCACGCGGCTGACGGCGTCGGTCTGTACCGGGGCGCTCATTCTGGGCGCGGCGGGCGTGTTGAAGGGTCTGCGGGCAGTGACCCACTGGCGGGCCATGGACGCCCTTGCTGGCTACGGCGCGCAGGCCGTGAACGAAAGGGTGGTCTGGGACGGAAAGGTGGTAAGTTGCGCCGGGGTGTCGGCGGGGATCGACATGGCGCTTCAACTCGCCGCCGAGTTGAGCGACGAAGAAACGGCGCGAGCTATCCAACTGGCCATCGAATACGCCCCGCAGCCGCCTTTCGACGGCGGCCGCATGGAAGGGGCGAGCGGGCGCGAACGGGGCCTGGCGCGTCACGGCCTCAACCAGCCATAATCGGCGCACCGGAAAAATAGTGAGGAGCAACGCTTAAGTGTTTTCCAAATTCGAACGCATGGTGGCCATGCGCTATCTCAGGCCCCGCCGCAAGGAAGGTTTTGTCTCCCTGATTGCGGGCTTTTCCCTACTCGGAATCGCGCTGGGGGTGGCGACGCTGATCGTCGTCATGTCGGTGATGAACGGATTCCGCGAGGAACTGATGAGTCGCATCCTCGGCCTCAACGGCCATCTCGGCGTGTTTTCGGTGGAACAGACGCTTACCGATTTCGATCCCCTGGCGGCGCGGCTGCGCGCCGTGCCGGGGATTGTCTCGGCCACGCCCGTGATTGAGCGTCAGGTCATGGTGAGCAGCCGCCGCACTGCCTTAGGCGCCATGGTACGGGGGTTGCGGCCCGGAGACTTCCGCGCCCG
>Ga0207990_1001128_pt1 | contig 14263 bp, 17 predicted proteins | sample ETNtaG_8_FD_185780 | JGI IMG/M metagenome (GOLD analysis project Ga0207990, IMG submission 185780) | Marine microbial and viral communities from oxygen minimum zone, Eastern Pacific Ocean - ETNP201406SV75 (SPAdes) (version 2) | ecosystem: Environmental > Aquatic > Marine > Oceanic ...
ATAGAAGTTTTTTTAAAAGTGGCAACGTGTTGGTTCAAATTGATTATTCGGGTTTAAATTATAAAGATGCATTAATTTTAAAAAATGGCGGTAAACTTGTTAAAGAATATCCACATATACCAGGCATTGATTTTTCCGGAAAAGTTATAGAAAGCGATTCCATAGACTTTAAAGCTGGTGATGATGTGGTTTTGACAGGATGTAGAGTAGGAGAAATATATCCCGGAGGTTATTCTCAACTTGTAAAAGTAAAAAGTGAATTACTGATTAAAAAACCTAAATCTATTTCAAACAAAAATGCAATGATACTTGGAACAGCTGGATTTACTTCTTTACTTTGTGCCTTTGCAATAAAAGCCAGAGAAGAATTATTATTAGGAGAAAAGGTAAATGACGTTTTGGTTACCGGGGCAACAGGGGGAGTGGGAAGTATTGCAGTTATGATACTTACTAAATTTGGATATAACGTAACAGCGGTTACTGGTAAAAAAGACAAATCAAATTATTTAAAAGAATTAGGTGCTAAAAATATAATTGATAGGAAAGAACTTGAAGGGGAACCAAGAATTTTAGGAAAAGGTTTATGGGATGGTGTTGTTGATACGGTAGGAGGTGTAATTTTAGCTAATGCAATTTCTCAAACAAAACCAAATGGAATTGTTGCTGCATGTGGAAATGCATCAAATATCAAGTTAAATACAACAGTTATGCCATTTATAATTAGAGGAGTGAAATTATGGGGTATAGACTCAGTAATGGTCAGTAAAAAAAGAAGGGAGTTTGTTTGGTCACAAGTAGCTGACCTTATCGATTTTAAATTTTTAGAAAAACATATTAAAACAGTAAGCCTTGAGGAATTGTTAAATATTTTTCCTAATATTTTAAAAGGAGAAATTTCGGGTAGAGTTTTAGTAGATTTAAATAAATAATATGGATTGGGATAAACTAAAAATTTTTCATGCCGTAGCCGAAGCGGGAAGTTTTACTAATGCCACAATTACTCTCAATCTTAGTCAGTCAGCAATAAGTAGACAAATACAATCATTAGAAGAAGAACTTAAAACTCAACTTTTTGAAAGACATGCTAGAGGACTTACACTTACTGATAATGGTGAGTATTTGTTTAAGACAGCTCACGAGGTTATTTTGAAGTTAAAAGAAGTTGAAACCACTTTTAGTGATAAAAAAACTAAACCTAGTGGCAAATTAACAATTACAACTGTTAGAAGCTTTGGAACTCATTGGCTAACTCCAAGAATTCAAGAATTTATGCAATTAAATTCCGAAATTGAAGTTGAATTAATTTTTGATGATAAAGAATTAGATTTAAACACTAGAGAAGCGGATATTGGAATATGGATGAGAAGACCTAAAAAACTAAATTATATTCATAGAAAATTAATAGATTTAAAATACCATATGTATGGATCTAATAAATATCTTGAAAAACATGGTTATCCAAAAACTGTTAATGATTTAAATAAACATAAGTTTATATCCTATGGCAAAGGAGCACCATCCCCAGTTTTCAATCCGGATTGGGCTTTAAAACTTGGAGTGAAAGATAATAAAAAAAGAAGGTCGATTATGAAAGTAAATAGTATTATGGGTTTATTATTAGCCGTTGAAAGTGGAGTAGGGATTGCAGCGCTTCCAGATTATTTAGTTTCATTATCTTCTAATTTGATAAAATTAATTCCTTCTGAAGAAGGACCAATAACCGAGGCTTATTTTGTATATCCTGAATCTTTAAAAAATGTAGCTAGGGTTCAAGCTTTTAGAAATTTTTTATATAGTAAAATTAGTGAATGGAAATTTTGATTATTTTGATGTTTCAGTTTTAATTTTTAATTTGGCACCTTCATCTATAGATAAAGTTTTTTGTTTAATTGTTCCTTCAATATCTCCCGTACCTGATATATGAACTTTTGAACTTTTGATGTCTCCATTAACAGTTCCATCTAATTCTGAAACTGAGGAATAAATATTTCCATTTATTTTACCTTTTTCTTCTAACTTTAAATTTTCAGCTTTAACATCACCATTAATTTCACCATTTATTTGAATATTTTCTTTTTCAAAGACATTGCCTTTAATCTTTAAATCTTCCCGAAGTATTGTTTTTTGGTTATCTGCCATTTTTTTATCAGTTAATTTAAACTTTAAATTGTATTAATTAAACAGAATTTTCAATAATAGTGTGACATTATGTGCGATTGATAATCATTATCATTGACATTAATACTTAAAATTATTATAAAATAATCATTATGGATACAGCAATAACACCTTTTTTAAGCTCTTTTTTCATTCTTCTACGAGAAGGATTTGAGGCAATGCTTATTGCTGTCCTAGTCTTCATGTATTTGGATAAAGTTAAAGCTAGAAATAAACGTCCAGCAGTATTTTGGGGCATAGTAGCAGGTATTGTCGCTTCTATGTTTGTAGCTTTAGGTTTTAAAAAAATAGCAGGTATCACCCATGCACATGAAGAACTTTTTGAGGGTGGGGTTATGTTAGTTGCCGCAGGAATGTTAACTTACGTCGCTTTCTTCTGCCATCATGCAAAACAACATGTGGAAGGAAAAGTAGATAAGGCCGTAGCAACTGGAAATTCTTTTATATTATCGTTTACTGTTTTTTTAGCAATTTTAAGAGAAGGATTTGAAATTGTTTTATTCTATGCTGCTCTAATTGGTTCTGGAATTTACAACACAATCCCAGTTTTTATTGGAGCAACAGTAGGAACGTTAGCTCTTATTGGGGTTTACTTTGGATTAAATAAATTTACTAAAATTATTCCTGTAGGAATGTTTTTCAGAGCATCAAGCATTTTACTTTTTGCGTTAGCTATTTATTTTGCTTATGAAGGAATACATGAACTTCATCATGTTTTTTTCTACGAAATGAAGGCATAGAAGAATTAGCTTTAATTACACCAAATATATTGTTATCATAAATTAATTCTAAGGGGTGTCTTAAATGACTGAGATTATACCCTAAGAACCTGTCCGGTAATTCAGAAAGGGAGAGTATGGATCAAACAAATTTTTTAAGTCAAAATTTATCATTACTTTTAATTTTAACAGTAAGTATAGCGTTTGCACTGATAGGATTAATTTATTCCAAAAAATATCAGGGGTTAAATAATTATTTAACAGCAAATAGAGATGTTGGAGTGTTATCTCTAACAACAAGTTTGGTTGCTTCTGCTTTGGGAGCTTGGATTTTATTTGGACCAGCCTCAGCAGCAACTTGGGGAGGAATTGGCTCAGTAATCGGTTATTCTTTAGGAACAGCGTTTCCAATGATTGCTCTTATATATTTAGGAATTAAATTAAGAAGTATTTTTCCAAAGGGCAAAACATTAACAGGATTTATAAAAAGTAGATTTGGTAAAGATTTATTTAAATTAATTTTAATTTTAACAATTTTTTACATGTTTATTTTTTTATGTGCTGAAGTAACAGCTGTTGCGATGTTAGTTCAATATATATCTGGTACTTCACTTTGGATTACAGCAATAATTGTAATAACTACAACACTTATATATACTTTGTATGGTGGTTTGAGAGCTTCAATATTTACTGATAATATTCAATTTTTTATTATTATATTACTTCTTTTAATTGCTATTAATTATCTTTTATCATTTAATAGTGATCAATTTTCTTTTGAATTGATAAAACAAAATGCTCCACATTTATTAAGCACCAAGTATATTCCCAATTATACAGCAGGACTTACTTTCTTTATAGCTGTAGCTGCCACTAATCTTTTTCATCAAGGAAACTGGCAAAGAGTTTTTGCAGCAAAGAATAATAAAATACTAAAGAAAAGTTTATTAGTCTCTTTTTTTATTATTATTCCAATTGTATTTTTTATGGGCTTTAGTGGATTGGTAGCAATATCTCAAAATTCAAAAATTAATCCCGATTTAGCATTTTTTTCAATTTTACTAAAAGATCAAATTGAAATTTTATCAATAATAATAATAGTGCTTGCCGTGTCTTTAACTGTAAGTACAGTCGATACTTTGGTTAATGCGATATCTAGTTTAGTTATTGTAGATGGAAGAGAAGCATTAAAATTAAGGCCAAAAACTAATTATTTAAAATTATCACGATATTTTATTGTAATTCTATCTTTGATTTCATTTATAATTGCCTCAAAAGGTTTTAGTATTCTTTATCTTTTTTTATTAGCCGATCTTTTTTGCTGTGCAGCTGTTTTTACGGTTTTTTACGGTTTCTATAAAAAAGAATTTAAAGAGAAAAATGCATTTGTCTCTATATTATTAGGATTAATATTTGGTTTGCTTTTATTTCCAACACCAAATTTTTCGAGCAGTATTTTGGTTGGTATTTTATTTCCAATTCATATTTTTCCAGCTTTAATTTCTCAATCCTTATTATTTTGGTCTTTTTTTGTTGCAACTTTAGTGCCAATTTTAGCTTGGAAGTTAAGATAAGTTTTTAATTAGGTTATTTAAGAATATAATTTAATTTATGATTCCTTTGAAAGATGACAATCCGACAAGTAGCAAACCTATTGTCACATATTATTTAATTAGCATTTGTGTTTTGGTTTTTTTAATTGAGCTTGGCTCGAATTCTTACAGGACAGGAACTTTTTTTTATTCTTTTGGGTTAATTCCATCTGTTCTTTTGGGAAATAATCAGTTATCACAAGATCTTTATGTCATACCAGCTTTCTTTACTATTTTTTCTTCAATGTTTGTTCATGGCGGATTTATGCATTTAATTGGAAATATGCTTTATATGTGGATCTTCGCAGATAATATTGAAGATAATCTTGGTAAAATAAAATTTTTAATTTTTTATTTATTATGTGGAATAGGGGCTGCGATGGCACAAGTTTTTGCAGATACAAGCTCACAAGTCCCTATGGTTGGAGCAAGTGGAGCAATAGGTGGAGTTTTAGGTGCTTATTTAATTAATCATCCGAATGCTAGAGTTTTAGTTTTAATTCCATTTGGATTTTTTAGTCAATTAATTAAAATTAGAGCATTATATGTACTTGGTTTTTGGTTTGTTTTACAATTTATTAATTCGGCATTATCAAGTTCGCAAGGAGGAGGTGTTGCGTATGCCGCTCATATTGGTGGTTTTATATCAGGTATAATTTTGATATTATTCTTTAATAAAAAAAAAAAAATTAAAAATAAAATAATAAAAGGACCATGGGAATAGCAAATATTATTATACCATTTATAATTTTAATTAGTGTTGTTGTATTTATTCATGAATATGGACACTATTACTTTGCAAAAAAATATGGAGTTGGAGTTACTGATTTTTCTATTGGTTTCGGAAAAGAAATATTTGGATGGAACGATAAATCTGGAACAAGATGGAAAGTTTGTTGGATACCACTTGGTGGCTATGTAAAATTTTTTGGTGATAGAAATGTTTTTAGTCAGAGTGAACAACAAGAATTAATTAATAAATATTCAAAAGTAGATAGAAATAAATTATTTATTCTTAAACCACTATATCAAAGATCTTTAATTGTAGCAGCAGGGCCTATTGCAAATTTTATTTTAGCTATATTTATCTTCAGTTTTATTTATATGTTTGCTGGTAAAGATTTAACACCGGCTGTTATAAGTGAAGTGCAAAAAGATAGTCCTGCATATATAGCTGGATTTAAAAAAAATGATAAAATTATTTCTATTGATAACAAAAAAATAGATAGTATTTTGCAAGTTTCTACATTCATTGCTACTTCAACTGCAGAAATTATAGATTTTACAGTTTTAAGAAGCAATAAAGAAATTAAATTAAGAGTAAAACCAAATTATGTTGAAAGTGAAGATACACTTGGAAATAAAATTAATAAAAGAATGATTGGTATTAAACTTACTCCTTTTAATAATGAGATTAATCATGTTAAACTTGGACCAACAAAAGCAATTTATTATGCAAGTAAAGAAGTTATTTTTGTTTGTGTTTCTTCATTAAAATATATAGGCACAATGTTTACTGGATCAGGAGACTCATCTCAACTGGGCGGACCTATAAGAATAGCAAAAATTACAGGACAAGTTGCAAATCTTGGAATAATCCCATTTTTAAGTATTATGGCTTATATTTCTATTAGCCTTGGACTTATTAATTTGTTTCCAATTCCAATGTTAGATGGTGGGCATTTAATGTTTTATTTCTTTGAAAAAATTTTAGGGCGTCCATTAAACCAGAAAACTCAAGAAGGTTTTTTTCGAATCGGGTTATTTTTACTTATGTTTTTAATGTTTTTTGCAACTTTTAATGATTTAAAAGATCTTGGTCTGTTTTAAGCTTTTATTATACAGCTTAAATAATCGTTTAAAATTAACGTTTTTTAAACTAAATCTATATGTTGTGTTATTAAATTAAATAAACACAAATAAAAATGTTGATTTATAAGGCATTTATTGGCATTAGTAAAAAAAGAAGGAAATGGAGCCAAAATGAATAAAAAACAGTTAATTGCAAAAATAGCTGCTGCACATAATCAAAGCAAAGCTGATGCTGAGCGGGCATTTGATGGCATAACATCTATAATTTTAGACTGCTTAAAAGGTGATGAGCAAGTTAAAATAGCGGGTTTTGGTACTTATAAGGTGGCAAAAAGGAAAGCTAGAATTGGAAGAAATCCAAGAACTGGAGAACAAATCCAAATTTCGGCTTCCCAAAAGGTAAAATTTTTACCAGCAAAAGCATTAAAAGAAATGTTCAATAAATAAGCATTTTAAGACGGCCTTTAATTTTATTAAAATTAAAGGCCGTCTTTCGTATATCAGCACTATTTGTACAACATTCATTGATATTAGTGACAATTTTGCTTATTTAATCTCATAAATAAATTTTTCAACAAATAAAAAACATTTAATAGTTAATCAAATATGCTAATTAAAAAAATATTTATCACAGGAGGCGCAGGTTTTATTGGCTCCCATATATGCGAAGAGGTTTATAAGAAATTTCCTAAAAGTAAAATTATTATATTTGATAAATTAACTTATGCTGGTAATAAAAAATATCTCGAAAATATAATAACATCCTCAAGAGTTAAGTTTGTTAGGGGTGATATTATCAAGCACTATACCTATTCTACACTTTTAAAAAATGTTGATCTAGCAATAAATATTGCTGCAGAGAGTCATGTAGATAATTCCTTCATATCTCCTCATTCTTTTTCGCTTACAAATACTGTAGGGACACATGCTTTTTTATTACAATGTATAAAAAATAAAGTTAAAAAAATTATTCATATCAGCTCTGATGAGATTTATGGAGAAAAACTTTTAGGCAAATGCACTGAGCAGCAAAAAATAGAACCGACAAATCCATATTCAGCTTCAAAAGCAGCAGCTGAAATATTTATCAATAGTTATAAGTATTCTTATAAGAAAGAAATTATCACAGTTAGAGGTAATAATATTTATGGTATAAGGCAGTACCCAGAAAAACTTATTCCACGGTGCATAATTAGTTTGCTAAAAAATAGAAAAATTCCAATTCACGGCAACGGGAAAAATCAAAGATTTTATTTATCAGCACAAGATTTTGCGAGTGCAATTATTCTATTAATTAAGAAAAAAAATAATGGTATTTACAACATAGGTAGCAATGAATCATACTCAAATATAAATTTAGCCAAATTGATTTGTAAATATTTAAATAAAGACCCAAAAAAATTTATTAATCATGTAAAAGATAGACCTTATAATGATAAAAGATATTCAATATCTTCTTCAAAAATAAGAAAAATTGGATGGAAGCCAAAATTTAACTTGAACAAAGACTTGCCCAAGATTATACAATGGTACTCAGATAACTTATATTTATATAAAGGTTTTAAAAAATAAAAAGTAAGTTTATAATTATTTTTCCAAAAATAAAGATTTTGCAACATGTTAAATATCGCATTAATTGGGCTAGGTAGAATAGGGCGTAAATATTTTAAGGTACTAAAAAAAAATGAACATTTTAATCTAATAAAAGTATTAAGAAAAAAAAATTATACAAGAAAAAATACATTCGTAAAATTCTATAATAATAGAAATAAGTTTTTTTCAAAAAATAAAAAAAATATTCATGCTTATATAATAGCCTCTCCATTAAACACTCATTATGAGTATATAAAAAAAATTTTATCTAAAAAAAAACCATTAATTATTGAAAAACCTATAGTTAAAAATATTCATGAATTAAAAAAAATTAACATTTTATCTCATAATGCTAAACATCCTGTACTAGTAAATCATACTGATTTATATAACCCAGCTTTTAAAAAATTAGAAAAAAAGCTAAAGCTAATAGGAAATTACAGAAAAATAAAAATTGAATTTGGAAAATTCAAGAAAATTTATAAAATTAATAATATATCTAGTACTGAATTACCTTATTTTGATTGGTTTCCTCATCCTCTAGCAATTGCAGTTAAGTTAGTTGGTTTTCCCAATAAAATTAAAATATTAAAGGAGAAAACAACAATTAAAAAAAAATTTATTTTTCAAAAATTACATTTACGTTTATTTTGTAAACAAAAGATTATTGATATTTTTTTTTCAAATGATTGTAAAATTCCTAAACGTAGATTTGAAATAAAAGGAGACAAAGGCTCAATAAAGTATAATGCATATAAAACAAAATCACTTATATTAAAAGTTAAAAATAAAAAAATTATATCATATAGTTTTAATAATACTTCCCTTGAAAATATGTTGAAAGTCTTTCATGACGCAGTTAAATATAGGAGAAAAATTAGTGATATAAATTTATCTACAAAGGTCATGAAAATAATTTTTTTAATCCAAAAAAAAATAAATATAAAAATAGGTTAGAAAATTATAATTTGTTCTCTTCCCAGATTCTTTTCCAATCTATATTTGGTGACAATCCATAAATTGAATTGATATTAGTACAATGCAGAGCTAATGAAGGAATAGGTGAAAAGCAAGCTTCTTTTTCATAAATTTCATGTAAAGGTTTTTCAGCCGGGTCAGTAACAACAGTAGCAAATTCATAAAAATTATTCCAATAATTAATCAGCATTTCTTTACTAACCAATAAAGTTGCTAAACTTTGATCTGTTTTTCTCCAATGTTTGTTATTTCCCAAAAGAATGTATGTTGGAGTATTTTGTGCATATAAAAATGGATAATCTACGGGAAAAATAATAATTTCTTTTTTAATTTGACTAGAAATTCTTTCATAAGTAAGTAGCATTTCCTGAATGGCTATTTCTTCGTGTATGTAATCATCTTCAACAAAGTAAATTAAATCTTCTGCACTTGCTTTTGCATGATTATATGATTTTAAAATGCTTGCAAAATTTGAATCTCTAGTAATGTTTTTAAATTCATTTTTATTTAAATTAAGAAGCGAACTTTTTATATCAAATTTTTTAATTATAGAGTTTAAAACTTCTAAAAAATCTTTATCTGAATTGTCATCAATAATTATTAATTCTAAATTAACATTTTCTAAGCTTTTTTTTGCGTAGGATAATGATTTTAAAATTGAAAAAAGAGATCTTATTGAATATTCAGATTTTGAACATTCGAATATTCTTTTTTTATTTTGGTTCCATAAATTTACTTTAGAACAAGTTCTAAGGTAAACAGATAAAGATTTAACTTTTCTTGTAATCTTAACTTCGCCTAATGGAATATTTATGGACTTTTTTCCCATAATGCTTAAGTTTTCACCAAGTTTTTTATTTAATGAGGGCACTTCAAATGAATTTTGGTCAATAATTTCGTATCCAAAAAATCTACAAATTTGAATTAATTTTTGTTTTAAAAAACTATTTTTTAATTGCTTATTAATTTTTTTCATTAATATAAAATCATATTAATTTATTTTATATATATTTAATAATGGAAATAATATCATCTAATAATTTAAAAGATATTTAATTTTATCTTTGAGCTTCTTTTAAAACAAATTCTAATCTGTCTTGACCCCAAAATAATTTATTATTAATAATAAAAGATGGTGCTCCAAATACACCTTTGTTATAGGCTTCATTAGTTTGAACTGTTAATTTATTTTTAATTTTTTGATCTGATATAGTTAACTGAAATTCATTCAAATCAATATTTAAATTAGTTAATATGGAATTTAAAATTTTATCACTATTTAAATTTAATCCACCTTCCCAGTAAGCATCAAAAAAAAAATCAACGTACTGATCTAATTTTTTTTTATTTTGAGCAACAAATACCCCTCTCATTAAAGCTAAAGAATTAATTGGAAAATTTGTATTAAATTTAAATTTAATATTATGTTTTTCAGCTATCATTTTGCAGTCTCTAATTATATATTTAGTTTTTGAAGGGATAAATGCTGCAGCTGTAACACCAGCTAATTTATGTAATCCTCCTAAAAGAATTGGTTTATAATTAATTTTAATATTATTTTCTTTTTCTAATTTTCTTATTTGTTTGTGTGCTAGATATGAATAAGGGCTTATGAAGTCAAAAAAAAAATCAAATGGCTTAATCATAAAGACTAATTTTTTTAGCAAAAAATATTCTTAAAATCCAATAAACAATTAATCCAATAGGGCCAGTAAAATAAATAAGTATAAGTGAAATTGCAGAAAAAATTTTGGGAATGTTATATTTAAGAGCATCTCTAGAGACCCACGATCCTAAAAATAAATTTATTGCTAAAAAATGAACCCAAAATATTAAAAGAAATAATTCATTTGTGAATAAATCAGCTAATTCATCTAGACCAGAATATATACTTAGGTAATCTAAAATATCTTCATTTAAGAGCATTAATTGGTAAAATATATAGACGTAAATTAACCCAAATATTAATGGTAAAAAAATTGATGTTAAAAATATTTTGTTTAATTTTGAGTTAGGAAAAAATATTAATACAAGCCAAATAGGTATAACACCAAAATTGAGCCAAAGATAAATTGTTTCTATTGTAAAATAAGTATAAATCTGTGTAAGCATAAAATAATATTAATATTATATTATATATATTAATGATTCCTAGAAAAAATAAAAAAAATCTTGAGGCTAGTATTGAAGAAATAAGAAAATTTTCATTTTCATATCTTGAAAAATATTCACCTTCAAAGCAGCAGTTAAGAACTTATTTATTAAAGAAATATTTTAAATCTCCGGCATCTTTTTCTAATAAAAATGAATTATTAAATTTAATTGATTTTGTTATTTTAGATCTAGAAAAAGAAAAAATTATAAGTGATAAATTTTATTCAGATTCAAAATCAAGAAGTTTTATTAAAAGAGGATATTCATTAAGAAAAATAAGAAATTTTTTAGTGCAAAAAGGAATTAAACAAAATTATATAAAAGAATCAATTTCCAAAATTACTTCAGATAATTCAGATCAAGATTTTTTCTCAGCAATTAAACTTTGCAAGAAAAGAAGAATAGGGCCAAACAGAGAAGAGGATAACAGGCCTTTATTTTATAAAAAAGATATTTCAATACTTGCTCGATCAGGTTTTGATTATGAAACATCTAAAAAAGTAATGGATTTATCAAAAAATGATTATAAAAATTTTATAAAATTATTATAACTTATTTTTTTTTTCATTATTTAAATGATTACCAATCCTTTTTTTAATCTGGTTTTTAACAAATACGAAAAGCAAAAGCCCAAATATTGATACAGATATTACTATAATAGCTATTGTTTTAATCATAATTATATTTATTTAGAAAGATCATTAGATCTTCTTAGTAATAAACTTGTATTCTTATATTCTTCTTTACCATATTTAAATTCATTGCCTTTAATATCAGTAACTAGTCCGCCTGCATGTTTTACAATAGCATGACCTGCAGCTATATCCCATTCACGAGCTCTTGCTCCTGTTGCGTATAAATCAAATTCACCAGATGCTATTACACAAAATTTATATGAACTTCTCATTTCAATAAATTTATTTACCTGATATTCCTTATGAATGTTTAAAATCAAGTCAGATGGTGTTGATGAGTAAGAAACAGCGATAATTTCATTCGATTTGTTTTTTTTTTTACAATTTAAACTTTTTATTTTATTCTCAGATTTTTCAAAAGCATTTGCAAATCCATAAGAATAAAAAAGTCTTTTCAATGCTGGTGCATAAATTATACCTATAACAGGTTCTAAATTAATAATAAGAGCAGCATTTAAAGTAAACTGATCTTTGTTATTTATGTAATCGCTCGTTCCATCAATAGGATCAACTAACCAAAAATTTTTATGTACAATTCTTTTATTTAGTTCAACGGTCTCTTCAGAAACAATAGGAATGTTAGGTGTAATAGATTTTATTTTATTACATAATTTTTCATTAACCTTCAAATCTCCATTTGTTACAGGAGTATTATCTAATTTTATCTTAGTGATTAATCCTTTATCTCTTAAATCAAGAGCTATTTTTCCTGAAATTATAAAAGTCTCTAGTAAATTTCTGGTTATTTTTTCAAATTCAATTTCTTTCAAATTTTTTCACTTTCTTTAAGGTAATTTTAGAAGCATTTATAACTTGTTTTCCTTTATTCTCAAAATTAACAGTAATCTTTTCCTTAATGATTGATTGAATTTGTCCTATTCCCCAATTTTTATTTTTTGGATTGATAACATAATCTCCAGGCTCATAATCAAAATTCATATATAGAAAAATTATAATAAATATATTAAAACAATTTAGATAGAGTAAATAATTATGAGAATAAAGAAAAAAAATTCTCTTGGTTTGTTAAAGTCAGAGAAAGATACATCTGTAGTTGTGGCCATGTCTGGAGGAGTTGATTCTTCAACAGTTGCAGGACTTATGAAAAAAGAGGGCTATAATGTTATTGGCATTACTCTAAAACTTTATGATGATATCAAAGCATCTGTAAAATCAAGACAATGTTGTTCTGGTCAGGATGTAGTTGATGCAAAAAGAGTTTCAAACCAATTAAACATAGACCATAAAATTCTTTATTATCAAAAAAAATTTAAAGAGGGAGTAATTGATAATTTTGTTGATAGTTATTTAAAAGGAGAAACGCCTATACCATGTGTACAATGTAATCAAACAGTAAAGTTTAGAGATCTTTATGATGTAGCCAAAGATCTTAAAGCGGATGTTTTAGTCACTGGTCATTATGTTAAAAGTTTTAATAATAATGGTATTTCTGAGATGTATAGAGCTGTTGATCATGCTAGAGATCAAAGCTATTTTTTATTTAATACTACTCAAAAACAATTAAATTATTTAAGATTTCCCTTGGGAGATTTACAAAAAAAAGAAACAAGAGAAATTGCAAGAGAATTAAATTTAAATGTTGCGGATAAACCTGATAGCCAAGATATTTGCTTTGTCCCAAATGGAGACTATGCCTCTGTTATTAGAAAATTTAAACCTGAATCATACAAAAAAGGGAATATTAAAGATTTGAATGGCAAAGTTATCGGAACACATGAAGGAATAATAAATTTTACAATTGGTCAAAGGAAAGGAATTAAAATTGCCAATAAAGAACCTTTATATATTGTAAAAATTAATTCATTGAAAAATGAAATTATTGTTGGAAATAAACATGACTTAGAAGTTGATGAAATAAAACTAAGAAATCTAAATTTTTTATGTGATGATATTAAAAAATATAATTCTAATTTATTTGCAAAGATTAGATCCACTGGTGAATTAATTAAAACTAAAATATCATTTGTAGATAATATTGTTAAAGTTAAACTTGACAAAAAAGAAAGCGGAGTTTCTCCAGGTCAGGCATGTGTTTTTTATTCAAAAGATTCTGTTGGAGATAAAGTTCTTGGAGGAGGCTGGATAGAAAGCAGTTACTAATTTTATCCCCGATATTCACACAACCTTTAGTAACAATTAAGAATCAATTAAAAGGTGATAGTAAATAATTTTGATTCAATATAATCTGGTAAATGAATTAAGAGGCAACTCTTAACTGACCATCTGGGGAAAAACCGAGAGGTTCAAGCTTAGAGGGCAGAAAGTCGGGAAAAGCAGTTCTAAACATTCTTGGCGAATATGGGTGCATAGTAGAACTATAATAGGCATCCAAAATCTATTCTCTGGTGGGTCAAACCACTGGAGAAATGGGTTTCCAAACGTTACACACCTAACGGTGTTGTGGTTGCGGGTTTATCTTTAATTTTCCACATAAAATAGGTTAATAAGTAAAAACTGATTACACCTAAAAAATAATTCCATTCCAAGGCATGTTTAAAAAATTTATGTCCAGGCATACTGA
>Ga0207990_1001134_pt1 | contig 14216 bp, 14 predicted proteins | sample ETNtaG_8_FD_185780 | JGI IMG/M metagenome (GOLD analysis project Ga0207990, IMG submission 185780) | Marine microbial and viral communities from oxygen minimum zone, Eastern Pacific Ocean - ETNP201406SV75 (SPAdes) (version 2) | ecosystem: Environmental > Aquatic > Marine > Oceanic ...
TCAATATTAGTGTAAGGACCTTTCATTAACTCAGCCATCCCATCTACAGCTACCCTACCTACAGATTGATCTTGATTTCCCCACAAGAAAAGAGTGGGTATCTTTACTTCTAAGCCTTCAATACCTTCTACTTCAAAAAGAAGATCATCTCCTAAAGCTCGATACCAATTTAATGCTGAGGTCAAAGCGCCTGGTTCACTGAACACATTAATGTATTCTTTCATCTTTTCATCTGACATCCCTGCAAGCAATGCCTTAAGAACACTGAAGCTATTAAAGCTAAAGACAGTTTCTGGCAGCCAAGGGGTTTGAAAAAAAGCTACATAACTACTTCTTTCCTGCTGATCGAGGTCATCAAGTAAAGCTGCACCAAAAGCTGCAGGATGAGGAAATGATAAAGCAGTCCAACTGGTGATCCTAGAAGGATTAGTTAATACTGCTGACCAACCTGCAACAGCACCCCAATCATGACCTATTAGATGAAATTCTTCTGCACCTATAACATCCGCCACCGCAAATATATCTTTGGTAATTTCAGAAATCTGGTAGGAATATAAGGTTTCAGGTCGAGCTTGTGGACTATATCCACGCTGATCAAATGCGACCACACGAAAGCCAGCCTTTTCAAGGGGTCCTATTAGATCAACCCACATAGCAGAAGTAACGGGGAATCCATGTAAAAGAATCACTACTTTCTTAGAAGAGTCTCCATTAAATCCAGCTATTCGTGTTCTAAAAGTCATATCTCCTATACTAATATTGACTATACCTTTACCTGTTGTAGGACTGAATTTTGGTAGATCCTTTGTAGCATTAGTATGAGAGAAGTTTGAATCCATCGACATCTTTGAACCTGTTACAAAAATTAGTAACAGCAACATTAACAGTAGAAAAACCCCGAAAAATAGATATTTAAAAATTTTTAAAGTCATAGTTTTTATATTTAACTCTCTTCCATCTTTATGATTAATTTTCTCAATCCAATTAAGTACAATATACGAGAAATGAACTCGTCTCTCAACCTTGGCAAGATGTGGGACCAAGTCACTACAACTTTGCCCCATTACCTTTCTAGCTCTTTTGATTTGACTAACATCAAATCTTACATCAGAGTAGTTACGTTAGTTTTAAGAGAAAATATGAATAATTTATTAAGAAATTTAAGTTTAGTTTTTGTAGTCCTCTTGTGGAGTTGTACTTCAGGTGACGATATTGTTGATTACAGTAATTTAGCTCCTGAGAAATCAGAGTCTAATAAAACTGCTGGATATAGTGAGGATAGAAATGTTTATTTTGGAGATCTTCATGTTCATACCAAACATTCTTTAGATGCGTACCTTTTTGGCACAACAGCCTCTCCTGATGACGCTTATAAATACGCTAAAGGAGGTCCAATTGAACATCCCTTAGGTTTTGAAATGCAGTTGAGAGAACCCTTAGATTTTTATGCGGTTACTGACCATGGTTTCCTTATGGGTAATCTTGAATGGTGGGCAGATCCTAATAACACCACACCAGGGACTGAGCCTTTCACTAACCTTAATGCCCCTGAGAATAGAACAGTTGAAACTATTGCTACAAGGGGAGCTTTATTTGCTTCTTTTCTCAGCGCACAAAACGATTTTTATCTTATGGGAATCTTGAAATATTTATGGACTGGTGATCAATCAAGAGCGCTAAGAACTTTTGATGCAGATAAACACAGATCTGCGTGGAAAGATGTCATAAGAAGTGCACAAGAACATAATGATCCTGGGAACTTTACGACCTTCGTGGCATACGAATACACCACTTCCATGAATCGTTCAAGTGAGAATGTAACTACTTTTAACCCACGAGGGACAGGACCCTATGAAGGAGGGAATTTACATAGAAATGTTATTTTTAATGGGAACCGTTTTACACTTGAACCCTTCTCAACATTAAAATCTATGAACCCCGAAGACTTGTGGACTTGGATGGATGGGTTAAGAGAGAAAGGCGTTGATACGATAGCTATTCCTCATAATTCCAATGGTTCAAACGGACAAATGTTTGAATTAGAAGATTGGGCAGGGTATCCGGTCGGTAAAGCATACGCTGAATTTAGAATGAGAAACGAACCGCTTGTGGAAATGACCCAAGTTAAAGGCACGTCTGAAACTCATCCACTTTTATCGCCTAATGATGAATGGGCAGATTTTGAAATTATGGACTTTAGGGTAGGCAATCCTGGATGGAGTAGACCTGATGGCAGTTATGTCAGACAAGCCTATCTGGATGGCCTGAGTTTGCAGGAAGAACAAAGAGGCAATCCGTATAAATTTGGGATGGTTGGTGCCAGCGACACTCACACAGGAGCTATTTCAGACGATGAATCTAATTTTCATTCCAAAGTGGGTATTATGGATGGAACACCTCAAAGCAGAGGTTCTGTTCCACTAACAGACGATGAAGTACAACAAGTTATAGACATCAGTAATATAGCAGGTGGGGGCTTAATAGGTTTAAAGAAAATTGGAGATGCTTACTACAGCAACCCAGCGTTTCGTCAATGGAGTGCATCTGGATTGGCTGTAGTGTGGGCAGAAGAAAATACCAGAGATTCAATTTTTAATGCTTTTCGCCGTAAGGAAACTTATGCAACCTCGGGAACCAGAATAAAGTTAAGGTTCTTTGCTGGTAAAGATTTAGATAACTCATCCCTTTCAGATGAAAATCTTATTAACAAGGCTTATTCAAAGGGCGTACCCATGGGAGGAGACTTAATCGGACTTGAAGAATCACCTGAGTTTTTGGTATGGGCAGTAAGAGATTCGAGGGGTGCTCCATTACAAAGAGTTCAAATCATTAAAGGTTTCGTTGAAAATGCCATAGGCGATCCTTTGGGCAGACCCAATGAAAGAGTGTATGACGTAGCCTGTTCCGACGGTCTTGAAGTTGATCCAAATACCCATAGATGTCCTGGTAATGGTGCAAGCGTTAACCTTGAAGACTGTTCCATTAGTTCTGATGTCGGTGCTTCCGAATTAAAAACCTATTGGAAAGATCCTGATTTTGATCCCACTCAAAAAGCTTTCTATTACGTGAGAGTTTTAGAGAACCCAACTTGTCGATGGTCCACTTGGGATGCCGTTAAAAGAGGAGTTGAGCCAAGACCTGATTTACACAAGACTCTTCAGGAAAGAGCTTGGTCTTCCCCAATTTGGCATACGCCTGAAACCTAGCTTCGCGCTCTTCTAATCAAGCGGTCAGTCACCAAAGCAATTAGAAATAGTAAGGCCAGAATAAAAAGCCGTGGTGTCACTAAATTTAATATAACGTTTGTCGGGATGACTTCAGCATACTCAATGCCGACATATCGGTGCTTAGCAGCTTTCAGATACTCAATAGAAGTGACCATGTTGACAAAGTCTTGTCTTGAACGATATCGCACAAGGATTATCTCCTGCCAACTCCCCTCTTTTATGTCTCCACCTACCGGGTAGTCAGATATTTCCCCTATGTAGATCGGGTGACCAGCACGCTTTAAAATCATTGGCATAACGGCTTGGCCATATTTTTGATAAGCAACTGGTACACCTTGCTGAACTTCATTTTCAGCATACTCATAGCGGTTAAGGTTGAGCATAAAAAATTCCTCGCCGTCGTCATCTTTTAATAAACTCCGAAGATTTCTGAGTTCTTCCGGATTCGTATCTTGTACCTCTACTTTACTGACAAGCATGTCAATCTCCTCGACAGTGAATGGGTCCATACCCCAGCCGTCATACCAGGCCAAAAAAGCTAGGTAAAGAACCAGGAAAATTGCTGCATTAATAAGTCTTATCTTCATTTCTCTTCAGCCACTTTAAGGTTTTCATACCCTACTCAGATTCCAAGCCGTCCACAACAACCAAACCATAAATAGAAAAAGTGATAAGCCTTTAATCTGCCAAGGAATTTTATCTAGTAGTTTTTTCATTAATCTCTTATTAGTGATAATTTAAGGCACCAAAGCATTAATCGCAAAGGAGCCCAACCAATGACCACCATCGTAACTATCGCCCACTAAATTAGGGAGCGAATGCTCAATATGACGATCTGCAAGATTTTTAAGATGTCCTAGTTCAGGATACTGTTCAGCCAACTCATAGAACACCCAAGCCCTGCTAAAATTGAGCCCATCTAAGTGGACTAATTTACCGTCGGTTCGATCAGAAACCTGACCGACAGATAAATCAAAACTCGGTGACATTAACTCAGGCAAAAAGTTATTTAGCCAAACCATAAATTTTTCTTTAGGTAATACCCGTCGCATTAAGTCTATTTCCTCTAAACAGGGAGACAGAAAATCATAGCCGCTAGGCTCCCAGCTAATAGGACAATTTTTATCCTGCAAATAGAAATGATGTGCTCTCTGCTTTATAGCCATTTGTAATGGAATATCTTCAAACTGTACTGCGTAATCCCACGCAAACGTGAGGCCAAAGGCAGTATTAGTGTGTTCACCAACTCTAATTGGATAAAATAGCTTTGGTAGATAAGAAACATACATCTTTGATAATTCTTCTGCTAAAGGTTTTAGTGCTGTGGTCATTGGAGTAGCTATGGGGTCTTTCCAATCCTGTAATTCCAGCACTAATTTTAACAACCAATTCCAGCCATAAGGACGCTCCCATGAGGTATTAGCTCTAAGGTAATCAATATCTTTAGCAATATTTTCTGGGGTTATATGACGTTGCAAAATGGCACTGGCTTCAGCATTACCAACCACATTTGGGAATTCTTTTAAAAGACGAACCATTGACCAATGACCATGCACCGCTGAATGCCAGTCAAAACATCCATAAAAAGCTGGGTGTAAATTTCTAGGTGATGCAAGATCCTTATTGCTACGCAATGTTTGGCTTAATTTATTAGGGTATTCAGTTTCAGCACAGGCCAAGGGTAACTGCAACAGATTACCCGCTTGTTCAACAGATAAATCTGCACGTTCTATTGCTGTCCAGGCATTGGTAGTTAACAGCAGGCTTAAGAGTAAGAGTAGTTTTTTCATGGTTAGGATCTAATAGGCCTTAGGGGGGCCTTTCCAAAATTCTTTAATAAAATCCCATCTAATTTCTTTGGCCCAATGTCTACAGATATCCTTTAGAAAGACTTCAGCTTCTTCTGGAGACTTATTTGCCGCAGAGGAATGAACTTGAGCTAGATATTGTGTGGTGTCATCTTTCATACACTCTTGATAAGGAGACATTAAAAAATAAACTCCAACCCCCGCCACCAGAGTTAAGAGTAAGATAAGTTTTTTCATAGTTAGGATTTAGAGTTGTCCCTTTAACTGGAATCTATGTAACTACCACTCTCCTGTGTTTTCCATGGAGGCCCATGGTTCTTCTGGTTTGAGAGGTGAACCTTTCTGCAAGAGTTCAATGGAAACATTGTCAGGAGATCTTACAAAAGCCATATGACCGTCTCTAGGTGGACGATTAATTGTTACGCCTGAGTCCTTTAGTCGAGAACATGTTTCATATATGTTATCTACGTGATAAGCCAAGTGACCAAAGTTCCTAGAGCCCTCTCCTAAATCATCACCTTCCCAATTATAAGTAAGTTCAATTTGAGAAGATTCATCACCCTCAGCTGCTAGAAAAATTAAAGTGAACTTTCCTTCTTTAACTTCAATTCTTCTTTTTTCTTGAAGACCCAATGCGCCACAATAGAATTTAATCGAAGAATCTATATCGCTTATTCTAAGCATCGTATGAAGATATTTCATATTGAACTAGAGTTTGTTTTTTGTATTAATTTCCTCATAAGTTTTTTCCTCATCTAATGAATCTAACATAGCACTAAGTAAATTCAATAAGCAGTTAGTATATTGTGACAGGGGAACCTAATAAGAATTAATTAAGATTACTAATAAGGTGTTTCTTTTAAAACCTAATATGTTATTCTAATCAGGCGAAACCAAAAACGGGTTAGAAGGTGGCAACACCAATATAACAAAGTTAAAGTTTTTGAAGTGGAAGCGAGAGAAAGAAAACACAATAACCAAAAGCTCTCGCCCTGCGAACAACAGGAAAGGGGACTGAGCCAGTCCCTTTTTTGTTATACACCCTTTTAATCTACTAGTAATTTTTTTTCAATGTTGTAAAGGCTTCTTTAGCAACCTGAATTACGGTTTCCAGATCTTCTTCAGAATGGGTGGTAGAAATGAAATGATTGTGGTAACCCAACATATAGACTCCACGCTTTACGCATTCATCTATCCAAGAGAAATGTACTTTTGTTTCAACCTCAGCTAATCGAAAATATGGCATGGCTGGAACTCCTGAAACAATAAATTTATATCCAAATTCATTAGCAGCCTTAATTAAAGAACTCTTTAATTTCGTTCCGTAGTCAGTCATCTTGTTAGTAGCATCAGACTTCTTTAACTCTAAAAGAGTTGCTTGTGCAGCTGCCATTGGTGCAGCACTAAAAAACTGAGTACCGGTGAAATAAACTTCTTCCGCCGCTTTTTTAAGAGTATTACTACCCACTAAAGCAGAAAGAGGATAACCATTAGCTATTGCTTTACCAAAACAGATAAGATCTGGGGTAAAACCATAAGCTACATTTGATCCTGAAAGGTTTATTCTGAAACCTGCTCGGACATCATCCACTATAAGAACTATGCCATGCTGTTTACAGAGAGCTGATACTTTTTGCCAATACCCCTCAGTTGGAAGTTCATTGTCTCTAAATGCTGGATGGTTGTATGGAGAAGATATAAAACAAGCAATTTCATCGGAGTGATTAACTAGAATTTCTTCAAAAGATTGCAAGTCATTCCACTCAACCGTTAAAACATGGTCAGTATCTGAAGAGATAGTCCCTGGACGCCCTTTTTCTTGCATCCAAGATGCAACCCCATGATAACCATCACGAACTTTTAGTATTTTTTCTTTTCCTGTTGCCGCCCTGGCGATCATCACTGCTAGACTAGTACTATCACCACCATTCTTACCAAATAGAGCCCACTCAGCTGCATCGACCATTTCTACTAAAGTAGTCGCTAAATCAACCATAACGGGTGAAGCAAGACTAACAGTGTTACCCAGTTCATACTGAGATTTTGCTGCCTCATCTACCTCAGGATGGTTGTAACCTAAAATTGCTGGACCATAGGCACACATAAGATCGATATATTTATTGTCATCAATATCCCAAAAATGAGCTCCCTTAGCTCTTGAGAAAAACACGGGACCTGAATCTCTTATTCCATATTTATAATGTCCAAAAACTCCTCCTGGAATAACCTCTTTGGCTCTTTCTAATAAATTGTGTGATTTTTTTATTTTATAAACACTCATAGTTTGTCATCCCCTTTTATCGATCATTTTTGTGTTAATCTCTGACTTGCTTGAAAACAGATCTACTTAATGACACGTAGACAAAATAAAAATTTAAAGCTACCCATGGCCAGTAGTAAAAATGTCTATATACAGTAAGCTGAGTAGGTGTATCTCTTAAGTCTAATAAAAGAAATACACAGCATACACTCCAAATAGCAAGCATAAACAAATTCAATGATTTTCTTTCTTTAACTCTAAAAGGATGCAGATATTTAAGGGGAATAAAAGTCATTACAGAAAAGAAAACAATAACTAAAAAGTTAGTTAGCTGTGAAGTTCCAATTACAAATAAATAAAAAATGACCATGTTCCAAACAGCAGGAAACCCCCTAAAATAATTATCTTCAGTTTTCAGTTTTGTATTTGCAAAGGTGTAACAAGAAACAATTAAAATTAAAGCTACAGCTAGTAGAGTAAGTTGTGAAGGTACTAAATTAAACCAATACACCATGACTGCTGGAATAAAAACATAATTTAGATAATCGACTATATTATCGAGTATAGAACCATCTATGGCTGGTACCATTTCTTTAACTTTGTAGCGCCTAGCTAAAGTACCGTCGATACCGTCAATAAAAAAAGCTAGTGAAAGCCAAATGAAGGCCAGAAAAATATTGTCACGTAAGATGGCTTCTAAAGATAAAAAACCAGCCAAACCTCCTAACGCAGTAAAGACGTGTACTGACCAAGATTGAATTTTATTTACCATAAATAGAAGAAGCTACTTCATGCTTTCAAGCATGATCTGCATCTTTTGATGAAGCATATTTACTGCTTGAAGAGGTCTTACAATTACCTTGAATTCTGTTATTTTCCCTTCCTCATTCCAGCTAATTAAATCAACTCCATTGATATATATGCCGTCCATTTCTGATTCAAATTCTAATAAAGCAGACTTTTCCCCAATAATCTCTTTTATGTATTTGAAGTTCGATTGATTCTTATTGCTATCAGAAACCTCTTCTTTATCTCCTTCTCCAAACACACCCCCAGCAGCCATCAAATACATCTTAGTTATGTCTTTGCCCTTTTGAGGGGTGAAGACAACCGGAGAATAAAAAACAACATCCTCAGCAAGTAATTCATCCAACTCGTCCATATCATTTGATTTCATTACTTCATACCATTTTTCTATTGCATTCATATTCTCTCCTTATTGTGATGACTTGTTTATTATTGTAAATTGAAAACTTAATTAATTATAAGGTATTAATATGCTTACATTATTTTATGCTGGAGCCTTAACTCTAATAGCGATTTTCTTGGCTTTTAAAACAGTACAACAAAGACTGGGAACAGGCATCTTGTTAGGAACTGGAGAAAGTTTTGAATTACTGCAAGCTAACAGAGCGCATGGTAATCTGATTGAAAACGCTGTCTTATTTCTAATACTTACAGGCCTGATGGAAGTTAGCGGACAATTCTCTAACCTTACTATTGGAATCTTAGGCGATATTTTTATCCTCGCTAGGATTTCTCATGCTTATGGAATGTTTCAACCAGAATCTTCAAGTAAGTTTAGAACTGCAGGGGCTGTTACTTCTATGCTAGTTCTTCTTACACAAGCCGTCTTGGCATTGTGGGTTTCAGGTGCTTGGTTAGCAGCTAATAACTGGGGCTTCTAAATTTCTCCGTTTAAGTATTCTATAGTTAAGTGAGTTAGAGCTTTTACGCCCACAGGTAAAGCACCGTCATCAATATAGAAAAAAGGCGAGTGATTGCCTGATGTTGTCAATGGATCAGCATCAGGCTTATTAACCCCTAGAAAGAAATAGAATCCCGGAACTTCTTGAGAGAAGAAACTAAAATCTTCTGCCCCAGTCGTTCTTTCAGATCTGTAAAGCAGGTCTTCACCTACTATTTTTTTTAGTGAAGGCAGAACTCTTTTTGTAAGGTCTTCGTCGTTATAAGTCACTGGATAATTTTGTCCATTTGGCAAAAAAATCTCTACTGACGCTCCAGCCATTTTGGCAGTGCTTTCAGCTATAGTTCTCATTTCAGAGAAAATCTTGTCTCTGATTCCAGAATCGAATGTTCTAATAGTCCCTTCCATCTCTACCGCAGCAGGAATAATATTGCTTCTAATACCTCCGTGGATACTTCCAACAGAGATCACTGCGGGAGACTCTCTTAAATCGAGCTTACGGGAAATAATAGTCTGGAAGTTATTACCCATTTGAAAGGCAACCATAATTGGATCTATTGAATCCCAAGGTCTAGATCCATGAGCCTGACGACCTTTTATAATAATTTTCCAGGGATCTGCTGCTGCCATAGCTGCTCCTTCACGATAAGCTATTGATCCATGGGGAGCATTAGTAACGTGCAAACCAAATACAACATCTGGTTTTTTATCCTTCCATATACCTTCTTCAAGCATTAATTGGGCACCTCCCCCTTCTCCGACTGGAGGCCCTTCTTCTGCAGGTTGGAATATAAACATTACACTACCAGTTAAATCTTTCTGTATAGATGTAAGAAACTCTGCGACTCCCATAAGAATAGCAACGTGGGCATCATGACCACAGGCATGCATCACTCCTACTTCTTGACCGTTATAAGTATCTAGTTCTTTAGAAGCAAAAGGCAATCCCGTCATTTCTTTAACAGGCAGGCCGTCCATATCAGCCCTCAAAGCTACCATTGGACCCGGTTGACCCCCCTGTAGAATGGCAACCACACCGGTATAAGCTATATCCGTTTTAACTTCTAACCCCAAATCTGTAAGGTGTTTAGCAACTTTGGCTGCAGTTTTATACTCCCTATTAGATAACTCAGGGTATTGATGTATGTCATGCCTCCATGTAACGACTTTCTTCATAAGTGAGTCTAGATTTCTATCTAATTTTCCTTCTAAACGTTCTGTGTTGGACAAAACTAAGGAAGTAAAGATAAGAGAAATTAATATACAAATTATCTTAGTTGTTTTTACCATGTTTATTTTCCTGATTTTGGCGGGCCTGGAAGGATTTGAACCCTCTACCTCCTAGTTCGTAGCCAGGCGCTCTATCCTAATGAGCTACAGGCCCAGCAATTTATTATAACTCCTAAGAGTTAAGTTCAATTAATACAATTATCTTAAAGATTGTTAATCTTCTTGATCAGAAGAGTCTCTTTGAATTCTATCAAAAACCTCTTCTCGGTGGACTTTAATAGATTGAGGAGCGGTTATCCCTAACCTAACCTGTCCACCCTTAATATCCAAAACTGTAATTTTTATATCCTTATCTATGAGTAACGATTCATCTACTCGACGACTCAAAACAAGCATATCAACCCCCCCATGACATCCAAAAACAATTTGACGTCATGATTTCAACCTTAACAGGTATCAAGTACCTATGGAAGCTGATTATCTAGTATTTTCTTTAGCTGTTCTAAGCTTGAAATCATGCCTTTTTCTACCCCAGAACTGTAGATTTCAGGGTCTATTTCTGTGCTCCAACTAAAGTCGCATCCCATCTCACTCTCTGTTAATTCTATACAAGCAAGATGATGTTTTATTTCCGCTGGAGTCTCTATAGCACTATATTTAAGAACCTTATTTCTTTCGTCACAAAGAAGGATTTTCTCTTTTATTTTTCCCATTCCCTGCATAAAAAATTCTCTGGTATCTTCTTCCATAGAAATCTCATCCACCCCAGGAACCCAATCGCTTCTGGATAAATCACTTATGATTTCCCAAACCAAGCCGACATTGTGGTTAAGACTTTCTGTGATGGTAAGAGTTTTCATTCACTTTTAATCATTACCCTTGATAGCGAAGTAGATTCCTAAAAGAAGTAAAAAGAGTTGCTCACTTGCAAATAACACAGAACCACGTTCGCCTGTAAAAATTCCCCAATCTGAATGTGCAATAATTATGGCTCCAATCATTATCACTCCTATTGCACCTCCAGATAATCTAGTAACAACATTCCCAAGAGCAGCTGCTTTGGTCCCGATTAAACCACCTAGAAGAATTCCTAAGCCAGATAAAATTTCTCCCCAAGCGAGTAAAGGTGCTAACAAACTAGCTGATGAGAGGCCTTTTGAAGCAAGCCATCCAACAAATCCTTCGTTAATTGGTAGTTTTCCATAGCCATGAAGAAAAAAGGATAGTCCTAATCCAATTCTCAATAAATAGTTTGCGTAAGCTTTTATAGGGGAAGCTACTCTCTCCATTAGATTATTTAATTTTTCCATAATTTTTCCTGTCGTTAATTATTATTAATTTAATGAATAAGCAATCAATTCAGATATATTTCCACTTCCTCCGATTGGTATAACTAAATATATCTTATTATTTAATTCATAAGCCATTATATTGCCCTGTACATCATCAGGGATATTTACTTCTCCCACTCTATAGCCGGTGTCCAGATTAAAAGCGCTTAATCTTTGCTGGCCAGATATCAGCAAATTCTTTGTAGTCATTGTAAAAACTCTTTGGGGTACTCCTAAATAATCATCAAAAGACAGACTAGAAATTTGAGAATTCTGTTCGTACCCTCTTCCTATGGGTGCTACCCATAAATGATCACCAGTATCCATTGAAATGGCTGTAACTCTCCCATATGGAGGTTTCATGAGAGGCAATCCTTCAGGGCCATTAACAAAATCTCTATTTTGGGTGGTTTGTAACCCACTTCTTTCTATACGGGTAACAAAAGGCCACGTCACTGAGGGGACAAATAGGGTATTTTTACCTGAATGGTAAGAAGCTCCTGACCAGCTACCTCCACCTCCTAAAGAGGGTACTGTTAACGTGCCTTTATCACTGGGAGACAAATACAATTCGCCGTAATCATATTCAGAGATAATATCCAAAGCTTTGCTCTTCAAGGAGTCTGTAAAATCAATAATGTTATTTTCATTTACCCCTTGATGATCGTATGGAGCAGGTCTTGAAGGTATTGGTTGAGTGGGTGAAACCTCCTCTCCAGTGACAGAACTTTGTGGAACAGGAGTTTCAGTTATGGGCCATTTAGGTTGACCTGTTTCCCGATTAAAAACAAAGAGGAAGGCTTGTTTAGTTACCTGAGCCAATAACTTTTCTGTCCCTGCTTCAGTGGTTACATCTAGTAAATTTGGTGCAGCGGGTAAGTCGTAATCCCACAAACCATGATGAACGGTTTGGAAATGCCACTTCCTGTCCCCGGTTTCTATATCAAGTGCAACCACAGATTCGGCAAAAAGATTATCCCCCAATCTATCGCCTCCAAAATGATCATTAGTTGGAGTGGTTAGTGGCAGGTAAACCATACCAAGTTCTTCGTCGCAACTGAATGTTGACCAAACATTCACTCCAGCTCCTTCTAGATAACTGGTATTTTTCCAAGTATCAGCGCCGAATTCGCCTTCATGGGGAATTACATGGAATTGCCATTTAAGCTGACCAGTTATGGCGTCGTACGCTCTTACATCTCCTGGAGCCATAGAAGTAGCATTTAAATACTGAGCAGGATAATCCATAACAGAGGAACCAACTACCACAGTATCTTTACAAACCAAGGGCGGCGAATTCACTCCGTAATGATCATTATTTATGGCTCTGCCTAATCCTTCTAGTAAATTTACCTTTCCACCATTATTGAAGTTGAGATCTACTTCCCCAGTACAAGCATCAATGCTGTAGAGGAAACTATCCAAAGTTCCTACAAAAATTCTTTTGTCATTATCTTTTTCCCAATAAGCTACACCTCGATGAACAAATCCATGATTGGGTGGCGTGCCTGCCTGGTAGGATTGCGGGTCAAAGGTCCAAATATCTTGTCCGGTTTCTGCATTGATTGCGACAATATGATTAAACTGGGAACTAACATACAAAACTCCATTTATCATGATGGGTGTACTTTCATTCCAAAATGCTTCCAGATCACTATTTGATGCCAATAGATTCTCTGTAGGTGATGTCCATCTCCAGGCTAAAGTTAAATTAGAAAAATTAGCCTCTGTTAATTTGTCAGTATCCAAATACCTAGAAGCAAATTGGTCTGAAGAATAGTGAGGCCACTGTAGTTGTTGACTGACCGTTGGAGCTCCCCCTTCTGAAGTACAAGCAGATGCAACTGTGGGCGTAGTGGTGATAGGAGGTGGGTTAGGTGTATCACTACTCCCGCCTCCACCGCCCCCACAAGAGACTAAATTAATTATAAGAAACCAATAAATTTTTTTCATAGCTTCCTTTTAACTGGAATAACTTACCCCCATTCCAGCTTTAGCGTCTGTATTTACTCCGTAAGGAGCAATAGGATAACGTAAACCATTTCTAGAAAGATGCTCTAATCCATCAATTACTTTGGGCAAAAAGTGTGGGGGGATAGCCATTAGTAGTTCATCTTCCATCACGCCACCATAACGTCTTTCGGCAAAACAGGGGATGGAAAGGCTAGGTTCCCTGGTTGAAAGAGCCCTACCCCAAGAATCTGCACAAGATGATTCTCCAACACAGCCCCAGTCTAGTTTTTTGAATCCAGACCACTGTAGACCATTAATAAATAAAATCATCTGGGCAGGAGTTGCATAAATTAAACAGATGTCAGGTGGATTCAGTCTACCACTGGTAAGTGGACTCACTGCCATTGCTAAATATTTTCCATGTTCTACAACATCCATGGACTTCTGATGAGTACTAGCACCATCAAGATCACTAAACCAAACTCCAGCCATGCGGTCACCTGAAAGCCATTTATCATCTCTAGGACTAAGTCCGATTACAGTGCTGCATTGTGGTCCTACCAAATCTTCCACTGTAATTCCCACTGTCCAACCATTTCGACTAGCTTGGCCCACAATTTGATCAGTAGTGTGTACTGCACTTGGTCTTCTGATCTTTGATATAGACTCCATCTCTTCAATACTTTCAAACATCTTCAT
>Ga0207990_1001146_pt1 | contig 14122 bp, 17 predicted proteins | sample ETNtaG_8_FD_185780 | JGI IMG/M metagenome (GOLD analysis project Ga0207990, IMG submission 185780) | Marine microbial and viral communities from oxygen minimum zone, Eastern Pacific Ocean - ETNP201406SV75 (SPAdes) (version 2) | ecosystem: Environmental > Aquatic > Marine > Oceanic ...
AAACTGAATCAAAGTAATGATGTGTGAAACTTGATACGTGGGGAGCACGTAACAAGTCCACAAAGGAAGGACATTTTACGAATTAGAAATACCTTTGTTGTAAATGTCTAAGCACGAAATATTGTGATAACTAACCAAAACTGGCTAGTTAGTAATTTAGAATTTTTTTAATTTTTAATACAAGATCTGGTTTTTCATTTTGTTCTAGTAAAATTTTTAGATCTTCTTCATCATCTATGTCTAACATTATTCTTTTGACAAATACCATTGCAACATTAAGTGTGCACTCTTTTGCTGTGCTCATATGATTTCTATAACTATCATTATCATAATGAGTTTTCATTAAATCTACTGGCATTCTTACAAGTGCATTTGTTCCATCAAATTTTCGTGATGGGACAATGATTGCAAAATTTGGATGCATTTGATAATTTAACATAAAATCAATATCTTGTGTTTTGATATATGGGATATCTTGTGGAAATACAATTGATGCATTAAAATCATTTTCTAGTAAATATTTGTCCGCAAGAGCAACTGCTTGATTCACACTTTCTTCTTTTTCATCAATTATTGTAATTGTGTTAAATTTTTTTCCAATCTCTATAGCTTTTTCTTCTTTTGTAACCATGATTATTTTTTCAATTTTTGGAGATATTGATAATACTTGTAATATTTCTTCTAACATTATTTTACATAGTGCTTCTACTTTATCTGGAGATAATTGTAAACGTGTTTTTGCATTTGAGAAAGTCTTAACTGGAATAATTGCAGCTATTTTCAAATTAAACGTGTACTTGTTTTAAAATAAAATTAGCTAATGCTTCTTCTGCCAATTTAGTTTTCATAGTGATTTTGGTTTCATATGCTTTCATATCTAATCCTTGAATTTTACTGACTAGTGCTTTATCTTTAGTATCTACAATGACATTTGCACATACATCTGAATACATTTTTGCCAATCCATATGCATTTGATTCTATTCCTGCTGCTTGCATGTATTTTGCTGCAGGACCGCTAATTGCATTATCGCCAATTAATGGACTTACTGCAATAACTTTTTTCTTCATTTTTGATAATTCTTTTCTAATTCCTTTGATTTGTAACATTGGACCTATTGATGTTAATGGATTACCTGGTGCTAATACAACTAAATCTGAATCATGTATTGCATTAATGGCTTCTGGATTTGGTCTTGCTTTATCGGCTCCAATATACTGAATTCCTTCTACTGGATCCATTCCTCTATGTTTTACCCAATATTCTTGTAAATGTAATTCTCCTTTGTTTGTAGAAATTCTGGTTTCTATTGTGTTATCTGTAACTGGAATTATGTTTGCAGTGACTGCAAATTTTTCACACATCCATTTTGTAATATCGCTAAGATTTTTTCCATTTTTTAACATATTAGTTCTAATCAAGTGTGTTGCAGCATCTCTATCTCCTACACCAAACCAAGTATCTTCACCAAATACTTCCATTTGACGCAAAAAGTTGAAAGTATCTTTTTTAATTCCCCAACCTTTGTCTTGGTCAAGTAAATCAGCTAAACCATAAATTATTGTGTCAATATCAGGGCACACATAAAGTCCGTATAACCAATAATTATCTCCTACATTTGTGATTACATTTACTTTATCATGCTGAGCAACCAAACCTCGTACTAGTTTGACCGAACCTGTTCCTCCTGCTAATACTGTAATCATATTATATCATATCCTCTAAAACTACCTTTTCTACATGTGTTACTACATATTACTTTTTAGAAAATTGTTTTAATTATCTTGGATAAGTTTATTATGCGTTTTAAAGAAATTCGAATTGTGTCTAAAGCTATAATTTTAACTGTTTTACTTGCAGGTCTAATTATAGTTGGTACTAGTACTCCTGTCTTGGGTGCACAATTTGATTCTAGAATTAATCCAAACAATGATGAATCTCCCTTTAAGGTGAGTTATCTTAAAACTGTTTTTATTGAATATCCAAATGGCGGAGCTTTGTTTGATGTGTTACATAATGCTGACTGGAAAATTACTGGAACTGCTGACGCAACAAACCCTGACGTTCAAGAATTAATGATAACACTTAACCAAGGAATTCAAGATGATGGAAGTCAAGCAACAATTTCTGATTTGAATGTATTATATGAATTTCAATTAACTGGTAGAAGTATTCAAACTTCTGTTGATTATCGTGTAATTTTAGAGGGTACGATAACTGATTATATTATTACTGAAGATTCTCAAAAGAAATTAGTTGATTTAGGATGGAGAGGATTGTCTACACAATCTTCAATTATGATTGATGGTGTTGAAATTAACATTCCTCTAGGAGTTCTTCAAGCTCAAGAACCTATAATTTACAATACTTTTGTTGGAACTGAAGCTGAAGATGTTCTTAATCGTGAATTAATTAATGCAGATTTTATTTTAGAACAACCTATGACTAACTGGCATTTCTTATTTGATCCAACTGGAATCAATGCTGATGCCAGTACTTTTGGATTAGATGATTCCATTGCCGGATTCGTTGTTTCAAGTTGGACTATGGGTGAAAGTAGTATCAGAGAAGGCCGTCAAGTTGAACGAGTATATGAAGCAGAAGTAATGGCTGATGAACTTTACACTGTTAGAAGTGTTCAATCTTCTGATCAAGCAAATTTACATATTATTGGATTTGGTGCTATAGATGTTTTAGATAGTGTTGAAATTGTAGGTGTAACTCCAACTCCTCCTGAGGATTACATGACAACTTCTACTGGCGGTTTCCCAATTATGATAATTTATGGAATGGCTGGATTAGCAGCTATTGGTGGTATTGGATTTTTCATTTTTAGTAACAGATCTATGAAAAATACCGCTACTGAACAACAAGGTATTGATCCTAACAGACTTGTTGGATATCAAACAAGTGCATCATCTGGTGGTTATCAAACCAATAGAGGTGAAGCACATTTGAAAGATGATACTGATTATGCACAAACAAGAAGTGTTTATGAGAGTACTGAAACTACTCCTCAAGAAACTGTTCCTGAACAAACTATGCCGTCAACTGATGAAGAGGCTGCATGTGGATGTGCTGCTTCTGCAGAAATTGGCTCTGAATGTGATTGTGAGATGCATGGCTCTTGTTTATGTGATGCAACATGTCACTGCAATGCAGATATCTGTAAAGATCAAGTCCGTGAAATGAGTTAGAACTTTATCTAAATCATAATTTAATTTTAAAATTTTATAAAAAGTATGTGTGCTGGGAGTAACCCTCCTTCTGTTTTCACGATATTTCGCTTTGCAGCCTACCTGAACCTGGTACAGGATCCTACGGTTCTGTTTGGCTTTGCTCCATGTGGGTCGTCTGTTTCATTCCTTTTATGGAAACCTCAGGTTTTCACCATCACTGTGCGCCATATTGGATTATTTTCTGCTCCGTTGCCAACCATCTCTGATTATCTATCTCCAGATCACATTTCCTGTATGGAGGGAGGAGTTTCCTCTGCCGTAGCAGCGTTTCGTGCTCCAGCTCACATGATTATACTACTTTGTAATCTGATTTGAATATTACTTTGGAGGTTTTGTGCCTATAATGAATAAAGTCCCTACCTCTCTTTTCCATTTTTTATTACCCTCCAAATCTTTGATTTGTTTTGTTTCTGTTTTGAAACCTGCATTTTTAAAAAATTCTTTCCATTCTTTTTTTGAATGTAAATGCATTTGAATTTTCATCATATCCCCCCATTTTGAAGTGGCTTTGTTATCTGTGTAAAAATCAGTACCACAAAAAAATTGTCCTCCTGGCTTTAGTAATTTGTAAATTTTCTTAATTGCTTTTTCCATAGAGTCTGCATAGTATATTGATTCCATGGCAAAAACAAAATCAAACTTTCCTCTATATTCCCATGATTCTACATCTGTATGAAAAAAACTTTCTTTGTTGTTTTTTATTTTCTTATTTGCTTGTGTAATCATTTTTTTACTTTTATCTATTCCAATTGTTTTTTTACATGTTGAAATATCTGACATGTATCTTACAACCCACCCATTTCCACATCCAACATCTAAAAATGAAAAAGGTTTGTTAAAAGAAATATTATTCAAAAATTTTAAAACATTTTTTCCATGTTCTTTTTCCATTAATTCTGCTTTTCCATTTTCTGCCCAATCATCAAATTTTTTCCTTACTTTATCCATATTTTTTAAAATTATCCATTTAATTATAATCTTCTTGACACTGATCATTGATTCGAATAAATTCTACGCGCTGCTTATAACTAATTTTTAATAAATTATTTTGAAAAGAAATTGTCTGATGTGTCTTGTAGAAATTGTAATGGGTCCCTTGAAACAACAAAATGCTCCAATTGTTTTAACATTCCTTACCTGATTTGTAATCTGTACTCTACATTGACTAATGGACAACTTCATTCATTATGTATGTCCAAACCGACCAACCATACCATATCTGTGCCTAGAGTCATGCCTAGTTTCTACGTCTCTGTAGTTGCTATGGCATGATTTTTTAATTATTTGAAAATTTAATAATTTTGTTGTTAAATTATTTTCCTCTTACTAGATTGAAAAGTTGTCTTACTGCTAATTTGGGATGACTTACTGCTAGTTTCAACATATTTGATAACCCAAATTCTGCTTTAATAAAATCTAAAAATTCTTCTGTTTTCAATTCTTTGATTATATCTAATTCTCTATCCCACTCCTTATCTGATAACCCAATCCATCTATCTTGAACTTTTCCTGCAGAATTAATTTTTGATTCAATTGCTTTTCTCCAATTTTCTTCATACGGGTACAATGCATCCTTATCTGTTTTTTTATTTTTTATTGCATCTGCTGTAACTTTACCTGCTACTCTGCCAAATTTTATTGCATACCTGATACCTTCCAATACTAATGGATTTGCCTGTCCTGCAGAATCCCCAACTAAAATTAAATTATTAAAAACCGTTTTCCTTGACAATCCATCATTTGGAATTAAACCATAATGGAATTCTATTGGTGTAATTTTTCCTAATTTTTTTATTGGTCCTAATTTTTTTTCTATTATTTCTTTGAGTCTTTGAGCTGGGTCTATATTTGATTCTGGTTTGCCTACTCCAACTCCAATTCTAACAATATTGTTTCCTAATGGAAAAATCCACGCATATCCTGCAGGAGTATATTCTTGTCCTACCATTAACCACCATGTCTCTGAATCAACATTTTCAACTTTTGCTTCATATTCCGCACCTGCTCCAAATCTCTCCCATTGTGTGACAAAACCCATTGCCTTGGAAATTATTGAAGAAAATCCTGTAGCATCAATAATTACTTTAGAATGAAATATTATTTTTCCATTTGGCCCTATTCCGCTTACTCCTATAATGTCATTTTCTTTATTTTTTATAACTTCATTTATGTTAGTTTTTACAAAAACATCTGCCCCTACTTTTTCAGCTTCTTCTGCTAACCATCGATATGTTTTTCTTACATCTAATACTGCTGCAGTTGCAATTGAATCACTTATGGTGACCTCATTATTTGGTGAAACAAATGAGAAATTTTTAATTGGATTGTAACAATTATCTGGAATTCCAAACTCCTTTATGTTTTCAATCCATGTAACCCCACTTGTTCTAACTGTTTCAGCAATTGAATTCTCTTTTTCAAGTAATGCTACTTTAATTCCATTTTTTGCAGCTGCAAACGCTGCTGATGAACCAGCTGGACCTCCTCCTACTACGACTAAATCATAATGATACTCTTCAATCAATTAAATTTCATGATAATCATCTAGGATATAATTTTGAGGTATGAATCAAAATTCTATTTTTTTAGTACTGGATTACCTGTGGCATCGTTTTCTCTTTCTGCATCAAAAGTTTCCATATGTGCTAGATCTCTATGCATAAAGCTATGTGTCTCTCCTCTTGTTTTTCTACAGAATTTTGAATGAACTGTTTTTTCAATTTCTAATGTCGTTTCATTTTCATGAAATAGACGTTTTCCACAATCCTCGCATCTAAATTTAGGCATAAATCCTGTCAATGTCAAATCTATTTAGATGTTTCAGACTTATTCTAAGGTGATTAATTTGATCCATTCCTAAAATCCTAAACTTTAGATGTTTCTAATTATATCTTAATTCATGTCTGAATTCGATCTTACCTCTTTTACTATGTGGGGACTAATTACTGGAATTGTAATGCTGGTAACTGGACTATCTTATCGTAGATATTTGAAAAAAAATAATTCTATTTCAAAATTCTAAAAAATTTTTAATTCATTAAATATTCCACAATTTGCATTATTATTCAGCAGCTGATTTTCCACCATCTATATTTAGAATTGTACCTGTTACCCAATTAGATTCATCTGATACTAGATAGAGTACTGCATTTGCAACATCTTCTGGTTCTCCTATTCTTGAAAGTGGTGATTTTTCTTCTAAAATTTTTCTTGCTTGAGGATCATCCAAATATGGTTTGATCATTCCTGAATTAATTATTCCTGGATTTACACAATTACACCTAATGTTTTTTCTTGCATACTCTACTGCAATTGATTTTGTAAACATTGAGATTGCAGCTTTTGTTGCAGAATATACTGCTAAATGAACCCGTGGAATTGCTCTTTCACTTGAAATGGATCCTATGTTAACAATTACTCCTTTTTTTACATCTGACATTTTGATCAACACACTTTTTGTCATATGAAATACTCCTAACAAATTCACATCAATTAATTTTTTTATTTCAGAATCTTTCATTTGATGAAAATGTATTGGATCATTAATTGTACCTGCATTATTTACTAAAATATCAATTTTTCCGTATGTATCCATGATTTGATTGATTGCTTGAACTGTTTGTGATTCTTCTGTTACATCACATATCATTGATGTTGTTTGTTCTTCATGACCTACTTCTTTTCTGGTTTTTTCTAATTCATCTAAATTTCTTGCAATTAAAACTACATTTGCACCCTCATTTACAAATCGTTTTACAATACCTTTGCCTATTTCGCTTGATGCTCCAGTCACAATAGCTATTTTTGAATCTAGTTGCACATTCTAATTTTGTTTTCATGGTTTATAGAATTTGTGTTATTTATCATTTCATGAATTTAATTTAAGATGATTTATTGATTTTTTTAATATATTCTATAATTTCTGTATAGTCTCTATCCCCTAATCCTTCTTTTATTGCATTTTCGTAAATTTCTTCTGCCTTGGTTATCATTGGTAATTTTATTTCTAATTCTTTAGATGCATTTGTGATAGTTGTAATATCTTTTTTCAAATTTGCTAAGGTAAATGTTGCATCATAATTTCCATCAATCATTTTAAACGCTTTTTTTTCACTCATTCCTGTTTTGAAATATGTTGAGTTTAAAACTTCTAAAAATATTTTTGGATCAACATTTGCTTTTTTTACAAATATAATACCTTCCGATAATGCTAATGCTAACATTGTAATTTGTAAATTCATTGCAAGTTTAATTGAATTTGCTACTCCTTGTTCTCCTAGAAAAAATACTTTATTTGCAATTTTTTCAAATATTTTTCTACAATGATCAAAATTATCTTTTTTACCTGATACCATCATGACTAACTCTCCATTTATTGCTACATTTGGTCCTCCCATAACTGGAATTTCTAATTTTTGTATGTGATGTTGTTGAAGCTCTTTTGAAATATTCTTTGATTCTACTGGATCAATTGTACTCATATCTGCAACAATTAATTTTTTATTTTTACTTTCTATGATTCCCTCTTTTCCAAATATTACTTCTCTTACCGCTGCCGCATCTTTAACAATAGTAATCACTAATTCCGCATTCTCTGCCATTATTTTTGGTGATGCAACAATCTTTGCACCTTTTTGTTCTACCTCTTTAGTTTTTTCTTTTGTTCTGTTGTACACTGTAACATCAAATCCTGAATCTAGTAAATGTAATGCCACTGCGTTTCCTAACATTCCAATTCCTATGATTCCTATTCTCATCAAATTCCCTCTCCGTAATTTTTAATGTCTTTCTTCATCTTGAATTTCCCATTGAGCATTTCCAAATCTTGATACTGTTAATTCTAATTGTCCTATTGTTTTATCGCCTTTTTTTACTTTGGCAAAATCAAATTTTTTCATTCTAATCAGTTTTTCTTTTGGCTTATATCCTCCTTCAATAACCTTGATCTTGAATTTTTTACTGGCTTTGATAATCATTTTTCTTGCAATTTGAACATCTCCCATCCATGAAAACATTTCAAAATCCCCAAAATTTTTAGTTGAAATTTCGTAATTGTATAATCTTGCTTCTAGTTTATTATTTTGTAATTTTGCTTGTTTATTTAACCATGCCACAATCTCTTTTCCATGTCCTTTTTCAACCCCAAATGTTTCTGAATTCCCCATCTACCTCATTTGTAATTTTAATCCATAATAATCATTTTTAAATTACTGTTAAATTAAAATATTCATTAATCTCTAGAATTTTATGCTTACAATTGATTGCAAGGATGTTTCATCTATTCAAAATGAATTACTTGTTTATGTTGCAGATAAAGTTGAAGCAATTCCAACTTTAAAAAATCATCAATTTACTCTATCTACATTTGATGATGAAATATTGGATGTTGAGTTAGTAATTTCTGCAATTAAGGAATATTTTGATTCTATTGATGAAAGTTCTAATTTTGCTGTGATTTCAAACAATGATTTAATCAATATTACTTCTATTACTGGTAAAATATTGACCTCAGATTCCCAAAAACAACAAAATGATATGTTTTCATGTACTCATTGTGGTTTTATCACTCAATATCAGGTTGAACTTAATGTACATATGAGAATGCATTATCTCTAAATTTTAAAATTAATATTTTTTCAAATTTATTTGACATCTTTTTCTTATCTGATTTTTTACATGATCTTTATAAATAATAATTTCAATAATTTAGTGTGAAAAAATTTTCGGATTCTAATAATACAAAAATCTATTGTGAAAAATGTGATCTAATTTTAAAATCTCGTGAAAAGTTTAATGAACATCTTACTACCCATTCATCTACAATTCCTTGTGATGTATGTCCAATTGATACCATAATTGATACATTTGTAAATTTGTTAAGAAGAAAATCTTCTCGTAATTTGGAATAGGTTTTTTTAACTAATATTTTCTATTTTAAATTATGAATAAAAAAGGTGCAATTTTAGGTATTATTGTAATATCTGTAATTATCGGCCTTGTAGCTTCTATTTCTTCTTCACCTTCAGAAACATATGAACTTGATATGACTAGAACTCATGGGGATATTTCCACCGCAATGGGTTCTCCAATTTTAGGTGATCCTTTAGCTCCAATCACTATTGTTGAATTTGGTGATTATCAATGTCACCAATGTTATAATTGGTTTCATAATACTAAGCCCATGATTATGCGTGATTATATTGAAACTGGAAAAGCAAATTTAGTTTTTGTTGATTTTGCATTTTTAGGTAAAGATTCTCCAAAAGCTTCTCAAGCAACTTATTGTGCAGATGATCAAGGTAAGTATTGGGAATATCATAATTCACTTTATAATTCACAAGAATCTAAAATTGATAGTGGTTGGGCAAATTCTGAACGCCTGAAAGCTTTTGCATTTAATTTAGATCTTGATATGGAATTGTTTAATGAATGTCTTGATTCTGAAAAATATTCTAAACGTATTCAGTATAATTCTCAACAAGCAAGAGATAATGGTGTTAGAGGAACTCCTGGTTTCTTTATAGTTGGACCTGATGATCAAAAACAAATTGCTGGTGCACAACCATTTTCTGTATTTCAGAGAATTATGGATTCTATGATATAATGATAAAAACTACTAAACTTGTTTTTCAAAATTTAAAATTTCTTTTTTTGTCTTTGATAATTTTTTCATCTATGATTGTCACATTGTTAATTATATCTGAATATATTTTCTTAGAACCTTATTTTGTAACTCATATTCCTTCTGGAACTGAATTTGGATTTTTTCTAATTACTGCTATTTCTATATTATCTGCATTAGTAATTCCTATGAATCTATTTAGAATAACTAATCTTAAAAGTTCAAAACAAAAAATGAGCGGAAGTATTTTTGGCTCTATTGTTGGTTCTGTTGCTGGTGCTTGTAGCTGTGGCCCTATTGGATTTGCAGTAATCTCAACATTTGGTTCTGTTGGAGCTACTGCCACTGCCTTTCTCACTAATTATGAAACTCCTCTAAGAATAATTGCTATTATTATTCTCCTGATTACTTATTTTACAACGATCAAGTCTCTCAAAACTGAATGTAGGATTGACCTTTAGGCTTAATTAATTAGAAATTACCAATTAGGTGAATTTTTACGACCTTGGGATGTATGTGTTAGACAATTAATTTATTGTTGTGACAGTAATTTATGTGCCAATAAGACCTAGTAGGAGAGATCCTGACGTAGAAGAAATAGAAGATTCAGAATACTGATTTTTTATTTCCCCCCTTTATCCTTTAAATTATACGCATCATTATTGTAACGTCCAGATATTTATTTAGCATTTTTAAACTTGGGTACATGCAGAATTGGAATTTAATTTTTGGAATTTTTATAATTTCTAGTCCAATTCTTTTTGCAATGATCGCATTTCCTGATTCTATTGCTTGGAGTTGGAATGAAGGTAGGGGTGGTTATTTTTTTGCATTAGTCTTTGTAGTTGCTGAATTAATAGGTCTCAAAATTGTTATTTCTAAAAAACGATTAATGGCAGTAATTCCTTTGGCATTAGTTACTATTTCCTATTTGCTTTCATTAGAATTTGGTTTACGTGAATATATTGTTGAATCTGCAACGCAATTTAATGTACAATTAATCTATTCTTGGACTTGGATGTGGGATTTTGTTGTAATGTCTATTTTTATTGTAGTTGCATTAACTATTTTCTTTGGTAAACGTTGGATTAGAATTGCTCCTGCCGGCCCAATATTTCTAACTGGTACTGCAATAATTCTTTCATTAGATGCATTTTTCCCATACGATACACTTGGTCCATTACAATATGTTGTTCCATATTTTGTTCAAGCAAATGTTTGGATAATCTCTTTGCTTGATATTGGAACTGCAGTTGCTAGAGACAATATCATGTTCTTACGAGGTGATCATGGTTCTATGGCTCTTCAGGTATTTTGGCCATCTGCTGGTGTTCATAGTATTATTATTTTTTCATTAGTAATTGGAGCATTTATGTTAAAAATGAACATTCCACGAAATCGTAAAATAATTTATTTCATTTTAGGAATTGTTGGAACTATAGGTGTTAATCTAATTCGTATCTTTTCATTATCTTGGTATGCTCTTAAAGTTACAACTGATCCTGTGGCATGGGAGGAATATCATAAAATTGCAGGTGAAATTATGTTTTTACCTTGGTTGTTTGCTTTTATTTTGATTGTTATTATCATAGAATCTAGGCGTCTAAAAAAATCAGAATCTAAAGATATTCAAAATTAACTTTTTTAATATTAAAAATAATTTGTTATGTCTCTTTGACCTTTAATTTCTGAAAAATCTGCAACTTTAACTCCTAATCTTCTAATTGTAATTATTTGATTTTCTAAAGCATCTAATAGTAATTGTTCAGAATTTTTTTGTAATTCTTCTAAATTATTTATTGGATTTTTTAACATTCTTGATTTTGATTTATTTGTTAGATCTGATTGTACAAAATATATTCCAATTGATTTAAACATTTTATTATTTTTTTTAGTTACATCATACACTTGCTTACATAATTCTTTTAAATTTTCTAAAAGAAATTCATAATCTTTTGAATCTTTTTTCAAAGTAGTTATTTTACTATACTGTGTACTTTCTTCTTTTATTTTTACTGGTTCATTATTTATTCCTCTAATTGAATTGTAAATGTATGTCCCACTTTTTCTTCCAAATTCTTTATTTAATGTAAATACATCTAATTTTTTTAAATCTTCAATTGTTTTCATATTCATTTCATTAAACTTTTCTTCAGTTTTTTTACCAATACCTGGAATTGTTCTAATTTTTAATGGTTCTAAAAATTGATCAATTTTATCTGGATCCACAACAGTGAGACCATCTGGTTTTTGATAATTTGATGCTATTTTGGAAATTAATTTATTTGGAGAAACTCCTATGGAACAACTCAATTTTATTTTGGTTCTGATGGTATTTTTAATTTGTTGAGCAAGATGACTTGCTTTCATAAAATTTTCTTCTACTCTTTTTGTAACATCTAAGTATGCTTCATCTCTTCCAACATACTCAAAAATATCTGCATTCTTTTTCATTATCTCCATTGCCTTATCAGTCATTTCAGAATAATATTCAAAATCTACTGGTAAAAATACTGCATCTTTTCTTTCTTCAAGTCTTTTTTTTGCAAATGATATTGGAATTCCTGACTCAACTCCGTATTTTCTTGCTGTATAGTTTGCAGTTGCAATCGCACCACTATCTCCACCTCTATCTGAAAATACACAAACACAAACTGGTTTTGTTTTTAATTCTGGAGATCTAACTTCTTCACATTGGGCATAAAAATAATCAAAATCTATGTGGAAAATTACTCTTCCCAATACAGTTCTGTGGTATTTTGATTATTACTGTATTGTGTATTTGTTAAAATTCATTTTATTTTTAGTTATTAAGTAAAATGAGTTTTTTTAAAGAAAAATTATTTGGAAAATAATTAGTTTCTAAACATTCTCTTTTTTGGCAATTACTATGTCTACCTTATAATTTAGACTTGCTCTATCGTAAAGTTTTAAATTCCATTGTATGTTTGATGGTATTTTTGTTTTAGATGTAATTTTAAATTTTAAATTTTTTAATTTTTTTCGTAACAAAATTTCATTCATGGGATTTTTTACAGAATTTTTTCCACGTTCAAAATCATATGGATCCGAAATTATGATGTGTCCCAATAAAATTTGTTTCGAAACTTGTTTCAATAAAATTTCAGGGTCCATTAATTCCAGTACATTTAGTGCTATAATCAAATCAAATTTAGTATTCAAAAATGGATTGTATTTAAAATCCGATACAATATAATCGACATTATTTTTTTTATTTTGTCTTGCAATTTGAATTGCACTAAAAGATTTATCAATACCAAAAACCATTTCATTAGATTTTGAACTATGTGTTGTTATAATTCCAATTGAACAACCATACTCTAAAACTAATTTTGATTTAGGAATTGATTCTATGTGGGATTTAATTAATTTGTAAAATTTACTATTTTTATTATTTTTATAAATTTTTGACCATCTTTCTTCCAACAATGTTTTATCTGATTTATTCCAGTCCAGATTATTTAATGAAGATTTTAAAAAATTTTTCATTTGTTGGGTTGATGCTAATCTATATAATTTTCCACTTAATATTTTATGTTCTAAAAGATATTTTTGAAAATCTATAAACATAATTGGTATTTTATCAATAATCGGAAATACTAATTGACATTTTTCACATTTTAAAACTCCTTCATCAATTTCACTATTATTTTTATAAATATCTACATCTAATTTTCCATTACATTTTATACATTTGATAAATTTGATACTGGTTTCTAACATTTTCAAATATCTGTATTATGTTTTAGAATTAATAATTTTTGAATTCTTTACTTTTGATTCATTATTTAATTAAATTCAAATCTATGGTTAGTAGAAGTTAATATCTAAATATTGAGGCAAATTACTATTATCATGGATTATCCTGTATCTGTTGATGAAAATGGAGTAAATTTTAATCCTGATAAAATGATACGAGAGAAACTCTATCGTTGTATTTTTAAAAATAAAGCCATGTTAATTTTCAAAGATTCTCAAGATATGATGAACTGCTATGAGATTGAAGAACCTGATTTAGTTGAACAAATCAAAAAATGTCCTACTGATGACGGTCTTGAAAAATTATTTGATGACTATATGCACGGAAAACACCTGAAAAATTAAATAAACGATAAAGTCATTTTGTAATTGTAGGAATTTCAAATTGAGCACTAATAAAAAATTAAACGATGCAGAAGACATTTTATCTGAATTTGACTCTAGAACTAATCCAGAGCCTGAACCAACACCAGAACCTGAA
>Ga0207990_1001147_pt1 | contig 14119 bp, 13 predicted proteins | sample ETNtaG_8_FD_185780 | JGI IMG/M metagenome (GOLD analysis project Ga0207990, IMG submission 185780) | Marine microbial and viral communities from oxygen minimum zone, Eastern Pacific Ocean - ETNP201406SV75 (SPAdes) (version 2) | ecosystem: Environmental > Aquatic > Marine > Oceanic ...
CAAATTCTTTGCCTGCCTCCCATAAAGCATCCCATACTTTTAAACCGTCTTTTGGGTGACAGTACAATTCAAAGCCAAGTTCACCAGTATATCCTGTTCTTGATAACATTACAGGAGCACCTAAGTGATCATGCAATCTACTAATAGAAAAATGGAACCATTTGAGATCATTTACGTCAGGATTAGCAGGGGGAGTCCATATGATTTTTGATAATAATTTTCTACTATTAGGCCCCTGAACAGAAAGATTGTGCAATTGATCAGTCGAAGTTTTGATCCAAACCTTTAAATTAAGTTTTTGTCCTAGCTTTCTTAACCATTCTCCAGAATAATCATTTCCACAAATCCATCTAAAGTTATAATCACCTAGTTTATATAATGTTCCATCATCAATCATCGTTCCATTTTCATAACAAAGAGCTGAATACACCACTTGTCCTAATGCCAATTTTTTAACATTACGAGTAAGAGCAATATTCATTAATTCTTCAGCATCGGGTCCTAATATTTCAAATTTACGAAGAGATGACAAGTCCATAACTACAACGTTATTCCTGCAAGCAGTATATTCTTCTATTGTTCCGTAATTATTGTATTTATTTGGAATCCAAAAACCAGCTGAGTCCATCATATCTTTCGTCAAGACAGATGTTCGTTCATGGAAGGCAGTTTGTTTTGTTAACATAAAATCTGAGTTTGCATTTTTTCTATAACCTGTAGCTTTTGAAAAAACATTTTTTTTAGAATAAACTCTAACGTAGATGTCTGTTGGATTCCAGTCATTTGCTGCATCAATATCACATGGACACGCTGAAGATACACAAATCAAATCTTTTTGTGCTTGAAACAAAACATAATCTCCAGGCTGAGACCACGGCATGTCAGAGAATAAAACATTTGCTGCATCAATACCGGTATTAAAAAATAAATTAATAGCTGCCCAAGCATTTCTTTTTTCAACGCCAAAACTTTCTACTTGTATATTAAAATTATCCGAACAATTAATATGGCCAAAATAACCCTGATCTTCATAACCTTTGAGTGTGCAAGCTGTGCCAAAAGTATCGTGTCGTCCACACGTATCTTGAATAACCTCAACTAATGTATCGTGATTTTTATCAAAATATTTCGAATACAGTCCTGGCATTGGATAAGCGCCGCCAACAATCGCCCTTGTAGCTGTAGAATCAATCGATAATTCTTTTCCAAGTTGTAATTGAGGACTATCAAAAGCCATGAAATCAGAACATTGTCTTCCGTATAAGTCAATAATTTGAATAAAATCTCCTTTTTTGACTTCGTAAGCCAAAGCGGATCTATTTTTTATAAAATATTCTTCTTTAGTATCAGCTAAAGGATCAGGTAAAAAACTTTCTAATTGATTTTTTTTAATATTTTTTCTTTTAATTATTACTTCTAAATCAGAGGCAGCGCCTTGTTCATCAACAAGCATCACTTTCCCAGGTGAGGCGAGAATGACAAATCCATTTTCCAGAACCAATAATTCCTCAATTTCGCCAGATAATGTTTCTTTATTAAATAAGTTAAATGAATCAGCATTATGAAAATCAATTTTTCTTTTCTTCAATTTTGAAATTAAAAATTTATTATCTGAGCTATTAGTTAAAATAAATTTTATAAATTTTGCATCTGCATTTGTTTTTTGGCCAACTATCCCAAGTTTGTTTTTACCATCTTTATCAAAGGTAACAATTTCACATTCTTGTTGTCCTTCAATATTTTTAATTGATATTTTATCTCCCTCAAAAATTTCTACTCCTATCAAACCTCGTGCCTTAACGATGTACCTTTCCTCCTCAGGAGCAAGTCCAATAGGTCCTGCTATATAAGGATTTGAGCGACGAATTTTGAAGTTTTCTAAATTTAATTGCATAATTGATCACCAGATCTAAAATAATTACTTTTGTTATTATAAACTCTATTGAGTATAATGAAATTTAAAATATATTTATGACTAGAAATTATTTAAGCGGGTCTATTAAAAAAGCCTTGGCAATCATTGAATGTGTTGGAAAATCACCAAGACCTCTTAAGTCTAGTGAAGTTGCTAATTTGACGCAACTTGAAAGAGCAACAGCTTTTCGTATTTTGACATATTTAACAAGTCTTGGTTATCTTTTTAAAGATATTACAAACAATTTATATTCTCTTGGTCATAAAATTTTCGAATTTGGTGATAAATCAGATTTTTTAAAAACTCTTACTTCGTATTCCATAGACCATATTCGTGATTTATCTAGAGAAACCCAACTCATAACTTATTTAGCTGTTCTTGAAGGTCCTCACATAGTGTACTGTGATAAAGTTGGACCTTCAGGAGAGACAGTTCCGCGGGCTTTTCGTATGAGATTGGATGCACATAGTTGTGCCTTAGGAAAAGCAATGCTTGCTTACAAAAGTTTTGAAGAACTAAAAGAAATCTATAAAAGTTACACCCTTCACAAACATACTGAGAATACTATTACTTCATTGGAAAAACTTTATATGCAGTTGAGAAAAGTCAGATCAAATGGATATAGTACTAATGAAGCAGAAACATTTAATTATGTATATGGTGTAGGGGCACCTATATTAGATAAACAAAATAGAGCTATTGCAGCAATTTCACTATCTGGAACAAAAAGTACTATTAACATTAAAACAATTCCTATTTTGGCTGAAAAAATAACAAAGACGTCAGAAAGGATTTCATTAATAATTTCTGATAATTAGATAATCTAACAAGGTTGTTTCAATATTGGAAACATTAACTTTCACTAATTTTTCCTTAACTTAAACATTTTACTATAATTGCACATTTCACTATAAAATAATTTATTTATGGCTTTACCAGAAAAGATTGATTATTTGATCATAGGAGCAGGGATCCATGGATTAAGTACTGCTTGGCATCTTGCAAAAAAAATCAAAGAAAAAGGCAGGGGAGATGGGTCAAAAATTCTTGTAGTTGAAAAAAACGGTATAGCCAGTGGAGCTAGTGGAGTTGCTTGCGGAGTTGTGCGCAATAATTATTTTCAACCAGCAATGCGTGAACTTATGGCTCATAGTGTAGAGGTTTGGGATAGCGATCCAGAGACTTTTCATTATCATCCTGTTGGTTATATGCAAATTAGTCCAAAAGTGATGGAGGAAGATGTCGCCTCTATTCATAAAGAACAAGAAGCCATTGGATATGAATCTACTTTTGTTCAAGGTGAAAAAAAATCCTTTGATTATATGAAAAATATTTTTTCTGATTGGCAGGCAAAAGGCATTACATCGGTTTTACACGAAAAAAAAGGTGGATACGCGAACAACACATCTGCAATATATGGATTGGCTAAAAAGGCAGAAGATGAAGGTGTAAGAATCTTAACTGGGGCAACCGTTAAAGGATTTAAGTCTGCAAATGGTAGTAAAGCTATAACATCTGTTGAAACGGATCAAGGCTCTATTCAATGTGATCAAGTGGTTGTTGGAGTAGGACCTTGGTTAAGGGATATTTGGAATATGCTTGAATTGCCAAAAAAAATATCAATTAAAGATGATAATGGAGAGATGCATGAAGGATTCCCAATGTGGGAATATTGGTTCCTGACAGAAGGCGTGCTGAGACTTAATCCATCAACGCAAAGAACGAATGATGGAAACATGCCGCCAGTTCTTCATGTTGATACAGATGCACCATTATATTCGGATGTTGATCAATCATTGATCACTGACAAAATCTGGGGAATTTATTACAAACCAGACTTTCATTTTCAAGGTATTCAAGGAGGATCCTCTCCATACAAAGTTAAAATTCCTGCAGATGATGTTAATGTTGATCCCTACGGACCTGACTCAGATGAATTTGTTGTTGGCGATGATTTTGCCCATATGTGGACATCTGCACTAGCTTTTTGCCAAAAAAGATTTGAAGGAAAATCACACCTATACAAACAGGGGCCTACAGGAGGTCTAGGCTGCTTTACTCCAGATAATTTTCCAATTTTTGATAGATTTAGAGAAAATGTCTATATTATTGCGGATTCAAACCATGGATATAAAATGATTGGTGTAGGAAAATTAGTAGCAAATGAAATTTTGGATGAGAAAAGTGAGTTATTGGAACCTTTTAGGTTTTCAAGATTCAAGTTAGGAAAATTACATCCAAGATCTAATAGTCCTTTTCCATGGAGTTAAAGTAGTGTTGAATGGTGTTAATTATTTAAAAAGGAGGGGGAATGACTGATTTAGAAAAATTTGTAAATCAACCAGGAAGAGATAAGCTAGTTAAAGATGTAAGAAAAAAAATTAATGATCTTGGCATTACGTATATTTACTATCAATTCATTTCAGTAACTGGTCGAATAGTTGGGAAAGGCGTTCCAGCTGATCATTGGGAGACGCTTGCTGAAAAAGGGTTTCAATTAGTATACGGGTCTACAGCAAATTTATTTATTGATCGTCACGGTGATTATATAGGCTATGGCCCAGAAGCTTCAGAGTTAGTTGGCATAGCAGAACCTGAAACATTTGTTCAAATTCCATGGGATAAGAGGTTAGCTAGAGTATTTTGTACTTGTTTTAGAAATAGAGAAGAAGAAGAAAATCCAGGCGATCATCTAACTTCAGATTGTCGAGGAAATTTAAAAATATTTCAGGATGAATTTAAAGAAAAATATGGCATGCATTTAAGAGCAGGTACGGAACCTGAAATGATGTGGTTAACAAAAAAAGATAATGGAGAGCCAACTGGGGATGGTTTTTCAAGACCTTACTGTTATCACATAGATCAATTTGAATCGTTAAGACCAGTGTATATGAAGGTCATTGAGTATGCTAGTGCAATGGGCCTTGATGTAATTCAAGGAGATCATGAAGATGCGCCAGGTCAGTTAGAATTAAACTTCATGTATGATGAAGTATTAAGAAATGCTGATAGACTTTCTACCTATCGTCAAATATGCGCACAAGTGGCAAGAGAACATAATTTAATCGCTTGTTTTATGAGTAAGCCGTTTATGGGTGTTTCGGCCAATGGATGTCATACAAACTTATCATTATGGAAAGGTGGAGAACTTAAATCAACGCCAATTGGAAATGATCCTTTACCAGGTATGGATGAAGTATTTACTCATATTAAAGGTGGAGAAAATATGTTTATGCCTGATCCTAAAATTGACCCTGTCAAACCAGGACCAGTAGGACTAAATAGTATTGCAGGTTTGTTACTCCATTTACCAGCGCTAACCTGTTTAGGATCTCCAACAGTTAATTCCTATAGACGTCTTTGGGACCAAGGTTTCTGGGCTCCAGTATATGCAGATTGGGGATATCAAAACAGAACATGTAGTGTACGTGTATCTGCCCCAGGAAGAGTTGAATATAGATCTGTTGACTCTGCCCATAATCCTTATCTTTTAGGAGCCGGTATCTTTAAGGCTTTCGGTGATGGAATAGACAAAAAGCTTGATCCAGGAGAACCAGAAAAGCAAAATATTTATGAAGCAATGAAAGGTGGAAAAAAAGTTCAAAAACTTCCATTAACTTTAGGAGAGGCTATCGATCGACTTGAAAGTGATGAAGTGATCAAATCAGCTTTGCCAGATGAAATGCATAGAGTTTTTATGCATTATAAAAAAGATGAATGGGAAAAATTCCTATCAGCTGTAACGCAGTGGGATGTTGATACATATTTGGATGTACTTCCATAAACTTAAATAGGAGAATTAATTATGTGTGGGATTGCCGGATTGATACATAGAGGAAAATCAACAAATGTAGGTGGAGAGATGAAGGATATGCTGCAATCTCTAAAACATCGCGGCCCGGACTCAACTGGTTACGCACTTTATGGTGATATAAAATCGGATGATTATATTTTGCGTTTTAAAGTTGGAGAAAATGTAAAAGAAGGTAGTTCCGCAATAAATGAAGACTCTTCTGTTTATGACAAAAGAAGAGAACAAGTTAATTCACAAATCACAAGCATGGGGGCAACCATTGTTGAAGAAGAAAAAGTGACTCCTTATTCTTTCAGGTATGTTATTAGCTGTAACGATGATTTGCTAGAATTAGCTCAAAAAATTGAGACTGTTGAAATGACAGAAATACTTTCATTCGGTAGGTCTCTTGAACTTGTCAAGGATATTGGCGATGCATCAGTTGTGGCTGATCAATATAATTTGGGTAATTTTAACGGGACTCATGGCATTGGTCATACTCGTATGGCCACAGAGTCTGGCGTTGATATTAGATCTGCCCATCCTTTTTGGGGCTATCCTTACAGTGATGTCTCAGTCGTTCACAACGGACAGCTTACTAATTACTGGAACACGCGTAGAATACTTGAAAAAAAAGGTATGCGATTTATGTCTGAGTGTGACTCTGAGCTTATTGCTGTTTATATAGCGAACAAAATTAGAAAAGGAATAGGACTAGAAGAAGCAATGAGAACATCCCTAGAAGATTTGGATGGAGTTTTTACTTATTTAGTTGCTACAAAAGATAAATTGGGAATGGCAAAAGATTATATGGCAGCTAAGCCGATGGTTTTGTATGAAAGTGATGAATTAGTTGTGTTAGCTTCTGAAGAGGTTGCAATTCGCAGTATACTCCCTCATGAAATTGACACACATGACCCGTTTGAAGGAGAAGTTAAAGTATGGCAAGCATAAAAGAACATAAGTCTCATGAACTAGGACTTCATAAAGAAGTATTAACGGGCAGAACTCAACAAATTTTCTTTAATCCCGAGGAAGAGGAAAATTTCTTTTATTACAATTCTTATGATGTTGATTTTAATAAAAGAACTTCGATTGATGTAGAAAAATTAAATTGTGTTGCTGTTAACAAAAAAATCAAAGAATTGATGAAAAAAGGTTACGGGACTATTGTATTAAAAAATCCAGGAGCAAAACACAGTCTTGGTGTCGGTATCTTAAATAAGTTGAATTTAATAATAGAAGGAAGTCTCGGTTATTTTGGTATCGGTTCAATTGACGGACCCATTGTTAGAATTTCCGGGCGTGTCGGTTGGTCTTGTGCTGAAAATATGTTGGCAGGAAAAGTTGTTATTGAAAAAAACGCCGGTTCTTGTTTTGGTGCAGCTATTCGTGGCGGTGATCTAATTTGCAAGGGGAGTGTTGGCGCAAGAACAGGTATTGATATGAAGGGCGGCACAATAATTATTGGCGGTGATGCAGGAGCGTTTACCGGTTTTATGATGCAACGTGGACGTATGATAATACTAGGTGACGTTGGACCTAATCTTGGAGACTCAATGTATGATGGTACAATTTTTGTAGGAGGTAAAATTAAATCATTAGGAGCTGATGCCGTGGAAGGAGATGTGACGGAACTTGATCTAACATGGTTGAAAAGAAAATTAAAGGTTGCTGAGATAAGTAAGAAAGTTGATTTTTCAACAATGAAAAAAATTGTTTCTGGTAAAAAACTATGGAATTACGATAACCTTGAGCCAACTGAACGTAAAGGTGCAATCTAATAAAGGAGATAAATAACAATGCCAAATAAAACAAAATCAAAGAAGAATAGTAAGAATAAAAGTCTTATTGGCCAAAATGCTATTTTTACTCCAAATATAATTAATGATATTCACGCAAAATCTCAATTAGGTCGCTACCGCATGCGGGGCATGGCTTTATTTAAAAAAATTCCTCATTGGGATGACTTGACTTTTCTTCCTGGAACACTAACTAGATTTGTTATTGAGGGGTATCGAGAAAAGTGTGAAACTAAAACTGTGATTGGACCTCGTTGTAAAAATCCAATTAAACTTGATATTCCTATCTATATTACAAGTATGAGTTTTGGGGCATTATCGTACGAAGCTAAAACTGCCTTAGCACGAGGCGCAACGATGGCTGGAAGTGCCACATGCTCTGGAGAAGGTGGAATGATACCTGATGAAAGAAGGTACTCAGAATTATGGTATTATCAATGTATTCAATCTCGTTATGGTTTTAATCCACACCATGCACAATTAGCAGATGGTATTGAAGTTTTTATTGGTCAAGGACAAAAAGTAGGAATGGGAGGCCATTTAATGGGTCAAAAAGTAACTGATCAAGTAGCTGAAATGCGCTCTCTTCCTGCGGGAATTGATCAAAGATCTCCAGCAAGACATCCTGATTGGCTAGGTCCTGATGATTTAGCTCTTAAAGTACAAGAGTTGCGTGAGTTAACTGATAACCAAGTGCCCATTCAATTAAAATTAGGTGCTGCAAAAGTATATGATGATGTACGAATGGCGGCTAAATGTGATCCTGATTCAATTTACCTCGATTGTATGGAAGGATCCACAGGTGCCGGGCCACATATTGCCGCTGCAAATACAGGCATTCCTGGTATTGCCGCAGTAAGAGAAGCCAGACGAGCGCTTGATGATGTTGGTAAGTCAGGAGAAGTAACTTTAGTTTTTGCAGGTGGAATTAGAGATGGAGCTGATATGGCAAAAGCTTTAGCTTTAGGAGCAGATGCAATTTCGGTTGGTACTGGCGCATTAATTGCTCTTAATTGTAACAAAGATATTCCGGAAGCAGACTTTGAGAAAGAATTGGGAGTAGAAGCTGGACTTTGTTACCACTGCCACACAGGCAGGTGTCCAGTCGGGGTGGCAACGCAGGATCCTAAATTACGAAAACGATTAAATCCTGATGATGCTGCCTTGCGTGTCTATAACTATCTTCATTCAATGACTCTAGAAGCGCAATTACTCGCACGTGCTTGTGGTAAAACAAACATACATTCTCTTGAACCAGAAGATTTGGCAGCATTAACCATGGAAGCTTCAGCCTTGGCAAAAGTTCCTTTGGCGGGAACTGAATACACTGTTGGCGTTGATAACTTTCATTCAATTTGAGGAGAGCAAATAATGGAAAAGAAAAAAAACAAAAAAGTTATTAAGAAAAAATCCTCTTCAAATTCTAACAGCAATAATTCTGGCATTAAAACAGCTAGGGAAAAAATGATAGGTCAGCATATTGGTTATAGATATGATGTTAACCTTATTCCGGACTACAATCGTCTTACACCATTTTTAAAAAAATATATTGAACATATGGGGTGGGATGATTTGAATTGGTTAGAAGACGTTCATATGGGTTATGAAGATGGCAAGCCAGCCGTGTTTGACAGAAATATAAATGGCTGGGTTACTGCACCTTCAAATATGAAACTTCCAAAAAATCAACAGGATAGAGATATGATTGCAAGGGAACTTCTAGTTAAGTTTCAAATGTCTCCAAATCATCCATTGGTTGTTTTAAAGAAGGCATATCAAAAATTTGATTAACTTATTTTTTTAAATCCCGCCTTGTCGGGCTTGAAATACAAGATATCAATATTCTCATTTAATTCTGGATTAAAAAGAAAATTATGAAAAAATGTATACATCCATTTTGAATTAGATCTCTTAAGTTTGGTAACTGTAGTAGTAAAATGAAAACCGGTATCATATTCAAAAAACTGCACATCACATTTCTTTTTTTTTAATATTTTTTTTGCTAATTCAGATTGATATAAAAAGGTTGCAGAAAATGAGCCATCAAAATTTTTTGCACTATTATAATATTCAGATGAAAAAAATTTTACTGCTTTTAAAAATCGTTCTTCAGGATCATTCGTTTTTTTAATCATAAATTCGAACATTTTTGAGCTATTTAAGGGTTTTTTTTCTAATAGTATTGAACGTAATCTAACAATCTCTTTATTGGATTCCTTATCTAAAATTAAAGCTAAAGTTCCTTCAGAAGGTTTGCCGTTATAAATTCTAAAATTTCTTTGCCTTAAACTACATTGCCAAACGACAAAATCATTCCAACCTATCAGGGCCATAGAATTATATAATTACAATTAACAGTCCAATGTATTATCTTTTTCCCATTGAGTAATAATATTTGATTTTTTACTTTGTTGAGTTCCACGAAAACCAAGCTTTTTAGTCAAAGAAGAATTGTACTTCTTAATTTCCTTGTTTTTTAACTTAATATAGGAATCAATCACTTTCTTTCCAAAAGCAGACTTCAGAATCTTGTTATTGCTAAGATGTTCAAGCGATTTTTCAAGGGAAGAAGGTAATTTTTTTACACCTTTTACTTTATGACTTTCCTCATACATATTGAGGTACACTGGTTTTCCTGGACTGCGTTTTTTTTCTATACCATCCAACCCCGTCGCAATAATACCAGCTTGAAGAAGATAAGGATTAGTAGCACCATCCATAAGTCTTAATTCAAATCGTCCTGGACCTGGAACTCTAATCATATGAGTACGGTTATTTCCAGAATAAGTAATCGTATTAGGAGACCAGGTAGCACCCGAAGCGGTAACAGGAGCATTAATTCGTTTATAACTATTAATAGTAGGATTAAACCAAGCAGATAATGCTTCTGCAGAATGCATTATACCACCCATAAAATTATAAGCAGTTTTTGATAATCCTAATTTATCCTTATTGTTTGAAAATAAATTCTTTCCTTGCTTATTCCAAATTGATAGATGAGCATGACAACCATTGCCAGTTTTCTTTAAAAAAGGTTTTGGCATAAAGGTTGCACGAAAACCCTTCTTCTCAGCAAGAGTTCTAACCATAAATTTAAAAAATACATGACGATCTGCTGTGCGCAAGCAATCTGCGAAATTCCAATTCATTTCAAATTGACCGTTCGCATCTTCATGATCATTTTGATACGGACCCCATCCTAAAAAAATCATGCTATCGCAAATTGCTTTTATTAAATCATATTGGCGCATGAGCGCAGATTGGTCATAACAAGGTTTATCCGCTATATCATTCTTGTCAGCAATTGAATCACCTTCTGGAGTGATTAAAAAATATTCGCATTCAACCCCACTTTTTAAATACATATTTTTTTTAGTTAACCTTGCTATCTGATTACGAAGCATTACTCTTGGAGAAGCCTCAACCGGCTTGCCATCCATCCAAAGATCTCCTGCCAACCATCCCACATCAGTTTGCCAAGGTAATTGAATTAAGCTAGTTGGATCAGGTATGGAGGCCATATCTGAATCAGCGGGAGACATATCAAGATAAGTGGAAAATCCAGCAAAACCAGCACCATCTTTTTGCATTTCTTTTATAGATTGGGCTGGAACTAATTTTGATCTTAAAACACCAAAAAAATCAACATAACTTATGAGAAAATATTTTATTTTTTTTTGTTTTGCAATTTTAGATAGATCTAAAGTCATTAATAAAGAAGTATTACTATTAAAAAGATAAAAAAATAAGAATTTTTTTATAAAACAAAAATTTTATAAAAAAAAACATAAATTTCAAATAATTATATATTTTTGTAAAAATCTTTAAATTTCAAATAGTTATATAGCTATATTGTTGATAAGTTAATATAATCTTATTGAATCTGTCTGAAAATGATATCATAAGAGCCTTAAATTATCGTTTAACTTATTTAAGAGAAGGAAGTAATGCAAACAAAAGAATAAAGTTTGATCTTTTATTTCCAAAAATTTTATACGTTAAATGGTTTATTAAAACAATGAACTTGTGAGGAGGACAAATGACGTTAGAAGAATTAAATGTATTTGTTACCACCCAAGCTAATGTAGGTATGGAAGCCTATTATTGGTGGTGTACAGCACTTATGGTTATTATTCACGTTGGTTTCTTAATGTATGAGGTTGGGGCGACAAGAATGCCAAACGCCGTCTCTTCTGGTGTTAAAAATTTATTAGCATTTGCATTTATGATACCAACTTTTTGGCTATTTGGATGGTGGATCTATCTAGCTTTTCCTGGAGGCTTTATACCTATTGATTTAGAGGGATACGGTGCTCCATGGAATGTATCAATGGGTCCAATGTTAAGTGATCAGGCAACAGGTGTATTCTGGGCAGCATTTACGCTGTTTGCATGTACTACAGCTTCAATTTTCTCTGGATCTGTTATTGAAAGAATCAGAATCAGCGCATTCACATTTTTGGCTGTAGTTTTAGGCTCTGTCGTGTGGATCTTAGGCGCTTCATGGGGCTGGCATCCTGATGGATGGCTTGTTACACGATTTGGATTTCATGATGCAGCAGCAGCAGGTTGTGTACATACAATAGCTGGTTTGTTTGCATTTGGAGTTCTATTAAATTTGGGACCTAGAGTAGGAAAATATAACGAGGATGGCACGATGAATGAACTTGAAGGTCATAGTCTTGTCTTATCTTTTGTTGGATTATTAACCTTGATTGTAGGTTTCTTTGGATTCCTCGGAGGTTGTTTAATTTGGGGAGGAGCTGATTTAGGAGGCTGGACAAATATTTATGGTGCGCCGGCAACTTTATCATCTTTTGTCTTCAATACTCTAATGGGTCTATCAGGAGGCATGATTGGCGCTTTCTGGTGGAGTAGAGGCAATCCTTTCTGGATGATGTCTGGGGGACTAGCAGGAATATTTATTTGTGCTAGCGGTCTTGATATTTGGTATCCAGGGTTTGCATTTTTATTAGGGATTGTAGCCGGTATCGTTATTATTCCGGCAAATGACTTCCTGCATAATACATTCAAAATTGATGACTGTGTAGGAGCAGTGTCAATTCATGGTGTTTGTGGAATTCTAGGTATGTTAGTTGTTGGTCTTTTTGCCGCTGGATATCCAGCTGCAGGAGATATACCTCCATCATCATTCACGGGTCAATTAATCAGCGCTGTTGTAATGGCGTTAGTTGGTTTTGTACCTGGCTACGGCATTTCAGCGATTATGAAAGCAGGTGGCTGGTTACGTGTACCTGATAGTGTCCAAAAAGCTGGAATTGATAAAGCTGAGCTTGGACTTCAAGCTTATCACAATTAACAAAGAGAAAGGAACATATTATGAATACATGGCCTGGACCAACAAATAGCTGGGAAGGTGTTGATGCTTATTTTACATGGGCTGGCTCACCTGGTATGCTAGTTCTTATCACTTTGGTTGTATGTTGCGTATGCTTAGGTATAATTATATCAGCTGCAAAGCATGAAGCTCAAACCGCTAAGGACAATGAATAACTAAGTTTTATATTTTAATATTAAGGGCAGTAATAAACTGCCCTTTTTTTATTTTAAAATTAAGATAAAGTTAATAAAAAATGAATTATAAGATTATTGAAAATTTATTTGACAATATTTGGCAATTAGTCAATGAACATAGAATAATAGCTATAATAATATGGTTTGCTATTATGTTTTTTTTAATAAGAAAATTAGCCAAAAAAGATAATGAATGGCATTTAAAAGATTGGTTTAAAAAAAATAAATGATAAATTTAATTCTTAAAGGTTGTTACTAAAGACATAATTACTAATATTATTATACTGAATAATCCACAAAATACAGCGCCAAAAAAAATATAAGATAAAGTTAGCATAAACATACCTAAGTTTGTAATTTTATTAAAAAATATAGTGAATTGTAATGTTTGATCAACAAAGCAAAGAAAACATAAAACAACTAATCCAGTTATAAAACCTCTCTTGTAATATTTTCTAAAATTGTCTTTTAATAATTTAATATTCATTTTTTTCCAATTGTTATAGTATATCTTAAATATATAAATCAAATATTTTTTTGAAAGCAATTTTTTTAAATTTAATGGCTTGGGCTGTTTTACCTGTCATGGATGGGATGGCCAAACATTTAAGCATGGAACTTCCTGTCTTGGAAGTTGTTTGGGCGCGTTATTTTTTTATGGTTGTTTTAACACTGCCTATTAGTTTTCTTTTTTTTAGAAAACATTTAACATGGCCTAAAAGTATAAAAATACAATTAGCTAGAAGCACTTTTTTGTTTATTACAACTATTTTATTTTTTTATGCAATTTCCATTATATCTTTGCCGGAGACACTCGCACTGGCATTTGTTCATCCCATTATTGCAACTTTATTGTCCGTGATTCTTTTAAGAGAACAGGTTGGTTTACGACGTTGGATTGCTGTCATTGTTGGTTTTGCAGGTGCAATGATAATATTAAGACCGGGATTTAATACTATAAGCCTAGCTTCACTGGCTGGACTTGGAACAGGCATTTTTTATGCTTTTTATGTAATTTCAACAAGAAAACTTTCCTCACTTGATAGTCCTTTACTTACTTTAGTTTTTACTGCC
>Ga0207990_1001148_pt1 | contig 14116 bp, 18 predicted proteins | sample ETNtaG_8_FD_185780 | JGI IMG/M metagenome (GOLD analysis project Ga0207990, IMG submission 185780) | Marine microbial and viral communities from oxygen minimum zone, Eastern Pacific Ocean - ETNP201406SV75 (SPAdes) (version 2) | ecosystem: Environmental > Aquatic > Marine > Oceanic ...
ATAGAAACCTTTTATTCTTATTTTGGGAGAGAAATCATAAAATGTTTGATAAGTTTAGAAATAGCGAAGGAGAAGAAATGGTAGAAGAAATGGTAGAAGAAAAAACTGAGGAAAATTCCAATATCGAGGAACAAGTAGAAACTGAATCTAGTCAAATTGGCATTGGAGAATTAATGGGAAAACGTGCAAAATTAGAAGAGGCAATAGACTATGTTGGTTTAATGATTAAGAATCTCAAAGATAAGAGAACTTTACTTGAGAAAGATATTGAAGAAGAATCTGTCGATATTAAAAATCTCAAAGAAAAACTTCAAAAAGTAAGTGAATACATCGATGAAGAAAATAGAGGAATTCAAGAACTTGCTAATAAGAGAAAACAAGTAGAAACTGAAGCTGATGAAGTTGGCATAATAATCAATAATTTAAACGAGAAGCTTTCAGGAGTTGATAGAATTATTGATGATGAAGGCAACAGGGTAAAGAGAATTAAAGAATCTAGAGATTCTATAGAAAGTTAAGTTTCAGATTTAAAGAAATTTTGTTGTTACTTCTTGGTTGGGATTTGGAACAGATGGGAACATTTGACCAGTAGAACTTTCAGCAACTGCAGCAGCTTCTTTTAGAATACTTTCAGATTCAGCATTTGTAGTTTCATTCATTCCAAATGCAGCATCACCTGAAAAGCTCTCAGTCATAAATCCACCAAGCATTTCGGACATCTGACCAATCTCTTGTTCTGCTCCAGGCATTACTTTTCCTAGAGATGATTTGAGATTTTTCATCAAATCCATAGTTGGCATGATAGCTACTACAGAATCTCCAAGATCGCTAAATGTCGTTAATCTCAATTCAATTCGTTCTAATGCAATTCTAGCAGTACTCATAATTTTTGTGACTTTTCTAACTTCTGCTAATTCATTTCCTAAAACTTTACTTGTTTGAGTATCATGATTTTGAGTTGCAATAACAATTCTTTGAAATAAAATTGCATCACGATCTTTTAGAGTAGCTAATAATGTATCTAACTTGTTAATTTGTAATTGTAATTTTTTGATTCCAGTTTGAACTCTTGGTTTAAGAGCGCCTTTAGGTCTGAGAGTTTCACTGATTTTATCAGTAAATCCTGGTTTTTCTTGTTTTGTCCATTTTTTATTAAGACTAGGCATAAGTTCATTTTAAGAAAATATACTTAATTTCGGGTGTAAAAAATGCTTTACAGAAAGTAAAATTTCTCTAACAAAAAAGCAATCAAAAAAACTATTTAGTGTTTTTTAGGCTCTAATTTATGAATGAAATTTTTGGTTTTGAGTTACCTGACAAATCAAAAGAGCTTTCAGATAAAGAATATGTCAATTTAGTAAATAGGATTCGAGGGAATTTTTTGAGCTATACGGCAGTATTGGATTCAACACTCACTGTAATTATATCAGAATTGTTTTTGAGAGATAAAAGTGATTTTCCGTTATGGGCAAAGACAGTATTTGATGAAGATAGAACTGCTTCATTTGGAACAAAAATTGTTTGGTTGTCAAGAATAATAAAATATCATATTGATTTCAAAAATGAAATTGATGAAAAAACTAGGAAAAAAATTCAACAAAAACTTAATGAAATAAGAGAAATTCGAAATGATTTTGCACATAATTTTGCACATAATAAAAAAATTGAATCTGAAAATATCAAAGACAGACTCATAAAACTTTATGATTTTGAGGAAGGGGTCACTACACCAAAAATATTTGAAATGGAAGAAATCATGAAATTGATTAATGACACATGGATTTTGGAACATTTAAAGAAAATTGAAAATTTGACTAGAAAAATTAGAGAAAAATAAAAGTTAGAATATAATTTTTGGTTGGTTGAAAATTTGTTTTTATAATGGAATTAATGATTTGGTTTAATGAATAAAAAAATCATCATAATTCCAATAGTTCTCATAATAATAATTTCCATTGTAAATTTTTCATTAGATTTTCCTGAGGAGGAAATTGATGAAATATTTCACATAACTCTTGCAAATTCTGATTTGTATACTAATGGGGCATATACTGATACATTTGATATTAACAAAGGAGAATATTATTTTCGATTTGTTCCAAATGGTAGCAGTCCAAAAATTTTATCTGTAATTTTAAATGGAGAAAATTTTGATTTTACTGAAAATTTTAAGCTACACAATACTGCACATCAAACTGGAATCTCAGAATATTTTACTTGGGATTATCAAGGAACAGAAAAATTTTTAGTTTCAGAAAATCAAAAAATTACAATCACAATTAATCCAAACGGGAATACAATAGGTTCAGTATCTGTAGATATTATAGAAAAATAAAGGCGTAAACCCCCTAAACTGCAGAACTATGAGAGATTCCCTCTCGTGGTCAGTGCCTAAGCACATGATTGCCTTTTTTGTTCTGCGGGGTCACGCAAATTTAGTCGATAGGAATTATATCTTTCGACATTAAATAATGTCATGATTTTAGCTATTTAACATTTTGTGCTAAATTTTACAAAATATTTTTGATATTTTTGAAATATCTTATTCATTTTTATCTATGATTGATCTATAAATTACGAATTTTTATCTAAAAACCAATGGGATTATCTGGAAAAGTTGCATTGGTAACTGGGGGAAGTAGGGGAATTGGATTTGCTACTGCAAAAATTTTATCAGAAAATGGAGCTAAAATTGTTATCACTGGAAAAGACAAGGATAGATTAGAAAAATCAACATTAAAAATTTCTGGTTCAATTGGGATAATAGCGGACATTAAAAATTCTAAAGATGTAAAAAATGTGGTAAGTAAAACTATTGAAAAATTTGGTAAATTGGATATTTTAGTAAATAATGCAGGGATTTTTCCAAAAATAAAACTACTACATGAAATTGATGAAGATGAATGGAATGAAGTTCTAGATGTAAATCTTACAGGACAATTTAGATTTACTAAAGAAGCAATTCCCCATTTACAAAAAACTGGTGGTTCAATAATTAACATTTCATCAGATGCAGGATTAAAAGCATATCAAGGATTTAATGCAGATGCATATTCTGCATCAAAAGCTGCTTTAATCATTTTAACAAAATGTTGGGCATTGGAATATGCTAAAGATAAGGTTAGAGTAAATTGTATTTGCCCTGGTGTAGTTGATACAGATATGACAAAACCATTTATGAAAACTCAAAAAGATAAAGAATTCATGAATAATGAACATCCAATTGGTAGGATTGGACAACCAGAAGAAGTAGCAAAAGCTATAATGTATTTCGCATCAGATGATGCTTCTTGGGTTACAGGTGCGGTATTGGCAGTAGATGGTGGAGAATCAATCAAATGAATTCAGATGAATTTAATACAACCAAAAAGGAGAAAAAATAATGAAGAGTAGAAAGGCTAAAGCCAAATTAATCATTCTTTTAGGAATTATTTGGATAATTATTTCTCTACCTTTACCATGGATAGTTAACAATCCACTAGTAAATGAAGCACAATTTAATATCATATTGACAATTATAGGAGTAATGTCTATTCCATTTATTGTTCTTGGAGTAGCGTGGACATTAAAGCCAGAACTTACAACTTAGAGAGTTTCAATTGAAAGATATTCCCATTTCTAATAAAATTCCTGAATTAGATATTGCAATCAAGGCTGTAAAAGAAGCAGGTAATGCAATTTTAGAGATTTACAAAAGGGGGTTTGAGACGCATACGAAAAGTGATGATTCACCAATTACTGAAGGGGATCTTAAGAGTAATGAAATAATCAAAAAAAATCTCTCACAAACAGAACATGCGATTTTATCTGAAGAGGATGAGGATGATCAAAATCGATTATCAAAAGATATGGTTTGGATTGTAGATCCGCTTGATGGAACTTCTGATTTTATTGATAAAACAGGTGAATTTACAATAATGATTGCATTAGTGAAGAACAAAAAACCAATTATTGGAGTAATTGGATGGCCTACAGAAAAAACATTATTTGTTGCACAAAAGGGAAGTGGTGCTTTTAGATATTCAAATAATGAATGGAATAAGATGTCAGTAACTTCTATTTCAGAATTATCAAGATGTAGAGCAGTTGGTTCAAGACATCATTTATCTGATAGAGAGAGGGATTTTATCAAAAAATTAGGAATTGAGAATTTTACTAGTGTAGGTAGTTCATTAAAAGTGGGTAAAATCAGTTCAGGGGATGCTGAAGCATACATCACAACCACAAATAAAATGAAAGAGTGGGATTCAGCTGCATCTTATTGTATAATTTTTGAAGCTGGAGGGAAGATGACAGATATGTCAGGAAATGATATTACATACAACAACAAAGATGTTTTTCATCAAAATGGAATTTTAGTTACAAATGGATTGATTCACGATAAAATTGTTGATGAGTTTAAAAAATTAGAGTAGGTTTCTTTCTTTAAGAAAGTCCTTTACTTTATTTGCACTATCTGAAAGTGAATCATGTTCGGTATCAACTACTAAATCTGCTTTTTCAGGTGCTTCATAAGGATCATCAATTCCGGTGAATCCTTTGATTTCCCCTTTTCTAGCCTTAGCATACATTCCTTTGACATCTCTTTCTTCACATTTTTCAAGTGAACATTTTACATAACACTCTGCAAATTGATCTCCTGAATCAATAATTTCTCTTGCATTTTTTCTATTTTCAAGATATGGAGAAACTAATGAAACTACACTTGGAACACCATGTTTTAACAAAAGCTTGGCTAAATGAGCAACTTTTTTGTTGTGTTCATCACGTCCTGCTTTTGAAAAGTCTTTTGGAGAGAACCATTCTCTTAGTTCATCACCATCAAGCATTGCCAAATTTGGAATATCTTTTTGCAAATCTTTTACGATGGTAGTCTTACCTGAACAAGGAAGACCAGTCATCCAAAGAATGAAAGGTTTCATGAATAAAAATATCCAAACATCCCATAAAGAGCTTACGTTAATTTTGAAACCATGTCTGGTTTTCTAAATATTGTATTTCTTGAATCAGATCTTCCATTTTTTTAGAAGTTACCATAGATGATGTAAATTGTTCATACATTTCAAATTCTTCTTCTTTAGAAAGAATCTCAGATTCTGCTTCATCAAAAAATTTTTCTTCTTTAGTCATATGATCCATCAAGTAGATGGAATAAGTTTTTAGAAATCGAGCAACTGGTTCTCTTGCATCTTCTCCTTCGATCCATCTTTTAAGGTGTTTTTTTATTTGTAATGCAATTCTTCTAGAAAATTCATGTTCTATTAGTAATCCTCTAATTTCTTTTTTTAAATGATCATAACTTGCAACACATGGAAAATAGGAATCTTCCTCTTTAGAATAATGAATAGAATCTAAGAATTCCTCTATAATTATTGTGATTTTGTCTATATCAGATAAAGGAATATTTTTTCCTGCATAAAGTTCCGTATAACATTTTATGATTACTTTATCCAAGCGCTTAATTTGTTTATGATCCTCACGTAATGATTTTGTTGCACTCAAGTAAGGAAAATACCATCAAGGTTGATTTAATGTGTATCTAAAAATCAACAGCATAGCTCAAAATTATTGAATAAATCTAGTTTAACTTTTATCCAAAGATAATAACATCTAGTCATTGAATCCAATTATTTTGTCTATTTTAGACTTGATTAGAGGACAAATTGAAGATATAATTCCATTATCTAATTTTGATGTAAATTTAATTTTAGACAAAATTCTAGAATTACAAAATTCCATAAATGGATTATCTATTCAGGATGGTCCAATTGCATCAGCTCATGTAATATTACTTGCAGCAGGAGTTGTAATTTTTCTTGGAGTTGCAGGAGAAGCTTTTTTCAAAAAAACAGGCATTCCGGATGTAGCTTTTTTGATGGTTCTGGGTGTAATTATTGGGCCTGTTTTAGGAATTATTCAACCAGAAACGGTAATCCAAGTTGTCCCATACTTTGCAGCTCTTGCTTTGATAATTATCATGTTTGATGGAGGATTAAATTTAGATATCAAACATGTTGTAAAAACTGCACATTTTTCATTTACTTTAGCTATTGTTGGTTTTATTTTATCAGTTACAATAATTTCAGTTGCAACTCATTATGCACTAGGATGGTTTTGGTTAGAGAGTATTCTATTAGGTTCTATTGTAGGAGGAAGTAGTTCGGCAATTGTTTTTGGGCTAGTCAGAAATATCAAAATTTCAGAAGAAACAAAATCGATGTTAAGTTTTGAATCTGCATTAACGGATATTTTGGCAACAATTATTGCATTTATTTTATTTGAAGCAGTTCTTTTAGGACATTTTGATCTTCAAACATTAGAAGAGACATTAGGAAGAGCAGTTGTTGTTGGTTTAGTTCTTGGATTTGGAGTTGGGATTCCTTGGATGTATGTTTCAACAAAGTTGGGAAATGCTCAACATGCATACATGTTAACATTAGGAATACTGTTTGTTTTATTCTTCTTGGCAAATTCTTTTGGAGAATCAGGTGCTTTAACTGCACTTGTGTTTGGTTTGATGTTGGGAAACAAACATCATCTTGCACGGATTCTGAAATTCAAACCACCAAGAATTGAATTAGATGATCCAACACATAATCAATTAACATTTTTGGTAAGATCATTTTTCTTTGTGTTTGTTGGGTTAATGGCAAGCTTTGGTAAAATTGAATACATTGTATTTGGAATTTTAATTACAATTGCTGTTTATTTTGGAAGAGCCTTTATTGGAAAGATTACATTAACAAAAAGATTTTCTAAATTGGACAAAGCAGTCACAAATTCAATGATTCCTAGAGGGTTAGCTGCTGCAGTGCTTGCTACATATCCTGTAACTATGGGATTACCAAATGCTGAAGCATATACCGAAATCATATTCTTTATCATTTTATCATCAGTGATCATTACAACAATTGGATTAGGCAAATCAAAAAAGATTCCACCCCCTGAATCAGTAGAAGGGGGATTTGTCAATAAAAAACATGATGAATTATAATTATTTTTTAAGAATTTAGTTTTTCTTTAATTGCTTGAACATATTTTTCATTGTATTTATTATACAATTGAATTTTGTTTTGTGCTAAAGCCATAGCACCAGGTCTACTGTTAATATGTTTTTCAGAAATTTTTTGTTGTTCTAAAAGTTTTTCAAGATTTTCTTTTGGTTGTGATTCCAATTCTGTCAATAAGATTGAAAGTTCTTTTTCTAAAATATTTCTCGTTTCAGGATTTTCAGGTGGATCAGCACCAATGATTGTTTTTGTCATTATATTCCCAAACACTTTTTTTTCTAATTCAGTCAACAACAAGAAAACAAAACAAGTTGTATAAATTTAGTTTCATTTGATTTACAAATGTGAGTGCAGTGCAATCAAACTTTTTATCTTTTGTTGGCTAAATTGATCCATAATGACTTATTGTATAGGTAGATGCAAAAATTACAAAGCTGTCAAACCAGTTGAGATTGGAAGATATGCTGCAGGACAAAAAAGGTGTAATTTTTGTGAAGTATTTTTAGATTTTGAAGGAATTTCTTGTCCTTGTTGTAACAGACAATTAAGATGTCTGCCAAGAAGTAGAAAAGGAAAGGAAAAATATCTGACTCAAATAGTTAGATAAAAATGAAATTTCACGCCTGAGTTAATTTACTTTTTAAAAATTTATTTAAAAAAATGAGATCCAAATTTAGATACAAAAATTTGTTAAAAACTATTTTTAATTTCTAAACGGAAAAATACCAATTATTTACCCTAGTATTTTTTTATTCAAAAATAACTGTTGAAATTTTCAATCTAATTATTGGTAATATACTATCAATAATTGTAAATTAATTTTCGTTACAAATAAAGAATTTAACTGATGAAAATTTTGGATAATCTCTTTTAGATGTGAAGATGATTTTTTAAACAATTAAGCCAATTCGCCCAAAAAATGAATTGTATCATTTGTAACAATTACTGTTCTGTCTTTTGGTACACGATACAATTTTTTTGAGCCATTTGAAGATTGTACAATAAGTTTTGAAAATGGATCTTTAAGTGATTTGTATAAAACTCCTCTATCAGTAGGAGTTGATTGTGACCAATTAGTTCCCTGTACAAGAGAAATTGTTTCAAATTTTACAATTTGGTATGAATAAACCATTTCTATTTAATTATTAATTATTGCACTCATTAATGATTTTCCACCTATTAATCCAGCAATTGATAATCCAACATTTGCTACAATATTTACTGCAAGTGTTCCATAATGATTGTTCTCAAGAAGATTGCTAGAGTCAAGAGCAAATGCAGACATTGTAGTTAATGAGCCACAAAACCCAACTGCTGCAAATAAAGAATATTTTCCATCAAGATGCCATTGTTGTGACATAATTACAAATGCACCTAGAATAAATGCCCCAATTACATTGACTATCAGTACATTAACAGGCAATGTATTGAAAAGTAAAGGAGATTCAGTTATTTTGTATCTCAGAAATGCTCCTAAAACAGAACCTATTGCAAGAAAAACAAATTCTAAACCTTTCATTTAATGTATTTGATACAAATTGATGTTATTAGTGCTATTAGGCATGTTTTATTTGATAAATTAATGATCTGGCATTAATTCAAAAGTTGGGTCTATAGTTTTTATAGGATTGATTTTTCTGTGAGTTAAATGACATTGAGATTAAGATGTGTAGATTATGGATTTGAATGTAAATTTATGTTAGATGAGGAGAAAAGTATAACACAATTAGAAAAACTTAGAGACCATTTTGAAGAAGAACATGGAATTGATTATACAATTGAAGCTGTGACTCAAATGATTACAAACAAAGGTCATTCGTTAGAATCAATAAAGAAATAATCATTATTTTCTTAAAAAATTTGTTTTAATTTTATTATTAAAAGAGATTATTTGTAAAAATCAGGTTCTTGATCCTTTTTTTGTTTTGGAAGATCTTCCATGACTGCTTGAACAACTTCATTATGATTATATGTTAAATGCCTAAGAAACTTTGCAGATTCATCTGCTCTAGTTTTCTTATCTGCAAATAACATTTCTGGACTACTTAGTTCTGTCATCATTGTATTGCATTCTTGACAAGGGTCAAAATCAAGATAGAGTTTCATATTATGTGTCATTTCCTTTACTATTTAGACTATTTTATGGATTGTGAGAGAGGTGCTTCCTTTTTTCTAGGTTTTACCTTGTCTACTGCATCAATTAGATCTTGTTGTGAAATTTTAATTTCTTTGATGTTTTGAGAATTGCCACTAACATATCGTTTTAGAGCAGCAATGGCAGCTCTATTTGCAACTGCACCTATTTCTGCTCCACTAAAACCAACTGTTAATTCTACAAGTTTTTCAATCTTAACATCATTTGCAAGTGGTTTCTTTTTGGTATGAATCTCAAAGATTTGTTGTCTTCCTTTGGTATCAGGATTAGGTACCTCAATAATTCTATCAAATCTTCCAGGTCTTAACAAAGCCTCATCTACAATATCCAATCGATTTGTTGCACCAATTATCAAGACATTATGTAATTCTTCAAGACCATCAATTTCAGTTAGAATTTGAGATACAACACTTTCAGTTACATGTGATTCTGAACTACCTCTTCGTGGAACAAGTGCATCTACTTCATCTAAAAAGATGATACATGGTGCGGCTTGTCTTGCTTTTCTGAAAATTTCTCTAACTCCTTTTTCAGATTCCCCAACCCATTTTGAAAGTAATTCGGGTCCCTTTATACTGATAAAATTAGACTCGGTCATTTTTGCAAGAGCTTTTGCAATCAAAGTTTTACCAGTTCCAGGGGGACCATGAAGAAGAATTCCCTTTGGAGATTCTACATCGATATAATCAAAAGCTTCTTTGTGTTTAATGGGCCATTCAATTGCTTCTCGAAGTTCTTCTTTTAATGCATCTAAACCTCCAACATCATCCCAACTAACATCAGGAATTTGCACTTGGACTTCTCTGAGTGCGCTGGGACTAACTTCTTTTAATGCATCTCTAAAATCTTCATTGGTAATTCTAATTTTTTGAAGAATTTCTGAGGAAATTTTATCTTCATCAAGATCAATTTCTTCATCTGCAAGAATTCTGCGAAGAGATCTCATTGCAGCTTCTTTTGCTAATATTTCTAAATCAGCTCCTACAAATCCATGTGTAGTTTTTGAGATTTGTTTAAGATCTACTTTGTCATCAATTGGCATACCACGTGTGTGAATTGAAAGAATATCGAATCTTCCTTCATCGTCTGGAATTCCAATTTCTATTTCTCTATCAAATCTTCCAGGTCTTCTTAGTGCAGAATCAATAGAGTCTGGTCTGTTAGTAGCTGCAATTACTACAACTTTTCCTCTAGATTTCATTCCATCCATCAATGTTAAAAGTTGAGAAACTATTCTTTTTTCAAGCTCACCGGATACCTCATCTCTTTTTGGAGCAATAGAATCAATCTCATCTATGAAAATTATACTAGGTGAATTTTCCTCAGCTTGTGTAAATATTTCTCTAAGTCTTTCTTCACTTTCTCCATAGTGTTTTGCCATTATTTCAGGACCACTAAGTGAAACAAAATTGGCATTGGTTTCTCCTGCAACTGCTTTTGCAAGTAATGTTTTCCCAGTTCCAGGGGGACCATATAGTAAAACGCCTTTTGGTGCCTCTACACCTATTTTATCAAACAATTCAGGATGTCTCATAGGTAATTCTACCATTTCTCGAATTTTCTTAACCTCATTTTTTAGACCACCTAGTTCATCATATGTAATTCTCGGAATAGATGCATCAACCACCTTAGTCATTGAACCAAGTTTGAAAACTGTATTTTCAGTAACAATAACCGGCTTTGAGGGTTTTGTATTAGTTACAATAAATTGTATTTTTCCACCCATTTGTGTTGGTAGCTGGATTGAATCGTGAATAGTAAAAACATGATTCTGAAAATTTGTAATCATTACATCATGTAATTGTTCTTCATCAATAGGTAATTTTTCAGTTGGTGATAATGTAATTTGTTCAGCATTTGTTGCTTCAACAGATTTAATAGATATTTTGTCTCCAATTCCTGCACCAATATTTAATCTAGTAATTCCATCAATTTTGATAATTCCTGTTCCATATTCATCAGGTGTTCCAGGCCAAAGTTTTACATGTGTTTTTTTGTTATAAGTTAATTCCAAAATTTGACCTGTATTCCATTTTTGATCCTCAATTACTTTAGGATCAATTATTGCTCTACCTCTTCCAACATGCTGTTGAGTGATTTCATTTATTTTTAAAATAATTTTATTCATATTGTTACCTCAAAAAAAATGAGGGGTTTATTCAACCTCCACCTTTTTACCAGTTTGTTTTTCTGTAACTAGTTTGAAAACTAGTTGCAAAATTCCATTTTTGTAAGAAGCCTTTGCAGAGTTCTCATCAACTTTATGCTTTAATGGAACTTTGGAATGGTATTTCTTTTTTCCATGTTTTGCAGAAATATCTACAATCTTGTTGTCAACAATAATTTTGACATCAGTCTTTTCAACTCCTGGCATTTCAGCTATGAGTTTTACTACCTTTTCTTTTTCATCTACAATCGTATCAACAATTGCTTCTCTTGTATCAGAAACTGGAAGACGTCCTGATTTGGCGTTTCCATATTCTTGAACAACAGGTTTTCCATCTGGACCAACAGCCATTGTATAACCGTAAAAAAGTGGTCCAGAATCAGAATTACCTTTGAATTCTTCAAAAACATCAGTCATGTCAAAAAAAGAGCTTGACATTTTTTTGAAGATTCTATCAATTTCACTATCAAAGAACATTGTCATATTACTTACTATATGTAATATATATGACATTATATAAAGATTATTGTAATTTCTTTGATTTCTTACATAATCCTATTATAACTGACATTGTATAATAATCTTAATGAAAGTTTCAAGTATGTCTATACCTGAAGTTGTAAGAGAAATCATCACTAGAAATCGTTCAGTTTATGATTGTATGAAAATGGATTTGATTAACTATACAGCATTAGCAGTAAAGATTCAGCCAGAAATTGAAAGAGTTTTAGGAAATTCTGTTAATCTTAATACTATTGTAGTTGCAATCAAACGATTTTCAGATTCATTTGAAATCAAAGAAGATGTAAAAGAAGAATCTGTTTTGAGAAATGCTCGATTGGCATTAACTGATGGTATAATGGATATTAAATTATCAATTGAAGATTCAAATGAATTAGATCCAATGTCAATTTTAGATAAATTTTCTAAAATTACTAATAATTATGAATTTTTTAGAGTTTCTGATTCTTTCAGGTTTCTTGCTGAAGATATGGATGGTATTAGACAAATTTTCAATAATATTTCAAATAGTGAAAATATGTTTAGTACCGGACTTGCAAAAATTAGAATTTCAATCCCTTCATCTAAAAATCAATCAGATGTGGTTTCATATGTTGCTGAAGTATTACACGTAAATGGAATTGAATTAGTAAACGCATTTTTCAGTCAAGATAGTATTGTAGTCATTCTAAATGAAAGAGATGCATCTAGAGCGTATGAAATTCTACATTCAGATATTTTGAGAGCTTAGGAATATAGTAAAAATCAACGTATTATAGCATATATTCATCTAATTTGTGGAAAAATCATAATTGGCCAGAAATAAGAAAAAAATTGTCATTTTAGGAGGAGGGTTTGCTGGGGTAGAATGTGCCAGACAATTAGAATCAGAATTCGGAGATGATCCAGAAATTGAATTAGTTATGGTTAGTGAAGATAATTTTTTGTTGTTTACTCCAATGTTGCCCCAAGTAGCATCTGGAATGATTGAAACTAGACATATTGTTTTACCAATTAGAACAATTTGTCAAAAAACAAAATTTTATGAAGGTAGAGTCAAAAATATTGATCCTTATGGAAAACTAGTAACTCTTTGGGGAACAGGTGATAAAAGAAGTATCTCTATTCATTATGATTTTCTAGTTGTTGCACTTGGTAGTGAAACAAACTTTTTCGGAATGGCAGATGTGGAAAAAAATGCATACACAATGAAGACACTCAATGATGCTGTGATGTTAAGAAATAGAGTAATAGATATGCTTGAACAAGCAGAAAATGAAACAGATCCAATTCTCCGAAAAAGTTTTCTAAATTTTGTTGTAGTAGGTGGAGGTTTTGCAGGAATTGAAACTGCTGGTGAGTTAATGGATCTACTTTTAGATGCAAGAAAACATTATCCTACAATACACAAGGATGATCTCAAAGTTATTGTGTTAGAAGCATTACCAATGATTTTACCAGGATTTAATGAAAAATTAGCAGAATTTGCAAAAGAGAAAATGGTTGATAGAGGAATTGATATTAGATTACAAACGGCAGTTACTAGTTTTGATGGAAATGAAGTAACAACAAAAGCATTAGAACAGAATCCAAAAAATTCTACAGATGAAGCTATTGTTGATGCAATAAGAACAAAAACTTTGATCTGGACTGCAGGTGTAACTCCAGTTAATACAATCAAAAGATCTATGCTAAAAACAGATAGAGGTAAAGTAATCGTTGATGAATATTTAGAAGCAGAAGGATTTCCAGGTATTTTTGCTATAGGAGATTGTGCATTATTTTTGAATTCTGAAACAAAAAGACCATTTCCTCCAACTGCACAAATTGCAGAAGCTCAAGCAAAAACTGCTGCAAAAAACTTGAAGGCAATCATTAAAAATTCAGAAAAAGAAAAATTTGAATTTCATTCAAAGGGTCAAATGGCGATAATTGGTAAAAGATCAGGAATTGCCACATTTCTAGGAATGAATATATCTGGATTTTGGGCGTGGTTGATTTGGAGAAATGTCTATCTCTCAAAAATTCCAACTTTAGATAAAAAAATTAGAGTGTTTCTTGATTGGAGTATTGATTTATTCTTTGATAGAGATATTTCTAGATTGAAGTTGATGAAACGTGAAGAAGGAAAAGAGTACAAAGAACTTGATGAAGTCGATGATGTTTGGTAAAAGAAATTAATTCCTTCTCTTAATTCCAATAATCACTACAGCTGGAATTCCCAAATACATTCCTAAATTAAGTAGGATCAAACTAATTCCATATCCTAATACTGAACTTTCA
>Ga0207990_1001157_pt1 | contig 14042 bp, 15 predicted proteins | sample ETNtaG_8_FD_185780 | JGI IMG/M metagenome (GOLD analysis project Ga0207990, IMG submission 185780) | Marine microbial and viral communities from oxygen minimum zone, Eastern Pacific Ocean - ETNP201406SV75 (SPAdes) (version 2) | ecosystem: Environmental > Aquatic > Marine > Oceanic ...
CAGCGCGCCAGGGATTCTGCGTGCCAAATGCCGGGAGGGGGTCGATGGTTGCAAGAAGGGGGCTGGATTTCAGCGCCGCTGGCTCCATAGCGGCCGGATTCGGGGAGGTATTACACAGTCACCGGGCGATGCAACAGCAGTCATCGGCTGTTGGACTTAGGTGAAAAGGGCGTTTATCCTTCCTATACTCGAGATCTGCGGCAGAAGATTTTGACGCTGGCCAACGTCTCTCTTTTTCATATTATATTGTGACCGAGCAGCATGAGGGCAATATGGCGGTCACATCCGATGTTGATCTGGGATCCACCATCCATATTGAGCTGCCAATCAGGGATGTATCGATCAATGGATCTTCTCCGAATAAATCTTCTATAGAAGATTTAGAATCCACAGAATAGCCGCTTTGGAATGAATATCCATTAAATCCTGGCATCAGTGTTCTACAGGGAGACCCGTTTCGATCCACTTTGTCATCCCGCCACGCACAACATGAACATCATGGAATCCTGCTTCATTGAGCAGCAATGCAGCCTTGGCGGAACGTTTATCCGTTCTGCAGACAATGGCTATCGGACGCTCTATGTAATCAGCTAACTCATCCATACGATCTTGTAATTCTTCGACTGCAATATTGACTGCTACGTCGATATGCCCCTGCTCTCCGACAAAATCTTCAGCGGTGCGTACATCTAGAACAAGCGTACCCTTGCTATCAATATGCTTTTTAAGCTCTGGTATATCAATTGTGGGGCCACGACGTATAGAACCGATAAATCTTGGCAGGAAAGCAACCACGGCAAGCAAAGCAAGCGCTATAAGTATCTTCTGAATCAATCCTTCTCCACCACCAATAGCTTCTCGCCCGGCGTATCCGAGATAGGTATACGCGACTGCACCCGGCAACATGAACACGTAGGTAGCTACGATGTAATGCAGGAGCCGAATCCGGGTCAAACCAAGTGCGTAATTCAGTAGATTAAACGGGAACAGTGGCACCAGTCTGACAAATGCCACAAAGCGCCAGCCTTCACCCTCGACGCCATTGATGAGCTGCTTTACCCTGCCGCCTGCTTTATCTGCCACCCAGTCAGACGCAAGGTATCGAGATATCAGGAATGCCAGAATTGCTCCAAGGGTTGCGCCTGTCAGGTTGTAGAAGGTCCCCAGTACCGGTCCAAATAACGCACCACCCGCGAGTGTTATCACAGAACCAGGTAAGAATAATACCGTCGCCAGTGCATAAATCAGCATAAAGACGATTGGGGCCAACACACCAGCTTCATTAACCCATGTTTCGAGAGCAACGACATCGAATCGATCCCGAAACAGCACCGCAAGTGAAATACCAGTTACTAAGCCGAGTATTAATAATATGCGTATTAACTGGTTATTGTTCATCCCCATCACTCCACTGGCGGCGATTAATCGCATAACTGCTTATTTTGCCGACAAATGGTAACCACAACATACCGTGCAGCCATGAAACGACTTTTGGGTCGCGATAGGTGTGAATACCAATACGCATATTTTCATGACCAGCCCGCGGCTGATCTCTGTAGGTACCAAACAATCTATCCCACCAGGGCAAGTTGAATCCGAAGTTGCTATTGGCTTCATCATCTTCTACTGAATGGTGCACACGGTGCATATCGGGTGTGACCACAATCCAGCGTAATACTCGATCAAGTCCGATCGGTAATCGCACGTTACTGTGATTGAACATTGCTGTCGCGTTCAATACAACTTCAAAAATCACAACTGCAACGATAGGCGGACCCAGGACAGCGATCGTGGCAAACTTGATCAGCATGGAGAGGATAATTTCCAGGGTATGAAAACGTGCACCGGTAGTGACATCAAAATCGAGGTCTGCATGATGCACACGATGCAAGCGCCAGAGCACTGGTACCGCGTGAACCATGACGTGTTGCATATAGATAACAAAGTCCATGATCACCACTGAAGCAATCACTGCCAACAATGGTGGTACTTCATAGTAATTAAAGATACCCCAGCCCTGGTTACTGGCAAATGCGGCCATACCAACAGCTGCAGCAGGAAATATTAGACGCAGAATAAAACTGTTTAAAAAAACCAGTCCAAGATTGTTAGCCCAACGAACTGCCTTGGACACGGTCAGTACACGACGTGGCGCTACTACTTCCCAGATCGCCATTATAGCGAACACCCCAAAAAAGAACCCGAGGCGGATAACCATCTCATTTTGCAGAATTATTTCATTAATACTCATAATACTAGCTCCAGTTGGTAAGCCGATAATCTCAGACTATCAGCCATCACGACCATCAATACGCGGCGCCCATAGCATGGGGGCGGAAATAAACAAGAACAGGCAAAATGCCATTATCCAGAGAATCTGCGATAGAGCGATCCAGTAGTTATACATGACCATAGAGAACATGAAGGAAGCGAGATCGGCGCCGTGACGACCGAGTTTGTCAGTCAGACGACTGGGCTACTCACGACGGCAGTCGACACAGTCGTGGAGATCACGGATTGGAGCGTCGCCTTGGATTGGAACGTCAGTCAGGCTGAGATTGAAATGATCTCAGACCCGAACCTCTGATAGCGATCATTCAGGTACCTGACGCTCAATTCGTGTTATCAAGTCAGCCACATTGCCGATTTGTGAAATGGACTCAGCGCTCAGGAATACTGACAACCCATCTGCTTTCTCCAAGATCAGCGGGTAAGAAAACGAGAGTCCGTAGCGTTCCTCAAATTGGTCTTTATGCAGGAACTCCAGATCTAGATTGGTGGTCTCCCGAAACGCCTTCCAAGCATCCTTCTCAGCGAAAGTGCCGTGAGTCAGGAAACAGAGGTCGCATTGGTAGGTGCTGGGACTGATCGCCTTGTGGGCGATATTGAAGAGGGTGTTAATCGGGCCACTGTCAGCGTTGTAGACAAAAATCAGGTTCATGCTCGGCCAGCAGTCGGAAGGTTGGGGAATCGTTTCAGGTCTTGCGGCTGGTCCAGATCATGACGTTGGGCCAGGGTCTGGTAAAACCAGCCGAGAGTTGCCAGGCGGTCCGCAGTTATTTGCCACACGCTTTCGGTTCCCCAGGGGACCTCCTCAAACAGCAGAGGGGAAGAGTGGCGCAGGCCGATCAGATAGTAACCTCCATCGAAAGCGGGTCCGATAGCGGCTTGGCTGCCATGTTGCAGGATATCGATAGCCTGCTGGATATCTCCGCTCTCCAGTTCCGGGCAGTCGCTGCCGACTAGTATCGCCCACGGTGCTGCGCGCAGCGTGACCTCGAACGCATTGTGCATGCGGCACCCCAGGTCCAGCCCCTGTTGGCCGTGCAAAGTAACAGCGAACTTCTGGGCACAGGATCGGAAAAAGCCGTGTTCAACGCTGGGTGTACACCACAATGCGACGTCCACCCCCGGGGTTGCGTTGACCTGTCTAAGGGTTCGTTCGACAAGGTAGGCATGGAGATCTGCGGCGCCTTGCCGCCCTAACGCCGGAATGAGTCGCGTCTTGGCCTTGCCAGCAACCGGTGCACGGGCAAAGATCATGATGACGCCTCTGGGTCGCACCTCGTTCATTGGTAGCGGCGGGCCAGTTCGGCGGGGTCGGTGCCAAAAAAGTAGGAGAAGCGCAGTCGCCACATCAACAGTACGGTGCGGAGTATCCCCCGGGACTCCCAGCGCCGGCTGGAGGTGATCATTTTTTCGGAAAGGCGCAGAGGCGCTCCCGCAGACCGCTTCAAGCGACCGCAGATCTCGATATCCTCCATCAGCGGAATCTCAGCATAGCCATTCAACTGCTCAAAGGTCTCACGACGGACAAACAGTCCCTGGTCGCCGGTCGCGATACCGGTGAGTGATGATCGCCAGTTCATTGCCGTCTCGACGACGCGCAGCAGCGGCGCCTTCCCGGAAAGGCGAACCGTGAAATGCCCCCATGCCTTTTCGGTTTTGCGCAGCGCACTCAGGATCAACCTGTCCATGCCTGCCTGGACAACCGTATCGGCATGAACAAACCACAAGATATCACCTTTCGCAGCGTGCGCTCCGACATTCATCTGGGTCGCTCTGCCGGGCGCGCAGCCAAGCACCTGATCAACCATCGGCGTGGCCAGTGCCACGGTGTTATCGTGACTTCCTCCATCGGCGAGCAGCAGTTCATGGCCGTCCCTGCGAAAGCTCTGCATGTGCTGCAGGGTGGCTGCAATGCCCTCCGCTTCGTTCAGTGCGGGAATGATGATTGAGATCATCGCGGACATGATCCCTAGAGCGCGCCGCCGCAACTGCTTCCCTGCCCTGCGGTGCAGCCGTAACAGTGGTCGGCAATCGCGATCGGATTGTGGGTCAGGTCCAGGGCCGGGAGATCCTGCAGGTGGGGTGCGGCCCGGTCGTCGGCCGGTAGAGCCAGACCCAGCATCTGGTTGAAATCACAATCGAACAGATAGCCTTGCCAGTCCACGCTGAGCAAAGTGCGGCACATCACATTGTCCAGGTTTGTATCCAGGTGAGCTCGCTTCAGCAAGCGCATGTATTTCTCAAACCCGCCCTTTGAAATCAGGGTGCTGCCAAAGCGCGCGATGGGCATGTTGGCCAGCGTGAAGAGCCGATTAAACACGATGCCGAGCTCTCCCAATCTCTCCCTGTAGTGCACCTCCAGCTCATCTTGTGGTGGAGGCAGCGTGGGTCCGGCCGGGTTGTACACGAGGTTCAGAATCAGCCCGCTCTTTTCGCTGCCGTAGCCCATGGCATTCAGTTTTTGCAATCCTGCCAGACTGCCGCCGTATACTCCTTCACCGCGTTGCCGGTCAACATTTTCCTGCAGGTAGCAGGGTAGAGATGCGGCAATTTCTACCTCATGGTCTGCCAGGAACCGAGCCAGATCTCGCTGCCCTGGCTCGTTGAGAATGGTCAGATTGCAGCGGTCGATGATGTTGACGCCCATGTGGCGGGCCGACGCCACAAGATGACGAAATTGGCTGTTGAGCTCCGGGGCACCTCCAGTGATGTCAAGCGTGTTGATGTTTCCGTAGCGCAGATGCTCCAATACGCAGTCGGCGGTGCTGCGGGACATCTGCTCACTGCGGTTGGGACCGGCATTTACATGGCAGTGCAGGCAACTCTGGTTACAGCGGTAGCCGACGTTGACTTGCAGCGTCTGGAGGTTCGCGCGGCGCAGGGCGGGGAAGTCAGTCTTTCTCAATCGAGGTAGCGTTGCGTGCATTGTTTTCTGTTCTGTTCAATGTGTAGATGGCGTCTCGGATTCGGATCAGGTCACCGTCCAGGGCCGGTTGACCGTGCCACCACTGATAGTCTGGAGACTGATGGCCCACGCCCAGGAGCACATTCTGTCGATGACGGATGAGATCCTGTCGCAGAGACAGCAACATATCAGGCTCCGGCTCAATTGTGGAGGAAATCAGCGTTTCGCCTTCAGAAAGTTTGAGATCAGCAATATCCAATTGGCGTTTTCCACTGGCAAACTGTTCGCGAACATAGCGGGGGCTGTGGCAACCGGAACAGATCCAATGGCGTACTTCCGGGCCTTGGCTGGAAGCCATAGTGTCGCCATGGTCACGGTCATGAAGGTGGCAGTAGCTGCATCCTGGCGATCGATAGTTGCCCCGTTGCAGCGGTTGTTGCCAATCCTGTCTGCGCTTGGCGAGGCGCGTGATGATGCCGTGTTTGGATGTGGCATAGCTGTGACTGGCGGGACCCTCATGACACCCGGTGCAGACTTGGTCCTCTCTCGCGGTGCCCGCCGACCCCGTATGGCGATCGCCATGACAGCCGCTGCAGCCGGATCCAGAAGTGCCGGCGTGCGGGCCTTCGCGCCACTGTCTGATCAGTTCGGGATCCAATTCGTTGTGGCAGTTGATGCACTCGCTTTCGGTAAACGGTCCTGGTGGAAGGAGGTCGTCGGCCAAGGTTGGGTGCGGCGTAAACAGCGGCAGGAGCATCAGCAGGCAGAGCGTACCTTTCATCAGTTGTGTTCCCGGTTGTGGTCGGTATAGGCACCCTTTGTCCACAGTTCGACTTGTGGTTTAGATCCGGCTCCTGCTCTCTCTCCCGCTTCATCGTGCATGCGTAGTCCCTCGGCCTTCTCATTGATGTGATCAAGAGAGCGATTCAGCTTCTGGTGTCCAGCCTCAACACCTGCCACATCACCGTGTGCCGCTGCCTTATAAGAACCCAGGTTGTCGAAATACCACATCTCGAAATAGTCGCGCTCAATCGCCGAGACATTGTAGAAGGCGGATGCCTGACCCTCAAAGAAACCGATGCGCTCTGTGGGCCAGATGCTGTCCAGCCAGTCCATTGGGTAGGGGGGGCGTTCGCCGGCGGCAGGGTAAAGCAGGTCATCGCTGCGCAGCTCCTTGAGAATGTTCTCGGCGGCGTATAGCTTTTTCCAGGCGCGTTTGCGCTCCTCATCCAATTCGCGCAGCCACTGTGCGGCCTGCTCCTGCTGGTGGCAATCACTGCACAACGAGATCCAGCGTTTACGCAGTATGCGGTTCTTTGATGTGTGGGGATTGACCTCCCGCAGACCAAATTTCCACAACGATTTGTGCGCCACCTGATGACGGCCCCCGTCCATATGGCAGTACGCACAGGTGGGCACCTTGTAGTTTCCCTTGGTCAGCGGTTTTGACCAGTCCCAGTCGTCTCCTTCGGCGAGGTAGAGTTTGCCATGGGCGGAAGCAAAATAGGTTTCGCCGTCAGGATGGGGCGGCCCGGAATGACAGGTGATACAGGCCTCGGGGCGGCGTGCCTCGGCGGCGTCAAAGCGGTGGCGAGAATGGCAGGAGTCGCACTTAGTGGCGACTGAATGGCACTGCACACAGGCCTGTACTTCGGCTGTTGGTTTGTCCACAAAGTGGGGGGCGTCCACCGCCCGCTCCATAGCCAGCACATGACTGGGAAAACCGAAGCGGGCTTCATCCCGGAATTCGCTGTGCTGTTTCTGGTGGCAGTTGCCGCACACCCTCGGGGTTGGCAAGCGTAGTTGTTGGTGGTCGTTGCCATGGCAGTCGTTGCAGTAGACCGGATTTTCACCCTGGGCATGGCTGCTGGCCCGCCAGTCAACAACAATGCCAGGCGTAATCCCTTCATGGCACTGGATGCAGAGCTCACCTTCGAATACACCCTGGACTGAATCCGGTGACCGGTAGAAGTTGTCCGGATCCCAATAGCCTTGCCCCGGATCGGGCGACCAGTGGCGGGAGTAGAGGCCGGTGCCACCCCCCCCTCTGCTCCATTCAACATAGGCAAGGCCCGCCGAGATGGTGACCATGATGATGGTCAACAGTGTCAGGACTAGTCGGTAGTGCATGAGTGCTCCTCCCGAACGAGGGTTTGACGGTACTGTCTATTCCAGCGGAAGAGCCCTAACCCGATCAGCAGCAGAAAGGGCGTCAAGGGTAGCAGGCGTTTCAGCCAGAGGGATTCGGGCCGGCTGGTTTCATCCAGCTCTCCAGAGCCTGGAGCAAAGTCCTGTGAAGAGGGTGATGGGATCGAATTGTGGTCGGCGGATTGACTCCGATTCCGGGTTGCTGAGTGGCGTTGCAGATAGGTCAGCAGGGTTTTCTGTTGCTCGTCCTGCATTGTATCCACTCGGCCCATCAAGCCGCCAAATTGGTGTGAAACATCCATCAGCACATGCATCTTCGATACCACTTTGTGCCAATCGGCAGCCGTGTGGCGATCCGGGCCGGGAAGGTTATGGCATTGGGTACAGTATTGATTCAGCAGTGCCGCACCGGGTGACAGGGGATCGGGCAGCAACTCAATGCTAAGACCGGGGGGCAGTTTATCCTTGTGTATCGCACACAGGTCGAATCCAGCCCAGCCATGACTTGCCGTGACGGGCAGCGGTACCGCAAACACCAGCAAAAGAAGAGCAGTTCGTCTCATCTATCCCGCCCGATTGATGCCACACGGCTGAAACTTGCCAGCATGCCTTCAGCCGCAGTGCGACCTGCTGCCATCGCGCTGACGGCCAGTTTGGGACCCGGGATATTGTCGCCCCCTGCCCAGATTCTGCGATTGGTTGTACGGCCCCGGGTGTCAACAGTGATGTATCCGTCTGACTCCGTCGCAATGTCGAAGTTCTCCAGCCAAGCCGGTGGGTCTGCTCGCTGGCCGATGGCGAGGATAACCCGGTTGGCATCCACGAATGCTTTTCCGCCCGACGTTTCAGAAGCTACTCCATTGACCTCAGCCCCACCTTTGCAGGCAGTCGGTGTGTGTTCGAACAGAAATCTGACTCCCTCTTCACGGGCAAGTGTGACCTCTTTGGGCGAGGCGCGCAGGGACTCTTCCGGGCCGCGATAGGCAACGGACACCGCTGCTTCCAGGCGCAACGCAACGCGCGCGCAATCTATCGCTGTATCGCCGCCGCCAATGACCAAAACCTGTTGCCCGGCTAGTGATTTTCTCTCACCGGTGTTGATTTTCTCCAGCCAGCCCAGTGCCTGCTCTACGCCGGGAAGGGTCTCTCCGGGCAGCTCGATGGAGTGTGGCTTCTGTGCACCCAGCCCAAGAAAGATGGCGTCGTTTTGCTCGAGCAGGCGGGACAAAATGGCACCATCCACCGAAAGACCGAGGGTGAACCGGATGCCTGCCTGTTCAAACAGAGCCTGTCGACGTGCCAGCAGAGCCTTGTCAAACTTGAACGAGGGCACGCCACTCTGCAGCAGACCACCGATCTTGTCCGATCTCTCATACACCTGGACCTCCACACCTGCCCCATTCAGACGCTCGGCGCAGCTCAGTCCGGCAGGGCCCGCCCCGATGACTGCGACCTTTTGTCCTGTTCGGGACTTGGGCTCGTCCAGTTGCCAGCCCGCATCCAATGTGCGCTCGGAAATGGCTCGCTCGATTGCGCCGATGGTCACGGCACCCTCGATCTGAGTTCGCGTGCATCCCCCTTCACAGAGGCGGTGTTGAGGGCAGATAGTGCCGCATACTTCTGGTAACGGTGAGGTGGCATGGACCAGGGCCCCGGCGGTCTTCCACTCTCCTCTGGCGGCAGCCTCCAGCCAGTCGGGGATGAAATTGCCGAGAGGACAGGCATTGCGGCATCCAGGAACCCCACAATCAAGGCAGCGCTCGGCCTGCTGCTGTAGTGCTCCTTGAGAGAGGGGCCTGTCGATACCACTCCAGTCACCGCGACGCTCGGCAGCAGGTCGAAGAGCGGGTTCTTCTCGTGGCGCTGAGCGCTTCGGCTTTCGCTTCAGAAGGTGGCTGGCATCTTGCCGTAATTGCGGCCGCAGAAGATTGCGCACGTCTTCAATGGCCAGCGCATCGGTGGGGCAGGAGATGACGCAGCGCGCGCAGCCCATGCAATCCTCGATTCCGGTCACCTCTCCAGTTGACTTTCCCTGCCGCCACACGGGGATACCCATGTCGCAGGCCTGCTCGCAACGTTGGCAGTCAATGCACTTTTCCCTCTCCATCTTGATACCGTAGGGACCTGCGTGATTGAGCAGACCGAAGGTGGCGCCGAAGGGGCAGAGGTAGCGGCAGTAGAAACGGTTACCGGTGATCGGCAGGATAAAGAATGAGCCGCAATAGGTGAGTCCCACGACCGCCCCGAAAGAACCGACCAGTGTCGCGGTCCAGCCGTTGGGTGGGAACTGGGTGGCCACCATTACGCCGACATACCAGAGCAGGAAAAACCACTTGGTATGGCGGAGTCGCCAGGCCCAATCGCTGCGCAGGGTGATATAGCGGAAGGGAAAGCCGACGGTCTCACGGATGCCCACACAAGGGCAGCCGAACCCGCAGATAATTCGTCGCCCAAACAGCAACACCAGTAGCAGGGTGAGAAAAAAGGTGATGGTTCCCGGTGTATGCAGGGCGGGAAAGACCGGTTGGCTCCAGATGTAGCCGACAAAGGGTTCGAATACTGGTGTAAGCCAGGGAACCAACCACCAGAATAGGGTCACGACCACTACCAGAATCACCAACCGCTTGCGCGTGTAGGGGTTGCTTTCGGCACGGATTCGCCACACACCAAAGGCGAGGATAATGGCGTATTCAGTGTAGCGGTTTAGCCAGATGGGGCTCTCAAAAAGGTAGAGCCAGGTCTCATTAAGCCAGCCAATAAAAGCCAGCGTGAACGCAGCCATGGAGAGTGCCATCACCCACCAGCGATAACGTCCTGGAAGGGTGCCCTGCCGGGTTGCGGCCTTAGATCGGGCGCTGTATTTCAGGGCGGGTCGTTGTTGGCTGGCTGAACGCATCTCTTTAGGTCAGTTCAGACCACCAATACCTGCTGCGCGGTCACCGAGCGTTCCGCCAGTACCCGCATGGTGCTGTGCTGAACGCTGTGAGGTGATTCATTGAGAATGATGAGCGCGTTCATGATTTCTTCCTGAAGTTGCTGATGATTCTCGGCAGGAAGGTCACTGCTGCGAGCAGCGCCAATGCCATCAATCCCTTTTGAAGCAGGCTCTCACCGCCAGCCGCAGCCTCTCGGCCAGCGTAACCGAGGTAGGTGTAGGCGAAGGCTCCCGGCAGCATGCAGATGTAGGTGGCAATCAAGTAGTGAGAAAAGCGAATGCGGGTCAGCCCCAGCGCATAGTTGAGCAGGTTAAAAGGAAAAACAGGCACTAATCGTACGAAGGCCACAAATCGCCAACCTTCGTCTTCCACACCCCCTTTCAGGCGTTTGAGGCGATCGCCGCTCTTCTGCTCCACCCAGTCAGCTGCCAGGTAGCGCGCAATAAAAAAAGCCGGCACGGCACCCAGTGTCGCCCCGGTAAGGTTGTAGAACGTGCCCAGGCAGGGGCCGAACAGGGCACTGTCGGCCAGGGTCATCACGGACCCAGGCAGGAACAGCAGAGTGCCGGTCGCGTAGATGAGCATAAACAGCAGCGGCGCGGCAGCCCCGGCCTGTGCGACCCATTGCTGAAGTGCCGTGGCATCCAGTTGGTCGCGGTAGAAAAAGGCCAGGCATACTGCCGATGCCAGCAGGATGAATAACAGCCAGCGCAGCACTTTACCCATCATCGCTGTCGCCCCACTCATTCCAGCTCATCCTCACCTTTGCTATAATTCCAATAGATATTGTTAATTCAATATATCTATTGAATACATGAAGTATAGTAGGATCAATGACTGCGTCAACCGGTAACTTCAAGAGTGAACTCTTCGACCAGTTCGCACGCGTAGCCAAGGCGATGAGCAATGGCCACCGTCTGGAATTGTTGGAGCTGCTCGATCAGGGTGAGCGCAGCGTGGATGCGCTGGCGGTGGTTTCGGGCTTGACTGTGGCCAATACCTCCCAGCACCTGCAGCAGCTCAGGCGTGCGGGGTTGGTGACCAGCCGCAAGCAGGGCCACAAAGTTATTTATCAATTGGGGGGCAGGGATATATCAGCGCTTCTCGGGTCCCTTCGGGCCGTCGCGGAGCGTCGCCTGGCCGATGTGGATCGATTGGTGGACGACTATCTCACGGTAAGGGATGACCTCGAACCGGTGCCTGCAGCGCTGCTGCTGGAGAGGGTGCGGGAGGGTCTGGTTACTGTCCTGGATGTGCGCCCGGAAGAGGAGTTTGCCTCGGGACATCTACCTGGGGCGATCAATATTCCGCTGGCGGAGCTTGAGGCACGTCTGGGTGAACTGGAGCCGGAGCAGGAGATTATCGCCTACTGTCGCGGGCCACACTGCGTACTGGCCTTTGAGGCTGTTGCTCGACTGCGTGAACAGGGCGCCTCAGCCAGGCGTCTGGACAGTGGTCTGCCGGAGTGGCGGCTTGCGGGTTTGCCGGTGGAGGTGGGCTCAACCGCCAAGCCCCGAGAAAAAGTCACCTCTCTTCAACCACCCTAAACCCAACAGGCTCCGGGCAACCCTCGGTCCAGGTCGTATTCACCTGATCATCCCCATCACTCTCAACCAACTGTCGTTTCAGCTTGTTTCTCACGTTTGTACAGTTAGGAGCGTGTCGGATTTGACCGATCTCAGCGACGGAAAGCCGACAGGCTCCTAAACACGGTCTTTTTCCGGCAGTCATTGAGGAGTTACATGCTGAAATTCAAACATATTCTTGGTCCCGCACTGCTCTGTTTTGCAACGAGCCAAGCCGCAGTATTCGAGGTCAATATCACCGGCGACAATTCGGACGAAGCCATCGGCGACGGCATCTGCGATGTGAGCGTTTTTGTCCCTGGCGATCAACGCAGCCTCAGGGCCGCTATTGAAGAGGCCAACGAGACCGAAGCCCTAGATGAAATCGCCTTTAACGGCATACCAACGATCGATGGAAGAGCGAGGATCGCTCTACAGTCGGATTTGCCCAGAATCACCTCATCCACTGTTGTGGACGGCAGGCAGTTGCCGGGCTGGTCATTGGGCAATCCCCAACCCGTGGTCTATCTTGATGGGGAAAACGCTTGGGAGGGTATTCGAATCTCGGGCGATTCCAATACCGGCAGCGTGATCAGCGCCCTGGCGATTGTGCGCATGGACAACAGCGGCATTGTGGTATTCGAAGGTGCGAGTTCCGTGTTGATTGAGGGAAACTATGTCGGGTTCTGGCCTGGGGAGGGCGTGTCCGCAGGCAACGGGCTTTCTGGCATCGCTATTGGTGGGGATGCTGCATGGAGTAGGGTTGGCGACAGGAACAACGAAGATCGGCTGCCCAATACTGTGGCTAACAATTTCGTCAACGGGATCTTTCTAGGTCAATTTACCAGCCACACCTCCGTGGCAGGAAATTACGTGTTTGATAACGGTCAATGCACCGAACCCTGTCCGATCCCATCCTGGAAGATTGGGGGGATTTTCGACCAGGGAACTGACAACCTGATTGGAATTAAGGTCATCGAGTTCGGCGTAATCACTTCGGCTGGAAATGCCGTCTATGCGAACCGGTATAATGGAATCGTGCTGGACGATGCCGTGAATAGTCGCGTATCCAGCAATCTGGTCGGCATGGATGAGACTGGCGGATTAGCGCCCAATCTGCGCCGCGCAATTCTGATAAGCGGGGGCTTGGGCAACCAGGTTGGCAGCCTGCCCACCAGTACCTGGGTAGGTGATTCTCCCGAGGCGGGTCGCCGGAATCAGATTGTCGGTAATCCCGATTTCTCCTGTATTGAGGTGGACTCCCAGCTTCCAGAAGTGGTTGGTAACGATATCGGAATCACCTTGGATCGATCCGGCCCGCTTGGATCGTGTTCTCGCGGTATCCGAACGGATGCCGTTAACGGAATGCAGATTGCCGATAATACGATTGCAGGTGCCGTGGAGGCCAACATTCTGCTTGAAGGCTCTAAGGCGGAAGTATCCAACAATCTTCTGGGCGCGCTTTATGATGGCGACAGCGGTGAGTACACAAGCTTGCTTGACACCGCCGCTGTGGGCTTGCACCTGGTAGACAGTCCCGACACCCTGGTCAGCGAAAATGTGATCGCAAGCAATGCGACCGCCATCGCAGTTGAAGATTCGGCCGTTCAGACCTCAATAATTGGAAATTACTCAAGTGCGGCCGACTCGAACATGGCTTTTTGCGGCTGCGTTGCGACTCCTGCCATACTGAGCGCCTGGTCGCTTTCAGTTGTAAGCGGCGCGGTTTCTGCCCCAGTTGCGGTGCCCGGCGGATGGCAGAGAGTGCGGCCTTGCTGGTCGATGAGGTACTGCCCGAACAGCCTGTGCGCCAATGGGTATTGAGTTTCCCATTCCAGCTACGTTTCCTGTTCGCCAGCCGGCCCGAGATCATGGGTCGCGTGCTGGGTATCGTCTACCGTGTCATTGCCACGCATCTGGTCAGATTTTGTAGATCTTGCCACTCAACTCAAGTGCTAAGCGTGATTGGCCAGATTTATTCTATTTAAGAAACTTTCGGGCTTTACCGCGGCTTAGTTGGGATTGTTACGCTCGCCCAGAACCACGGCAAGGCCGCTGCTTACAACGATAGCGGCACCGATCATCACCACAACGGTTGGCACATCGTGAAACAGCAGGTAACCCCAGATCGCGGCCCACACCAGCGCTGTGTATTCCAGGGCGCCAACCAGATATACCGGTGCATAACGAAAGCCGTTG
>Ga0207990_1001160_pt1 | contig 14026 bp, 16 predicted proteins | sample ETNtaG_8_FD_185780 | JGI IMG/M metagenome (GOLD analysis project Ga0207990, IMG submission 185780) | Marine microbial and viral communities from oxygen minimum zone, Eastern Pacific Ocean - ETNP201406SV75 (SPAdes) (version 2) | ecosystem: Environmental > Aquatic > Marine > Oceanic ...
GCTTCTTCAGTTATTCTTTTTGCTTCAGCATCTTTCGCTTTAGCTTCTTCAGTTATTCTTTTTGCTTCAGCCTGCTCCTTTTTCTTATCTGCTTCTTTAGCTAATTTTTCAGCTTCCTTAGTTTTAGCTTCTTCTGCTTTACGCTGAACTTCAGCCATGATTTTTTTTGCTTTTGCTTTTAATGCTTCTTGCTCCGCAACCTTCTGATCTTTTTTAGCACTTTCTGAGCGCTTTTCTTCGTCTTTAAGTTTTTGTTGTTTTTGTTGAACTACCTCTTGTAATCGCTCTTGCTCAGCTTCAATAATCTCATAATTAAGCATTACAGTTTTAATCGGTGCAGAATTTGATACCACAGAGTTTTTTTGAGAATCTCCCCATTCATCAACATTAGCATACAACAAACCAATCAGAAGCATTACGTGAAAAATAACTGCAACCCAAAATGCTATTGGGTGTTTTTTAGAAATTTTGATCATTGGCTGCATCATTGTTTGAATGAGGCCCAATATAAAGATTAAAAACTTTTTAAGGTATTTGTAAATAAAACCTGAGGTTTTAATTACTATGGGTTTAAATTTTGACTCAGAAGAGACTTCAGATTCTTTCGATTTAAGGTTATCTTTTTTCTTCGTTACTTCATCTGATTTTTTAGAAACTAGTCCTCTAAAAAATTGAGTAATCTTTTTAAAAAATCTCATAAATAAATATCTTAATTAGGATTTTTTGATGAGAAACTAACTTTATCAATACCCTTGGATTTTAACTCTGACATTAATCTAAAAAGTGTTCCATAATCTGCTGACTTATCTCCTTTTAAAACTATAGCCATATCTTTAAAACCCTCAACACTTAACCTTCCAATAACCATATTAACTACATACTCGAGTGAAACAGCATCTGAAACATCAATCTCTTCTACGCCTGTATCCTCAAATGAGTTTATATAGTAATTATTATTACCATCAACAGTAATTACAGTTGGTTGAGGCCCATCTGAATAGTCAAGCATTGTGGCTGGTCCAACTGGCAAATCAACTTCCATCCCTTGCTCAATTATTGGAGTAGTCATCATAAAGATAACCAAAAGAACTAACATTACATCAATATAAGGAACAATATTAATATCTGCGTTAATATTTGGTCTTGAACGCTTAGGCAATGCAATCATTTTTGTCTTTGTAGAATTACAAATATTTCTTCAACAAATGCCGTGTATTTATTACCTATCTCTTCGACATGAGAAACCAATCGATTGTAAGCTATTGTTGCTGGAATAGCCGCAAAAAGTCCAAAAGCTGTAGCAATAAGCGCCTCTGCAATTCCAGGAGCCACAATAGCTATCGTTGCCTGCTTAACAGAAGCAAGTCCAATAAATGAATGCATTATTCCCCAAACCGTTCCAAAAAGCCCTATATAGGGACTAGATGAAGCGATCATTGCAAGAATAGAAAGACTAGAGTCAAGTCGATCAATTTCATTACTTGCCGAAGTATTCATTGACCTATAAGCTCTTTCTGAATTCATAATAAGGGATTGGTTCGTTGTTGACTTGCTATGAGTAAACTCTTTATAGCCAGAGCCGAAAATATCTTCCATTGCAGTCCAGTCAGAGGCTAGAGGTGGTAGCTTTTTATACAAAACAGATAATTTATCTTCTCTTTCAAATTCCTGATGAAAGTTCTCAACATCATTAGACGCATCCATCAATATCTTTTTCTTAGACATAATAACTGTCCAAGAATATATTGACATCAAGACCAGAATAATCATCACCAATTGAACGACTAAGCCTGCGCTAAATATTAGGCCAATGATTGATAAACTATTTTCTTCCATTTAGTTTCTCCAAGATTTCTTGCGGCAAAGCGCAAGGTTTTATATTATTTTTTTAAATACAGAAACTACCTTAACTTTCGCATTAAATAATACCGTATTTTCCTCTATATTTATTACGACCTCACTCAATATACTTTAGATAATTAGCATAATAAACAACATCCTCAGCATCCGTATCTTTGTAATAGATTCTAATACTTAGCTGACTCATTTTCCATATAAATCTTGAGTGTGATGTTTTTGACGAACTTCTCCCAAATGAGAAAAAGCAAGGTCTGTTGCAACTCTGCCTCTCGGAGTTCGCATAATAAAACCCTGCTGAAGAAGATATGGTTCAACCATATCTTCTAGAGTCAATTTTTCTTCGCCAATTGCTGTTGCAAGAGTATCAAGACCTACAGGCCCAGCAGAAAACTTTTTAATGATCAAGCTCAAATAGTCTCTATCGAGCTTCTCTAACCCCAACTCGTCAACTTTGAGTGCTTCAAGCGCCTCTTTGGCAATTTCTTTATTGATAATACCTTTGGTCTTAACATCTGCAAAATCTCGAACACGCCTCAATAAGCGGTTAGCAATCCTTGGCGTTCCTCTTGAGCGCTTAGCTATCTCTTCAGAGCCTTCTTTTTCAATAGTAATCGTCAAAATTGATGCTGATCTCTCTATTATCTCTTCAAGCTCTTTTATATTATAAAAAGACAAACGATGGACTATTCCAAACCTATCTCTCAAAGGAGAGGTCAACATTCCAGCACGAGTCGTTGCACCAATTAATGTGAATGGAGGCAATTCTAATTGAACAGAGTGAGCTGCCACACCTTCACCTACAAGAATATCCAGTTTAAAATCTTCCAAAGCAGGGTAAAGAATTTCTTCAACTACAGGGTTGAGTCGATGAATTTCATCAATAAAAAGAATATCAAACGGCTCTAGTTTAGTAAGAATTGCTGCCAAGTCTCCAGATCGCTCAAGAACAGGGCCAGATGTTTGTTTAATACCAGCATTCATTTGATTTGCAATAACATGCGCGAGTGTTGTTTTTCCCAAACCTGGCGGTCCATAAATTAAACAGTGGTCCAGAACATCGCCTCGTGATTTTGCCGCTTGGATAAATAAAGACATCTGAGATTTGACATCCTCCTGCCCAATAAACTCTTCAAAAGAGACTGGTCTAACTGAGGAAACCTTTATATCTTCATTGTTTTGATTTTCTCCACCAACTAGGCTGTCCTCTTCAATCATAAATAATAAGTTTATTAGTAAATTATTAAGTTTATTTTAGACCAATAGACACAAAGTTTTATGAAGAAAACATGAGGATAAGATGAGTTTTATTTAAATATCACTTTAATACAATCAAAAAACTCTTTAAAAACAATTAATCTCAAAATAAATAAGGTTCTTTAACCATAATTTAATAAAAACTTTCCGTAGCGCAATTAAAGTTTATCTTTCGATGAAATTAATCTGGCAATGTATAATTGACAGATTAATTTAATATGTTTTTTTGAAATGTCAAATATTGCAATTCTGAGTGTAAATCACCAGCTTGCTCCAGTAGCAATTAGAGAGAAAGTTGCATTTTCTCAAAGCGAACTTGCACCCGCTATTTCATCGTTATTATCGACCCAAGAAATTAAAGCTTGTGTTGTTCTCTCTACTTGTAATCGCTCTGAAATTTTTGTAACTTATGATGCAGAAAATATTCGCGAAGTTCTTACAAAGTTCTTAGCGTCTATTCATGGAATTGAATATTCTTCTTTATTACAATATGTCAGTTATTTCGAAGGAAATCAAGCTATAGAACATATTTGCAATGTAGCAGCTGGCCTTGATTCACTAGTTTTAGGAGAGCCCCAAATTTTTGGCCAACTAAAAGAGGCCTATCAGTTCTCAAAAGATCTAGGTGCTTTAGATAAAATTCTTGAAAAACTTTTCCAGCATGCTTTTAAAACTGCAAAAAAAGTGCGTACAGATACTAGTATCGGATCATCCCCAGTTTCAATTGCCTACTGTGCTGTTAAGTTAAGTGAAAAAATATTTACTAATTTAGCCAATCAAACTGTTTTATTAATTGGTACAGGGGAAATGATTGAGTTAAGCGCTCAACATCTCAGTAAAAGAGGCGTTACAGATATAATCTTTGCCAATAGAACGCTAGAAAATGCCCAATCTCTTGCAATGAAGTATGAAGCAGAAGCCATTACATTGAAAAGCTTATCTGAGAATCTTCATCGAGCAGACATTGTTATCTCTTCAACCGCGGCACCAATCCCAATTATTGGTAAAGGACTTATTGAGACAGTGCTAATACATAGGAAGCATCAACCGATGTTGTTAATAGATCTTGCCATACCAAGAGATATTGAACCAGAGGCTAATCAATTAGAAGATGTCTTTCTTTATACCGTTGACGATTTACAACAAGTTTCTGATGGCAATCTAGAAGACAGGATAAAAGAAAAAGTTATTGCACAAGAAATTATTCGAGTTCAAAACCTAAACTTTATTGTTTGGCTAAACAATATTCCTAATGAAGAAGTCATTAAAAATTATCGTAGACAAGCAAACTTACTTAAAGATGAGCTACTTCAAATTGCAATAAGAAAGCTCGAGTCCGGCTCGAGTCCTGATCTAGTAGTAGAAGAACTAGCAGATAAACTAACCAATAAATTATTACACAAAACTTTTCAGAATATTAAAAACTCTAAAAATATTAAACTGGATTCCACTAATATTAGTAGCGAAACAAAAAAGAAATATACCGACATTAGTAACTAATGAATCAATCAATTATTACTAAACTGGAACAATTATCAATGCGCCTTGAAGAAATCAATGCATTGCTTTCTGAACAGTCAATTGCCTCTGATCAAAATAAGTTTAGAGAACTTTCAATTGAGCACTCTCAACTAAGTCCAATTAATGATCAATATAATCAGTATTTATCAACCATTAGTGATATTAATACAGCTAAAAAACTTTTAACTGAAGATGACCAAGATATACAAGAAATGGCAGAAGAAGAAATTAGCTCAGGTCAAAATAAACTTGGCCAACTAGAATTAGAGTTAAAAAAATTACTTCTACCAAAAGACCCAAATGATTCACGTGATATCATTATTGAAATCCGTGCTGGTACGGGTGGAGATGAGGCTAGTATTTTTTCTGGTGATCTTTATAGAATGTACACTCGTTATGTAGAGAAGTCAAAATTTAAAATTGAAATTTTGAGTTCAAATATTGGTGAACATGGAGGATTTAAAGAGATTATTGCTCGAATAAGTGGATCAAATGTTTATTCTAAACTCAAGTTTGAGTCAGGCGCTCATCGAGTACAAAGAGTCCCCGAAACTGAGTCTCAGGGGAGAGTTCATACGTCTGCTTGCACTGTTGCAGTTATGCCAGAGGTAACCGATATTGAAGAAGTTAATATTAATATGAGTGATGTCAGGGTAGACACGTTTAGAGCTTCAGGAGCTGGCGGACAACATGTCAATAAAACTGATTCTGCTGTTAGAGTGACCCATATCCCTACTGGAACAGTCGTTGAGTGCCAAGATGGTCGATCACAGCATAAGAATAAAGCCCAAGCTTTGTCAGTGCTTGCTTCTAGAATTCTTGATTCACAACAACAAGAACAACAACAAGAACAGGCCTCTCAGCGAAAAGAGTTAGTGGGAAGTGGTGATCGGTCACAAAGAATCAGAACTTATAATTACCCTCAAGGAAGGGTCACTGATCATCGCATTAATTTAACACTTTATAAGTTAAGTGAAGTTATGGAAGGAGACTTACAAGTATTCATTGACCCGCTAATACTTGAACAACAAACAAATCAATTAACAGAACTTAACGACACTCTTTGATTAATTTTTACTCGGTATTAGCTGCACAATAAAGAAGAAAAAACCTAAAGTAATTACTATTGCAGGGCCTGTAGCTACATCCAAAGCCATTGAGGAGTATAACCCAAGCAGAACAGAGACAATTGAAACGCCTATTGAGCTGAATATCATTGTAATAGGCGAGTTCGAAAAAACTCTTGCTATGGCTGGGGGAATTATAAGCAATGATGTAATCAATAAAACCCCCACAATTTGAACTGATACTGAAACTGAAAGGGCTATTAAGAACATAAATAGCAACTCATAAGCCAACTTATTAATACCTTCAGCCTTTGCTAACTCTTCATTTAAAGTTAACAGTAATAACTTTTTCCAATTAAAAACCAGAAGGACAATAACCACAACCATTACAACAAAAATCCAATATATATCTTGAATAGATATAGAGAGAATATCACCGAAAAGATAGGAAAAATAATCAGTGTTTTGATCTCCAATAAAACCTAAAACAACGATTCCCAATGATAAAGAAACATGAGAGAAGATGCCTAGAACAGCATCATTTGACCAGAAATTTCGTTGCTGCAGAATAACAATCAATGTTGCAAATAAAGCGCCAACAATAAGTAGTCCAAAGTTAACGCCAATACCTGTTGCCAAGCCTAAAGCAACACCTAAAAGTGCGCTATGAGAAATTGAATCAGAGAAATACGAAAGACGCTTCCATATAACAAAACATCCGAGCGAGCCTGCAATAACTGAAACACCAAGTGATGCTATTAAAGCCCTATAAATAAAATCATCCATAATTTTTCAAACCCTAGTAAACCTTTTGACAATCCTTACATAGCCCATAAAGATAAAGGGAATGATCTGTTAGCTCAAAACCATGTTTTTTTGCAATTTGAAGTTGGTGTTGCTCAATAACATCATCTTGAAATTCGATAATCGTATCACATTTAACACAAACTAAGTGGTCATGATGTTCTACCCCACAAAGCTCATAGACAGCCTGGTTATTTTCAAAGTTTAATTTGTGAACAATGCCTGACTCTTCAAATTGAGATAAGACTCGATAAATAGTCGCAATTCCAACCTCTTCATGAAGCTCAATAAGCACCCGATAAATATCTTCAACACTCAAATGATGATTAGGTGAATTCTCTAAAACCTCTAAAATCTTTAGTCTCGGTAAAGTAACTTTTAGACCAGCACTTTTTAAATCTTCTGCATCCATATAAAAATCCTTAAGGTAAAATCCTATTTATATTTTATATTGTTCGATAAACATGAAGAGACTAACTTTTATTATGCTTGCCTTTATGGTCCTTAGTGGGTGCTCTAATTCTCTACCTAAGATGCCCGAGATGCCTAAATTGCCAAAGTTCTCTATGCCTAGTTGGACCAAGGCTTCACTTCCTTCAATCGACATTTACAAACCAACAATCTTACAAGGCTCTATCCTTGATATTAAAGATGTTGATCAGCTCGAATTAGGAATGTCAAAGAATGCCGTTATGGAGCTTATCGGCTCACCAAGTATTAGCGACCCTTTCCACAAATATCAGTGGGATTATATTAATCATTCAACTATCGATGGTGAACATGAGATTCATTACCGCTTAAAACTAGTCTTTAGTGGGGATGTCTTATCTGAAATTGATAAGAGTGGCCTAGATGGACTTAGTAGTAATCAATAAAGGGGCTTTTCTTTAGGGTTATCCAGATGCTACTTACATTTTTTCGCCTTTACGAGGCTTATCCACTAAAATAAAGGTATGTCCAAATTAATCATTAATGACTTAAGCTGTCAAAGAGGTTACAACCAGCTTTTTACTGACCTTTCTTTTGAGTTAAATGCTGGAGAAATACTACGAATTTCAGGTGCTAATGGCTCAGGTAAAACTTCACTACTAAAGATGATTGCTGGGCTTAATTCACCAGAATCAGGTTCTATTTCTTATAATGAAAATGATATCAAAACCTATCAATATCAATTAGATACATTTTATCTGGGGCATCTACCTGCCTTGAGTCCTGAACTTAGTTGCATCGAAAACCTTGAATACCTTACCCAGCTCAGCAACCAAGAATCTAAATCTAATCTTGATGGAGCTTTATCAAAGGTTGGTTTAAATAACTATAAAAATGAACTTGTTGGCACTCTTTCTGCGGGACAAAAAAGAAGAGTAGCCTTGTCAGCACTTTTCATATCTCATTCCAAATTGTGGCTCCTAGATGAACCTTTTACTGCTCTCGATTCCGATGGCATTGAAATTATTGAAAATCAAATAAAAAAGCACTGTAATGAAGGTGGACTTTGCATCTTAACAACTCACCAAGACTGCAAAATAGAAAACTTAAGAGAGCTTTCTTTATGAGTATCTTTATAAAAACCCTGAGAAGAGATTTAAAAATGGCGCTAAGGAACCCGTCGAGTTTCCTTAACCCACTGTTGTTTTTTGTCATTGCTATTTCTCTATTCCCAATAGCTATCAGCCCAGAATCTCACACATTATCAAATATGGCACCGGGAATCATTTGGGTTACTTCTATGCTGTCAGTACTGCTGTCACTTAATGCTCTATTTCATTATGACTACGACAATGGAGTGCTTGAACAGATGATCATTTCTCATCACCCACTGCCATTAATATTGCTCGCTAAGACAACAGCTCATTGGATTCTGACTGGGCTACCAATAATATTACTTTCCCCATTACTTGGTATGGCTCTCTTCTTAGATTCTAAAAATATTTACATTTTAATCCTAACTTTATTTCTAGCAACTCCCTGTCTAAGTCTAATAGGAGCTATAGGAGCCTCATTGATTGTTGGTATTAAAAACTCTGGAATGCTTTTATCCTTATTAATTTTGCCTCTTTATATCCCAATCTTAATTTTTGGCACTAGTGCAGTATCTCAGTCACAATTCAACCTTCCAATTGATGGTCAGCTCTATTTTTTAGGTTCTGTTCTAATTCTCAGCTTAATAACATCACCATTTGTAAGTGCATTAGCACTAAGAATTAGCCTTGAATAGGCTTTACATTTTTGAATTAAAGATTATAATTATCTAACGCTGATTTGTTCCGATTGCTAGCGTTGCCACTTAGATGGCTAAAATAAGCTAAAGCTGGTGTTTTCCTAAAAACCCAACTTTAAGGTTTTTAAATTTTAATTAGGACTATGCCATGATATTTACTTCCGAATCTGTTTCAGCCGGCCACCCAGACAAAGTTTGTGATCAAATCTCTGATGCTATCCTTGATGCTGCGCTTTCTCAAGATAAAGACTCTAGAGTAGCCGTTGAAACCTTAGTAAAAGACAATCAAGTAGTATTGGCTGGAGAAATAACTACCAATGCTGAAATTGATTATGCTGATATCGTTCGCAAAACTATTCTTGAGATTGGCTACAACAAAGAAGAGTATGGCTTTAATGGCAATACCTGCTCAGTAACTAATCTTCTTGGAGCGCAGTCTCAGGACATCTCTATAGGTGTTACTGAGAGTGAAAACCATGAGCAAGGTGCAGGTGACCAAGGACTAATGTTTGGTTATGCTGAGAACTCTACTGATGAATTAATGCCTGCCCCTATAATGCTTGCCCATAAGCTTGTTAGGCGTCAAGCTGATTTAATGTTGAACGGCTCTTTGCCTTGGTTAAGGCCAGACGCTAAGTCTCAAGTCTCTTGTATTTATGAAGATAATAAAATTGTTGGAGTTGATGCAGTCGTACTTTCCACTCAGCACGATGGTGATATTTCTCTTGATGAACTGAGAGAGGTGGTTTTGGAAGAGATTATTAAACCTATATTGCCAGAACAATGGCTTACAAATAATACGCAGTATCACATTAATCCGACTGGAAACTTTGAAATAGGTGGACCTGTTGGTGACGCTGGTTTGACAGGAAGAAAAATTATTGTTGATACCTATGGTGGTATGGCTCGACATGGAGGCGGTGCATTTTCTGGAAAAGATCCTTCTAAGGTCGATAGAAGTGCAGCTTATGCAACTCGCTATGTTGCAAAAAATATTGTTGCAGCAGGACTTGCTGAGCGATGTGAAATTCAAGTTTCCTATGCAATTGGAGTTGCAGAACCTACTAGTATTAGTGTTGATACATTTGGAACTGGGAAGTTACCTCATCATGAAATTGTAAATCTAATCAGAGAACATTTTGATTTACACCCCAAAGGCCTAATTGCAATGTTAGATTTAAAACGCCCAATCTACCAACAAACTGCAAGTTACGGTCATTTTGGAAGAACCGAAGACTCAATTAGCTGGGAAAAGATTGACAGAGTTGACCTACTAAAATAGTTTCTTTTTCGTTTGTTTTTGGTATAATCATATTCCTGCCAAGGGGCGTTGCATTGAGATTTAACTCGATCAGGCTTGGCAATCAAAACGACGCTCATTTTTTCAATTTAAATGGAAATAAAATGAGTAATTCAATAATTGATAATAATGACTATAAAGTTGCTGATATCAGTCTTGCAGACTTTGGTCGCAAAGAGATAGAGTTAGCAGAGGCTGAAATGCCAGCTTTGATGGCACTTAGAGCTAAGTACAACAATTCAAAACCCCTAGAAGGCGCCAAAATTATGGGTTGCATTCATATGACTATCCAAACAGCTGTCCTGATGGAAACATTAGTTGAACTTGGAGCTGAAATTCGCTGGTCATCTTGTAATATTTTTTCAACTCAAGACCACGCAGCTTCCGCTATGGCGGAAAGTAACATTCCTGTTTTTGCTTGGAAAGGAGAAACAGAAGAAGAGTTTTTATGGTGCATTGAACAAACGATTCTTCATAATGGAAAGCCATGGGATGCTAATATGATTTTAGATGATGGTGGCGACTTGACTCAGATGGTTCATGAAAAGTATCCAGAAATGCTTGATAATATTCATGGAATCAGTGAGGAAACTACAACTGGCGTTCACCGTTTATTAGAGATGATTGAAAGTGGCGAACTAAAAGTTCCAGCAATCAATGTTAATGATGCAGTTACAAAATCAAAAAATGACAACAAGTATGGATGCCGTCACTCACTAAATGACGCTATAAAGCGTGGCACAGATATGCTAATGTCGGGCAAAAAAGCGCTACTTATTGGATACGGTGATGTTGGAAAAGGTTCAGCTCAATCACTTCGCCAGGAAGGAATGATTGTTAAGATCAGTGAAATCGACCCTATATGCGCTATGCAGGCTTGTATGGATGGTTTTGAAGTGATTTCTCCTTATAAAAACGGCATAAATACAGGCTCAATGGACTGCATTAATAAAGAATTGTTAAGTACTACTGATTTAATTGTTACAACTACTGGTAACACTAATGTTTGTGACTCATCCATGCTTAGTAGCCTTAAGGCTGGTTCTGTAGTGTGTAATATCGGTCACTTCGATAATGAGATTGATACACAATATATGCGTGATAATTGGCAGTGGGATGAGGTCAAACCTCAAGTTCATCGCATCTATAGGTCAGAAAATAAGAATGATTATTTAATCCTTCTTTCTGAAGGTCGACTAGTAAATTTAGGCAATGCTACAGGGCACCCTTCTAGAATTATGGATGGCTCTTTTGCAAACCAAGTGCTTGCTCAAATGCATCTTTTTGATAAAAAATTTGCTGATTTACCTAAAGAAAAAAAACCAGCTAACATTACGGTTGAATTGCTTCCTAAAAAGCTTGATGAAGAGGTGGCTGCTGGAATGGTTGGTGGGTTTGGAGGTGTACTAACGGTGATGACTGATACTCAAGCGGAATACATTAATACACCTAAAGATGGCCCATTCAAGCCAGAGACCTATAAGTATTAAGTTGTTATTGTATCTAAAATAAAAATGCGGGATATTTTCCCGCATTTTTTTATTATCAATTATTGACACTTGTAAATGCTGACCTCAATAGTTACTGGTGAGGTAAAATTTTTGTTATTTTTAGATTAAATTTAATGCCAGTTTCAGACCTAGATACAACCAAATCATTTCAGAATTTAATCATCAAATTACAAAATTATTGGGCTGAAAAAGGCTGTGCTATTGTTCAGCCGTTTGACATGGAGGTTGGTGCTGGAACCTTTCATCCTGCTACTTTCCTAAGATCTATTGGTCCTGAGCCCTGGAAAGCTGCATACGTACAACCATCAAGAAGGCCTGGAGATGGGCGCTATGGAGAAAACCCTAACCGTCTTCAGCACTATTATCAATTTCAAGTCTTATTAAAACCTTCTCCAAGTGACATTCAGGAGTTATATCTTGATTCATTGAGCGCCATTGGTATCGATTTAAAGATGCATGATGTCAGATTTGTTGAAGATAATTGGGAATCACCTACACTCGGCGCATGGGGGCTTGGCTGGGAAGTTTGGCTAAATGGAATGGAGGTAAGTCAGTTCACTTATTTTCAACAGGTGGGTGGTCTCGCTTGTAAGCCAATTTCTGGTGAGTTAACCTATGGATTAGAGAGACTAGCAATGTACCTCCAAGGGGTAGATAGTGTTTATGACCTTATATGGACTGAAGGCTTAACTTATGGTGATGTTTATCATCAAAATGAAGTGGAGCAGTCTAAATATAACTTTGAGATTGCTGATACTGAGGTCCTTTTTAGGCAGTTTGATGAAGCAGAAGAAATGAACTCAAAGCTCATTGAACAAGATCTGCCTTTCCCGGCATATGAGCAAACCATGAAAGCCTCTCACTTATTCAATCTTTTGGATGCTAGACACGCTATAAGTGTTACAGATAGGGCAAGATTTATTCGCAGAGTAAGAGCTATGAGTCAAAAAGTAGCCCAATCTTATTTTGAATCTCGAGAGCGATTAGGCTTTCCAATGCTAAAGAAATAAGCGTTAACTTCTTAATGAGACCCTTTCATACCCTCTACAATAAGATTTTAGACTGGTCATCGAGTCGATTTGCTGTTATTTGGTTGTCTACAATTAGTTTCTTAGAATCTTCGATTCTACCCTACCCTATACAAGATATCTTGCTGGCGTCTATGTCACTCAAGAATAGAAATAGGGCTTACTACTTTGCAATTATTTGCACTTTAAGTTCAGTACTAGGCGCAATTGCTGGCTACTACATCGGCATCTATGCAATCAACCTTATCATGCCATTATTAGATACAATGAATTATCTACCAGAATTAAATAAAGCTGAGAAGTACTTTAACACCTACGGAATTTGGATCATTCTAATTGCAGGTTTTAGTCCAATACCATATAAGCTCTTCACTATTAGTGCAGGAATGATGTCAATGCCTCTCTTACCTTTTGTGATTTTCTCTTTGGTCGCACGCAGTGCTCGCTATTTGTTGATTGCTTTTCTGGTAAGAAAGTTTGGAAAACGCTGCGATGCATGGTTAAATAAGTACATTGATAGATTAGGATACTTACTAATTATTGTTGTTGCCCTAGGTATATGGTATGTCTACTAAATATTTAACAATTTTTTTATTTGTTTTTCTTTCGGGCTGTTTCACAAATAACCCAGGTCAAGTCACCGTTGTTGAAAAATCATTTAATAAAATTGAAGTTGAACAACAAACCTCCTCAAACACCAAAGAGGCAAAAGTAAACAAGAATTGGTCTCTTCCTGTCGATTCTTCAATCCTTAAGAACTACTCAGAAAAAAATAACCATTTAGGCTTGACCTACAATAACACTGCTGGTCAAAATGTCAGGGCGGTTAGAAAAGGAGAGGTCGTCTATAGCGGTGACAAAATGACGAGCTATGGAAAAATGATTATTATCAAGCATGCTTTTGGCTTTTATAGCATCTATAATCAAAATCAGGACTTGCTAGTTAGTGAAGGCGATGTGATAGACAAAGGTCAAGTTATCGCTATAACCGGTAATAAACCGTTTTATTTCGAAATGAAAAAATACGAAGAACCTATTAATCCGTTAAAATACCTCTAATGAACGAATTCCTCCAAAATATAACCCCAATCCAGATGACTGGCGTACTGTTGTTGTTGGCTGTTATTGCCCATGTTGGTCTAGGCGTTATACTGAAACAAATAAAAAAACACACTGGTAGCACTAAAACGCAGATAGATGACTACCTCATTAATGCACTCTCGGCACCTCTGAAATTACTTATCTGGTATGGCTGGTTATACTTTTCATTACAGGAGCTGAAGGCTGAAATTCTAACCCTTGGCAAAGTTGTTGAATATATAGACATTGCTCCTATCTTTATTCTAACCTGGGGAGTACTTAGACTAATATCAAGCATTGAAAGCTTTATGTTAGAAAAAGAAGGTAATGTCGATAAAGATTCCGTTAGATTGTTCACCCGTCTAATCAAGATGCTATTT
>Ga0207990_1001164_pt1 | contig 14007 bp, 14 predicted proteins | sample ETNtaG_8_FD_185780 | JGI IMG/M metagenome (GOLD analysis project Ga0207990, IMG submission 185780) | Marine microbial and viral communities from oxygen minimum zone, Eastern Pacific Ocean - ETNP201406SV75 (SPAdes) (version 2) | ecosystem: Environmental > Aquatic > Marine > Oceanic ...
AACACCTGCAAAGGTGTCAGCGGAATCCGCCGTATTTTGAGTTTCAATCCCTCCGACCTCTCATGCCAAATCGCCGGAGAAGTCCAGGACTTTGAACCCAAAGCGTACTATTCGAAGGCGGACCTGAAGAAACTTCCCCGCGCGATCCCCATGGCCGTTGCCGCCTCCAAGGAAGCGCTGGATGACGGCGGAATCGATCTGTCCCGGTTCGAGGAAGAGGACTTTGAACGCCTGGGAATCATTGTGGGGTCCGGGGGCGCCGGGTTCGATTTTTCTGAACGGCAGTTCGAAATCTATTTTTCCGGACAAAAGAACAAGATCAGCCCCTACGCCATCTCCAATTCTCTGGTGGGGATGCTCTCGAGCGAAATTTCCATGTACTTCGGCCTGCAGGGCCGAAGCCACGTGGTCTCAAACGGGTGCACCAGCTCCACCGATGCCATCGGTTACGCGTTCAACACGATTCGCTCCGGACAGGAGGACTGGTGCCTGACGGGCGGCGCGGAGTCCTGTGTGACCCCCGCGATGATGTGCGGGTTCGAGCGTATGCGGGCCAACCCGGTTAACTTCAATGAGGATCCCGCCCGGGGATCACGCCCGTTCAACCGGGACCGGGAAGGGTTTGTCCTCGCCGAGGGAAGCTGGATGATGATCCTGGAAGAACTGGAACACGCCAAACAGCGCGAAGCGAGAATTTACGGAGAGGTCCTCGGCTACGGCTCCACTTGCGACGCATACCACCGCGTGGCGATCATGCCTGACGGCAAACAATCGACCCGTGCAATCCGTCTCGCTCTTAAAGATGCCCGGATCAACACCGAAGACGTGGACTACATCAACTTCCACGGGACCTCGACCGTCATCAATGACCGCATCGAAACAATGGCCGTCAAGAAGGCATTCAACAGCATGGCCAAGAAAATTCCTTCCAGCTCCACCAAGTCGATGATCGGACACCCGCAGGGGGCCTCGGGCGGACTCGGGGTCGCGGTTTCCCTGCTGTCCCTGAAAAATGATTTTCTGACACCGACGATCAACCAGGAAAACCCGGACCCGGAATGCGATCTGGATTATGTGTCCAATGAAGGCCGCGAAAAAAAATTGCGCGTTGCCGTAAGCAACTGCATTTCGTTCGGGAGCAAAAACTCAACTCTGGTGTTAAGTAAATTTGAGGGGTAGAACACAACGGGCAGGGCTGGGCGTTCTTCAGCGGTAGGGCATCGTGTCGCCCCCGAGCTGTTTTTCTATGTCCCGTTCAAACTGATTTTCCACACGAACAAATTCCTCGAATTCCCTGGGGCTCTTGAATTCAAAGATGCGGGGCTCTTTCTGTCCGCATATCTCTTCATCCTGTTCGAGGGTCAACACATTATTTTCCACAGACTGGATAGAAAACTTTTTGCGCGTCTTGAACTTCCCAAAAATCTCCCTGTAAACCGGATCGAGATTGAGTGCCATAACTGAACTCCTGCCTTGTTTTGGAAAAATACGACTCGCTGCTCCATCCATTCGATGAAACAGGAGGGCGTTGGGTTTGTTAATTTTTTAATGCTTGATCATGATAACTTTCGCCGGAACCAAAATCAATCCGATTGAGCCCGCCTGCCTTTTTCCAAACAGGTTAAAAAAAATCCCGCCCAAAAAAGAAATGTGTTAATCTCCCAATTGCGTCCGTTGGGGGGCAGTCGAAAAGAGTGCCCCGCCGGGTACGGCACAGTCTCCGGCCAATCAAACCAACCCGAACCTGCCGGAACACTGAATCGCCCAGCAACCTGTCTCATCCCACGAATCCTAAAAGAGCCCGCTCCGGAGAAATCATGCCACCGAAATTGACTCTCCACAAACTGGCTGAAAACCTCATCCGTGAATCGCGGGCCCCCTTCACCACCGAAGATTTTGAAAGAAGAATCCAGGAGAAGTGGCAACGCGAAATTTCCATCTCGACTCTCAATAAATTAAAGCGAAAACTTTCGAGCCATCATCGCCTCATCGGATTAGATTCCAATGACTTTTTGCCGGTTCCGACCATCCTGCAAAAAATCGGTGGCCTTCCGTTATCCATCGGCCTGGGCAAATTTGAAACCCGCGCAAAAGTATTTTTCCCGGGACACCGCCTCATCCCCTTCGTTTCCAACGACCAGACCGAATCGGACCTCACTTTCCTTGATCCCGAGGGGAACGAAATTCCCAAACGAAAGCAATCCTTCCTCATTGAAGACATCATCCGATACTACCAGTACGCCGGCCCAAAACATTTCCCCGAAGAGATCAAGGTCAACGAGTGGATTCCCGGAAAAAGTTCGCTAGTCGTGACCGCATGGGACATCGCGTCGCTTTTGAAATCGGAAAAACTCAAAAAGGGCGACATTCTGTTAGTGAAACTCCTGGATTACGAGAAAGGGATTTTCCAGGTTCACCCCTGCACCCGGAAAGAACTGCGAGGCAGTCGACTGAAAATACGATCGCTGTTCACTGCCATGGAAGCGGCGTTGGCGCGGCTGTGCGCGAGCGATGCCTTCTGTTCGGCCGGACTCGAAAAGCAGCTCCTGTACACCCTGTTTAATGTAGACGAAAACCTGCTGCGGGTGCCCGCCTTTTCCCTGACCGATTTCCTGGAATCGCTGTCAGAACTGGAGGTCGCGGCCTGTGAAGATGGAGGGGGAAAACTGGTTCCGGGGTGGAAAAATAACCCCAGCCGACGCGGTTACGAGGAAAAACCACGGGCCCCGAAGGGGGACACCGAGTCACTGGACAAAATTTTCCGTGACCTGGGGCTGGCCTTCAGTGAAGACGAGTTCGTTTCCATTCTCTACGCCATCATGGAATCGGACGCCTACAAGCTCGAGTCGGTATTTCACGTGCTCTTCGGCGGCGAAGGAAAACTGTTTCACGACAAACACCAGCACGAGGTCTTTTACCGCCACTTGAAAAAATTACTGCAAAAAATCTGCGCCGACCTCAAACAACCCGAGTCAAAACTGATCGCTCAACTGCGCCACCAGACCGTGGGGATCAAGCTGAGCCTCATCGAAATTCTGAGGTTTCTCGAAGCGAACCAGGTGGGATTAAAAGATTTGCCGCTCGACCTGCTGGAAAAGATCAACGACTTGGATCATTTTTGCCGGGAAACGCTAACCCGCCTCGCCGACCGGTCCGGGAACCCGGATCTCAAATTCATTCGCGATGCCCGACTTGCAATCAAAATCATTCTTCCCCACGCAGCATCTTTGGAGGAGGAAATTTTTTATCAGCTGGGCATTTTTTAGCCTAACCGCACCCCGCAAGGTCACTCGATCGCCGCAGGCGCGTCCGCTTTAAAGTCCACCCGCTTCCCCTCTCTTACCCTCGACACGGCCCTGCCCTTGAACGCATGGCCGAAGACTTCCTCAACCACCACAGTCACCCAGTCCCCCGGCTGGATCATTTCCCGATCCCCGGTGAAATTGACCATCCAGTACTGGGGGTTTCGCCCTTTAAAATCCGCGCCGCGCTTAGAAGTCCGCCCTTCAACCAGCACCTCCACCTCCCGATTCAAAAACCTTCGCCCCTGTTCGCCCGTAAGTCGGTCTTGCAGCCTCATCGTTCTTTGCAGCCGCGCCGATTTTACGAACAGCGGAACCGAGTCAGGAAAATCCTGCGCCGGCGTGTCGGGCCTGGGACTGTAGCAGAACATGTAACTGCTGCTGAACTCCACCCGCTCCATCAATGCAAGCGTATCCTCGAATTCCGAATCCGTTTCCTCGGGAAACCCAACAATGATGTCGGTAGACAAGGAAATGTCCGGCACCTCTGCCCTGAGCGCATCGATCAGGGCAACATATTCCTCGACCGTATGGCCGCGCCGCATTTCCTGCAGGACGCGGTTATTCCCGCTCTGGACGGGCAGGTGCAAATGGTTGACCAGAACGTCGATGTCCCGGTAGGCCTCGATGCATTCGCGAGTAAAATCCATAGGGTGGCTGGTGGTGAAGCGCAGGCGTTCTACGCCGGGAATCGAAGCCACGCGGTACAGCAATTCATGAAAGGGGACGGGCTGGTCCAGCCCGCGCTTCCCGTAGGCGTTCACATTTTGTCCCAGTAAAATGATTTCCTTGGCGCCCCGGGACACCAGCAGCCGAACCTCCCGCTCGATTTCTTCGGCCTCCCTGCTTTTTTCCCGCCCCCGGGTGAAAGGAACCACGCAGAACGTGCAAAACTTGTCGCACCCTTTGATGATATTGACAAAAGCGCTGGGCCCCGGGTGCAGGGGGGTTTCGTTCGAGAGTTCCGGTATGCGGTAGTTTTTGGCCGAGTCGAAATGGGTCCAGACGACTGGGTGGTTCGTATTCCGCACCTCGTCCACGGCCTGAACAATATTTTCGACACCATCAGGCCCAAGAATCAGGTCAAGGAAGGGCATCTTCTGCAGCATCTGCTCTCCTTCCTGTTGGGCGAGGCAGCCCGTCACCCCCAGAATGAGGTCGGGGTTGGTCTCCTTGAGCGGCTTCAAACTCCCTGCCAGAGAGTAAATTTTCTGTTCCGCCTTTTCCCGGATCGAGCAGGTATTGATGAGAACCAGGTCTGCATCCTCCACTTCCCCGGTGCGCAGGTAGCCGGAATGGAACAAAAGAAGTTCCATCCGGCTCGTATCCGCCACATTCATCTGGCAACCGTAAGTATCCAAATAGACTTGTTTCATGTGGAAAGACTCTAAGCGAAACCCCCTGCTTTTTCAATCAGGAATTGCGCTCCCCAGGCGGGGCTCCCGGGCGAGACCCAGGGTATCTAAATTAATATTAATTTATATAAATTTTAACTAATAATAATTGCTTCTTGTTGATTTTAATGATTTTATTGACAAAAGTATCGACTTGGGCTATCCTACCCTCATCTCTTGAAAATTTGCACAAAGTGTCTGCACGTCAAGTCACCCGGAAACCGTTTCCCCATATAAAAGGAGGGTTCACGCTGTGATTAAGTCTAATTCTGTCCGTCAAATCCGCGAAACCAAGATGATGAGCAAGGCGGAATTGGCACGAGAAGCCAAAGTCACTGTCCAGACAATCGACCGTATCGAGAAAGGGTACGACTGCCGGCTGGACACCAAGCGCAAGATCATCCTGGCCCTGGGCTACAAACTAGCCGACCGGTCCAGGATTTTTGCGAATGAGGACCAGGAAAGGCCCGAAAGCAACTGATCAAAAATGGAAAAGGGCCGAGTGTTTCTTTTGCCGCAGTTCGGTAGAAATGACCTGGAAGACAACCGCAACTGAAGCGTAAAAATTCATATTCCGAACTCGTTTGCTGCCGGGTTCATCTGGTAATTTTCAACCCATGAAAAGCTTAACCATCGATCTGACCGACAGGAGCTATGACATCCTGATCGGCCGGAATCTGTTATCGCGAACCGGGGAGTTACTGTCCAACCGCTTGAATCCCAGTCGGGCAGTGATCGTCACCCACCCTTCTATTCGACGCCTGTTCGGCGAAAAAATCGAATCTAGCTTGACCGCCGGAGGCCATACCCCCGAGTTCATCGAGGTTCCCGAAGGAGAAGCGTCCAAATCGCTTCAACGGGCGGGGTCCGTCTACGACCGCCTGTTGGAGTTGCATTGCGACCGGCAATCAGCCCTGATTGCCTTGGGCGGTGGAGTGATCGGTGATCTCACCGGTTTCATTGCCGCCACGTACCAGCGCGGAATCCCTTTCATTCAAGTACCAACCACCCTGCTCTCCCAGGTGGACAGCAGTGTCGGGGGAAAAACCGCCGTGAACCATCCTCGCGGTAAAAACATGATTGGCGCATTCTACCAGCCCCGGCTGGTGGTCATCGACCTCGAAACCCTGCACACCCTGCCGCCGAACGAGTTTCGGGCCGGGCTCGCCGAAGTGGTCAAATACGGCGTCATCGCCGACGCTAAGCTGTTCGCTTTTCTTGAAACGAACGCCACACGCATCCTGTCTCTGGACAACGACTGCCTCGAGCACATCATTGAAACCTCCTGTGCCATCAAGGCCGAGGTCGTTGAGACGGACGAGCGTGAAAGCCGTTACCGCATGGTTCTAAACTTCGGCCACACCTTCGGCCATGCAATTGAGGCCCTGACCGGATATACCGGCCTGCTTCACGGAGAGGCGGTCGCCATTGGCATGGTGCAGGCGGCCCGGCTGTCGGAAGAAACCGGAAAGTGCTCCAGCGAAGTCTCCAAAAGAATCATCGCCCTGCTGGAAAAATTCGGGCTGCCCACAGAGTCGCCTGGTTTGAAGCCGAGTGACGTCATCCAATCGATGTACCACGACAAAAAAACCGAACACGGCCAACTTCGTTTCGTCCTGGTGAAAGACATCGGTACCATCGAGATCGTGGACGACGTTCCCGAGGCTCCGGTCAAAACCGTTCTAGAAAAGACAAAATAAGGCTCCGTTTGTGAGCAACAAAGTGAGCCTTCGAGTCCCGCAGCAGTCCCAACCAACAACGCCCAAAAACATTTAAAAACATAGGGCTCTGTGGTATCTTGAGGGGTGAAGCAGGTGGTCTTATTTTAGCCACCCGTCATCCACGGGGTAGCGTGCCTTCACGTTGGCTAGGGCAACTGCGGGGGGGGAACCACCTTCCCCCTAAATTTCCTTCCCTGGAAATTTTTACAGAATGGAAAGTGGTGTACGTCGATTACAGCGGAACACTGCAGAAAGCCCAAATCGAGAACTGACGAGTCTTTTAACGGGGCCCTTACATAATCCGGTGATCTTTCGCTTTGTCCAGAATGACTCCACGGCGAAGGACCTCAGAAAGGTGATCCTATTTTTAAATTTTCTGTTTTATCGAGCGGCAGCAAAGGAAACTGCATCTACCTGGAATCCGACAGGGCGAAGGTGCTCATCGATTCGGGTTTGAGTGTCCGGGAACTGGAGCGGCGGTTGGCATCCATCGGTCGAAAGGCCGATGAACTGGACGCGGTGTTTTTAACCCACGAACATTCGGATCACGTGAGCGGGGTCGGGCCTCTTGTCCGCAGATACGGTATCCCACTCTATGCCACGGAAGGAACGGTGCGGGCAGGGGAAAAGTCCCTGGGCCGTACTGCGCAATGCCAATTGATCCGCGCGGGAGAACCGGTACGGGTGGATGGCCTCGCGCTTGAGCCTTATGCCACGTCGCACGATGCCCGGGAGTCTGTGGCCTATGTAGTCCGTTGCAAAAACCGGAAACTGGGACACGCAACCGATATGGGAACGGTCACCTCGACGGCAAGAGAAAAATTAAAAAATGCCCACGTATTACTTGTGGAATCCAACCACGATGTTGAGATGTTGGACGTGGGGCCTTATCCCTGGTTGGTGAAGCAACGGATCAAAAGTGAGCTCGGACATCTGTCCAACGAAGCGTGCGGGAACCTTCTAGCAACGGTAAGCCACGACAGGTTGAAGCAGGTGGTGCTGATGCATTTGAGCCAAACCAACAACCATCCTGAAATCGCCTACATTACGGCGCTTCAAGCCATGGGGAGCCACGCTCCTCAAATGGTTTTAGCCCGGCAGGACCGGGCGACGGAACTGATGGAGGTTTGACGCCGTCTGATGCACGGGGCACAACCGGCTTATGAGCACGCTTAAGGAAAAGATCGTAGGAAGCTGGTATGGCATGGCCGTCGGGGATGCCATGGGCCTGGCCATAAAAGGCCTCAAGGCCGCAACCGTGCGACAGATGTTCGGGGCGATGGACGGCTTCAAGGATGTGCGTCCATTTCTCGGCAAGGGCATTAAACGGTTCAAGATGCCGGGGCTGTACGGAGCTCAAACTCAAAGTGCGTTGGCCGCAGGCGATTGCCTGCTCAAAAATAAAAAAGGCGGGGCGCAGGAGATTTCCGAACTCCTCGTTCAATTGAGCGCTCGAGGACCTGAACATTATTTTGGGGCCTACCGACACCCGGAGGCCGGGTTCGGAAAAGCGGTTAGTTCTCTGCCTGAGCACCCGTCAGGGGGAACCGCGGAGCACCGCGAGTCCAACGCTGTGTTCTCGGTGATGGGAATCCCTGTAGGACTACTTCACCGAAACCGGATGGACACGGCACTCCGGTTGGGCGTGGAAACCGGGTTGCTGATGAGCCGTAATTTATCTGAGGTCACAGGCGTTGCGCTTGCCGGTTACCTAGCCTCCCAGCTTCTACTGATTGAACCCGGGGAACAGGACGTGCCTCTAACCGGGAATGACGCGAAACAGGTGGTGTCCGATGCCGAGGAGTTTTGCAGGAAGGTCGAAGCCCGATTCAAGGAAACCGCTCCTGATCTGTGGGAAGAAACACCAGAACCCGAACGTGGTGCGCTGGAAAAAACTTTGCGCGGCCTTCGCGAACGCTGGGATTTGAAGCTTGAAGACGTGCTGGGCTGGATTGTCCAAAACGCATCGGATCGTCTTAAATTAAAAATAGCATATCCGACCCAGGGGTATGTTTTAACTTTATTTCCGCTGGCCCTGGTTCTGGTTTTGCGTGAGGGTAGGGGATTCAATTCGGCTTTGACGCTCGGGCTCAACATGGGAAAGGAAGCGAACAAGACGGGAGTTCTAATCGGAGCCTGGGCGGGGGCGCTCTACGGGTTTCCACGAATACCCGATGTATGGCGATCAGGGCTGGTCAATGGCAAGGAAATACGCCTGCGCGGCGAAGGCCTGTTTTCTGGCCGACTCCCTAAAGTGGCAAAAGATTTATGCGAAATGGAGTTGGACCTCACAGCCAAAGAATTTGAAATGGGGAAAAAGTATTTCCCGAAACTGTCTTCCAAATTCACGCGCCCAACCCCACGACCGGCGCTTTCCTGGGAAGATGAAGAAACTGATGAGCCCGAGATTCCAGAAAAATCCAACGTAGCAGGATGGAGAAAATTTCAAAAGGACAAGACACGGGCAAAGCGAGACCGAAGAAGAAATTTAAAACCCGAAAATGCCGATCATTAACCGTAGGAAGTTTTATCTGCTTCCTATAATTTGGGGAAGAGGGGTGAAACCCGTTCCCTCCGAAGACGTCCCGGCAACCAACTAAGTAACGACGCTGTTTTTATCTGACCCGAATACCGGACCGACAGGTGACTCCCCCAAAAGCTCCGCAGCTCGGACAATTTACCGCCCATTCGGCAAGGGTCCCGCCGCACTGGTCACATTCGAATTTCAAAATGGCATTCCGCACCTGATTGGATGCGAACTGCAATGCTTCCTGGGAATGCTTTTCGTTCCGCTGTTTCCGATAGGCTTCGGCTAAAAGGAGGGAGTGGAGAAGGGACTTCTCTGAACCTGAGTTATCCTCAATAGTTCGAATCGCCTCCCCGGGGTTGTCCTGTTCCAGACACAGGGCACCCAACAACAGGCACAGTGTTTCCCGGTAGGAATTCTGCGACGCTCGAATCGCTTCCTCATAAAACCTGATCATCTCTTCCGCCTGATTCGACTCGAGCTGTAGCTTTTCCATCCGCACAAGACATACCGGAGACCGGGTATTTTCGTAACCTGATTTCCATGTTTTTAAGGCCGCTTTTTTGTTTTCCGTTTTCACGTAGATATCACCCAGCACGATATAGGCCGACAGACACTGGGCATCTTCCCGAATCGCCCGTTTGAACTCCGGAGCCGCCGCCTCGAGATTGTCGTTGCTGAAGTAACGCATCCCGTTATTGCAGATATACTGGCCAAGAAGCTTTTTTTCTTTTTCCTTTTCTTCTGTGTCCTCTATTCGAGAGATTAATTTTTTTTGAACATCTCCCACCAAAGCCCAGTCCCCGGTTTTCAAGTGAGTCGCCCGCAAGCGGTAAAGAGGCCGGGGAGAATTTTGGTCAAGTTTCAGGATCTTCTCCAGGGTCTCCATTTCCGCAACGTTCATCGCCATGGCGGCGTAATCATCAGCCAGGCTGTAGAGAACCTCAAGGTTATCGGGAACTATTTCAACAGCTCTTAAATGAAGCTCCAAGGCGCGTTGCGGGTTTCCATCCTCCCGCAAAATGTTCCCCAGTCGATTGAGCGCTCCCAAATGATTGGGAGAACGTTTCAGGATTTTTTCATAAATGGGGACCGCCTTGGAAACGCTTCCGCCAACCGTCAGACTTTCCGCCCTTTCAAAAAATTTGGCGGCACGCTGATTGATTTTTTCCTGGTGACGGTACCGTCGAACCTCTTTTATATTTGCAAAAGATGTTTTTATTGAGAGGGTCCAGTTCAAAAAACCGGCGAACAGGATGCCCAATAATACGCACCCGAAAAACAACGCGATCATTGGAAGGCGCAAGGAATGAACCTGCGTGAGATGGATATCTACCTCGTTCGGATTCAGGAAGGCGAAGTAGACTAACAGGAGAGTAAAAAAAAGAAAGACGACGATGGATTTAAACGGCACCTTCGATTCCCCGTAATGGATGATTGCGCTCTTTGATCCAGAACAGAAGTAAAGCGCAAACCCGGCACACAACCGGGCCTACCGGTGTTGGTCCGGCTGTCCTTTCTCCTCGATAGAGTGGAGACACTCGACGCAATGTTCCGTAAACGGAACCACTTCCAATCTGGCTACTGGAATGAGGTTTTCGCACTCGGAACAGTGGCCGTACTGGCCCTGGTCCATTTTCTCGAGCGCGCCCTCCACCAACTGCAACCTTTTCAACTCCTGCTCTCCCAGGCTCAACATCAGTTGCCGGGAATAGGACTGCGCGGCTTCATCGACGAGGTCGGCCATGTGCTCGTTTAAATCCTTCTGGCTGGACTGGAAATTTCCACCCACATCGCCGATGAGATCGGCGCGTATTGCGTTCAGCTTCAACCTAAATGAAGCGAGTTTCTTTTTATTCATGGCAGTTTTCACCTAAGCTGATTTCCTGACAGGCCATCTCAATCACCGGAACATCGCCCCACAAACGTTCCAGATCGTATTGAATTCGGATGTCTTTTTGGAAAACATGCGCCACAACATCAATCAAGTCCAAAACGATCCAGCTCCCGGCAGTATAACCTTCTACGGAGGACAGCGTGTAGTGAGACTCGTAAACCCTGTCCAGAACAGAATCGGCAATCGCCTGCACCTGCATCCGCGAATTTCCACTGCAGATAACAAAATAATCCGTCAGGTCCGAGCGTTCCCGCAAATCCAGAACTAAAATGTCAAAAGCCTGTTTGTCCGCCGCGGCCTGGACCACCCGGCGCTGCAGGCCACTCAGAGAATCTCTCATTCACCCCATGTAAGGTTGAGGCTAAGCTTGATAAAGGTGATGGTCCATAATATATATTTCAACTTCGGGTGGCAACAAATTTCCAACCGGTTTGCCGCCCGCAATTCGGTCTCGAATAATGCTCGATGAAATATCACGAGGAGTGATCTGGTGGATGACTAGACGGCGTTCGGTCGTACGGTGGCGAAACTCTAGTGCACCGTTCTCTGGTTCACCCGGGGTGTAGGGAGAATCGCCTCCGAACAGACCAAGCACCGCCTCTTCCACAGAAGATGCCTCCACTCCCGGACGCGACCCCACCAGAACATGACAGCACTCCATTATTTTTCGGGAATCTTTCCACGAATCCAAATCAGTTAAATTGTCTCGTCCTAGAATCAGGCTCAATTCGCATTCGGGAAACTGTAATTTTATAAAATTGAGCGTATCGATAGTGTAGGACAGAGTCTCCTTCTGGATTTCGATAGTCGATACCTCCAAGGCAGGGTCGTTCTGAAGAGCCAAGCGCAACATCTCCAGACGATGCGCAGGGGGCGCGAGCGGGGTACGGGGTTTGTGCGGGGACCGGAAAGCAGGCATAAAAAGGACGCGATCCAAGCCAAACTTTTCAAGGGTCTCCCGGGCCAAGCCAAGGTGGCCCTGATGGACAGGATCGAAAGTTCCGCCTAAAACTCCTATCTGCTGTTTGGATCGATGCTTTTTATCCATGGCTTGCCCTTGCGTACAACAAACGCTCACTCACGTTCAGTGATTGCCCCGGACCCGAGACCGCTCCTTTGGATACAAGTTATTTAATTTTGTCCCGATAATTCTTTTTTCAATCAGGCAGCATAATGGGTCATTTTAACGTATTTCCCAACCTGAAATTAATCTTTCACTCACCGGGAATATCTTAATAGTTCATTTACTTTTGAAGCGTTTCTCAATATTCTGTATCCAACCTGAAATTCTGTGTTCCAAAATACGGCTCAGGGACTGACTTGACCTGGAAGTAAATCGGTTTTTTCCGGGCAACTTGACAAATAAGGAGAATCAAAAGGATGTCCTCAAAAAATGTTCGTGCCGGAAATGAAAAAGGTTTTCCCCTGATCGAATTCCTGATCATTATCACGATTATTGGTATCCTCGCAGCGATCGCTATCCCCCAACTCGGCGAGTACAAAATGCTCAGGTACAACAAAGACGCCAAGGCCAATCTGAACAACCTGTACCTGGCGTGTCATGCCCACTGGAAAGAGAACACGGGTTCCAGCGATTGCACCATAGCCACCGCTACGCAGCAGGGTTACAGCCAGTCCGAAGACGTCAACGTTGCCATTTCCGCCAGTAAAGAAAAGGACTTCTCGGCAACAGCCAAGCATTCCTCAAGCAACACCACTTATACAATCGACAGTAAAGGCAATATCAGCTGATTTTGCCGGTTCTTGATCCGTCTTTTTTAGAGCTTCTCCATTCCAGGCAACATGCCTGGGGCGAGTTGTTCGGAGGCAGGGGTGGAGCCAAATAGCGCAAAAATCCACCCCATTGGCCAATTTTGCTGCAGGCCCAGGCGTGCAGAATTTTGTTGACACCCCAATATAGTGTAGTACCCTGATATCGGGATACTAGGTATTGGTATTGTTGGCCTTGCCCGATTTCTTAACTTTTTTAGGAGACTAAAAATGTTTGATGACATCATCAGATGGGTCAGGAAGCTAACGGAGGCAGGGGTTGCGTTGCTTGCCCTTGCAATAGTTCTCCAAATTTTGTTTGGGAAAGTGGTCCCATTCATCGGAGGCGATGTGATTGGGAGCATCACCTCAATCGTAGCTGCACTTGGGGCACAGGGTTTGGTTGGCCTAGCCGCCGTTGCTGTGATCTATACAATTTTCACCCGACAACCCTCACATTAGTGAGGCTGTTTTTTCACAGCCGGCAAAATCCTGTCTGCCCTTGTCCTCAAAGAGGTTCTAAACCTTCTCACGCAACCTATCCAAGCAATTCAATTCCACCGGTCGAACCTCTAAATCTCCTTTGCTTTACCTAATTTTGGAAAGAGAAAACGTAAAGTTTTTTTAGGCCGTCTGCAGCTGACAAGAAACTCTGCTTTCAATTGGTTGTAGTTGTGCACATCTGAAACTTTAATAGGAGAAAAAAATGTTAAACGAAATTCCAAGATGGATTAGGACCATAACGGAAGCGGGCATTGCTTTACTTGCTCTAGCAATTGTTGTGCAAATTATGTTTGGGAAAGCGGTTCCATTTGTCGGAGGCGATGTGATTGGCAGTATCTCCGGCATTATAGGATCGCTTGGGGCACAGGGTCTGGTTGGTTTGATCGCTGCCGCTGTGGTCTACGCACTTTTTAACAGAGGACCGGCGTAAGCTAGGGTGGGGTAATCAGGCTTCTTAACCGGGGTCTCAATTACCCAAGAACGCGCATTTAGAAAAACTAAAGGGGGTTGGCTGGCAACAGCCGGCCCCTTTTTATCTGAAAGGGTTGAGTCGGTTTTATTAGGCCCTTTTTTAAAAGTTGTACCGTAATGGCAAGAAGGCATCGACAGGGCGTTCCCATTTCCCTGCTCTTAAATCCGCTTCCGAAGATTGATCCCTCGAAGGGTCCACCAACCCACCTCTTCATCCATACCTCTATTATCCTATTGATATCAAAGGGTTAAATATCTATAATTCGAGTATGTACATCGAAAAGGATTTCCTCATTCTAGGCAGTGGCATCGCGGGTTTGACCTTTGCCCTCAAGGCCTCCCAATTCGGTTCGGTGGCAATCATCACCAAAGGCGAGCTTGAAGAGTCCACCACCCGCTACGCTCAGGGCGGAATCGCCTC
>Ga0207990_1001167_pt1 | contig 13989 bp, 11 predicted proteins | sample ETNtaG_8_FD_185780 | JGI IMG/M metagenome (GOLD analysis project Ga0207990, IMG submission 185780) | Marine microbial and viral communities from oxygen minimum zone, Eastern Pacific Ocean - ETNP201406SV75 (SPAdes) (version 2) | ecosystem: Environmental > Aquatic > Marine > Oceanic ...
ATGAGTTTCCGGTGAGCCCCTCCGATTGCGTAGATTTTGCTGTCGATCACGGTAGCGGCCAGGGCGCCGCGCCCGGTGGGCATGCGGGCTTTTTCGTTCCATTCATGTCGGCCCGGATCGTACTCGTAGGTGGTGTTGACGGGATTCCACATGCCGGTGGCGAACCCGCCGATCACGTACAGTTTTCCGTCTACTGCAGAAGCGGTGGTGTGATGCAGCGGACGGGGAAGGGGGATGATTGAAGACCACTCTCCTGATTTTGGATCCCATACGTCCACATGGCGAGTGATACCTTTCTGAGTGAAACCTCCGACAACATAGACCTTGCCGTCAAGGTATGCCACCGCGACTTCGGTGCGTTTGCTGGGTATGGGGGGCAGTTCTCTCCACTGGCCCCTGGGCTCGGCGTTGACCGGGGCCACTGATAACAGGGTGGTCAATACAAAAGTTACAAGGATTCGTATTGGCATGGCATCTTCCCCATAACTAAGAAATTGGTGCGGGAGACCCGGTTTTTTTTACCCCCAGGCAGGTGTTTCAGGAAGCATTGCGGACGGCTCGATCGAGTGCTTTTACCTGTTTGAGGAGCATGGGTAGTTGAGAGAGCTTGAGCATATTGGGGCCATCTGACTTTGCTTTGTCGGGGTTGGGATGGATCTCCATGAACAGGGTGTCGCATCCCACAGCCACGGCTCCACGTACGATATCGGGAATGAGCTCTCTTTGCCCATCGCTCCGGTCTCCCTTGCCGCCTGGAAGTTGCAGGCTGTGTGTGGCGTCGAATACCACCGGGTAGCCAAAATTACGCATCAATACCAGCGAACGCATGTCCACGACCAGATTGTTGTATCCGAACATGAAACCGCGTTCGGTGAGCAGGATTTTCCTGCATCCGCTTTTGGCGAGTTTGTCGACAACGTTTTTCATATCCCACGGTGCCATGAACTGTCCTTTCTTGACGTTGACGGGGCGCCCTGTTTTTGCTGCTTTTACCAGAAGGTCAGTCTGGCGGCACAAAAGCGCTGGAATCTGTAGAACGTCGAGCACCTCGGAAGCGGGAGCAATTTCTTTTTCGGTGTGTATGTCGGAAAGGAGGGGGATATTCAGTTCCCGCTTGATTTTCCCCATGATTGCTAGGCCCTTGTTAAGTCCGGGGCCGCGAAAAGAATCGATCGAGGAACGGTTGGCCTTGTCGTAGGATGATTTAAAGATGAATGGGATGCCTGCATCGTCGGTGATGCGTTTGAGTTTTTCGGCGATGGTCATGGCGCCGCGTTCCGATTCGATCACGCAGGGCCCAGCGATCAGAGCAATTGGATGTTTACCGCCAATTTTCACGGCTCCAATTTGAATCGGCTTGGTTTTTTTCAGTTTCAGGCTCATGAAGTGACCTTCATTTGAAATGGGATGTCAGCCAGGTCGGATCTCAGTTCATGTTATACGGGGCTAGAGTTTCTATGTCCGGCGTGACCTGGCACTCCGGTAACAGGTCGTAGATCATTTCCTTGACCTTGTCTTGATTCCCTGCTTTTTGGACCGAGGAGAATCCATTTTCCCGGAGTTTATTCAGGTCCACATCTAAAACTTCCGACGTGACCAGAAGAATGAAATGCAGGGTCTTGAAAATCCTTTTGATATTCTCCAAGTGGTTCGGTTCGGTTTTGCCCTTGCGCATGACGAATATGATGAGATCGGGCTTGATCGGATTGGATGGTTTGAAGCAGTCCGTGAGGTTTACGAAGGTCATCACCAAGAGTTTTTCTTGCTTCAGTAGCTTTGCTAGATGGAGCCGTTCACCTTTGATCGGATCGACTATAAAAATCGATTTAAAGTTCGGTTTTCTTCTTATGTTTTTTATGTTTCTTCTGTCTTTTTGTTGGTTCATATTTTTCACTTTACCATCAAACCACGCTTCTATGAAATGAAAATGGAGTTTCCCGGTGGTGCAAACTCAGCGATGGGGTTTGGGTTTGACTTTGCCCGAAACTGTATAGAGAATGGATTGGAAGCCATCGAATTTCGGTGGGGCATTTTATGGCGATACTTCGACAGATACTGGTCACGTTTCTGCTGTTCATAGCGTATCCTTTGAGCGCGTTTGCATCAGGGGAAATCGTCGTTGTGAGGATCGATGGACCCATCAACCCTGTTGTTGGTGAATTCGTGACTGACGAGATTACTCAGGCCAATGGGGTAGCGGCCGAGCTGATCGTGATCCAGATGAACACGCCAGGCGGGCTCGACACTTCGATGCGGCAGATCATCAAGGCAATCGAGAATTCGAAAGTTCCCGTAGTATCTTACGTTTCGCCTGGTGGATCGCGTGCGGCCTCGGCCGGGACGTTCATCACCATCGCATCGCATATTGCCGCGATGGCGCCCGGTACCAATATTGGAGCAGCCCATCCTGTCAACCTGATGGGCGGAGGCGGTGGAGGCGAGCAGGCTAAAACGATGGAAGAAAAGGTTGTTAATGATGCATCGGCTTATATCCGCTCCCTTGCCGAGCAGCGTGGACGCAACGCCTACTGGGCTGAGTTATCTGTGAGGAAAAGCGCTTCCGTTTCTGCCGAGGAAGCCAAACGTCTCAACGTCATCGATCTGATCGCCGCCAACCTGGATGGACTTGTGTTGGCTCTGGACGGGCGCGAAGTGAAGATGAATGGGGGATCCGACATTCTCCACACAGCGGGTAAGCAAATCGTTTACAAGGAAATGAACCGGCGGCAAAAAATTCTCGATGTTATTTCCAATCCGAATGTCGTCTATATTCTGATGATGCTCGGACTAGTCGGTCTTTACCTCGAACTTTCCAACCCGGGACTTATTTTGCCGGGAGTGATTGGTGGCATCAGCCTCATTCTGGCCCTCTATGCCATGCAGACTTTGCCGGTCAACTATGCCGGATTTCTCCTAATTCTGTTGGGAGTGATCCTATTCATTGCCGAGATCAACGTCATGAGCTATGGTCTCCTACTGGTGGGCGGAACGATTTCACTTTTTCTCGGATCGCTCATGCTGATCGACAGCGACGACCCGGCAATGCAGATTTCCCGGGCTGTGCTTTACCCAACAGTGGCAGTGACTACCCTGATTTCCATAGGAGCTGTTTATCTGGCTACCCGGTCTGCTCGTCTGCGTACGACCACTGGTTCCGAAGGGTTGATCGGCGCAACTGGTGTGGTTACCGCCGAATTGAATCCGGGAGGACGTGTTTTCGTCCACGGGGAAACTTGGAATGCCGAAAGCGACACCGTGATCTCCGGCGGTGAGAAGGTGGTCGTCGAATCGATTGATGGGCTCAAGATAAAAGTCCGAAAAGCTTCGTCTCCGAGAGAAGAAAATTCGGCCCAGGGATGAGCTCCCCTGACTTTTTGAAAAATGTAAAATCCCTCATGTCCATTTTGCAGATGGTTGGGCTGGTTGTGTTTTTCCTCGTGCTCTACGGGGTCTTTCTGATCAGTTGCGAGCGCCGAATCATTTTTCATCCCGTCAAGTATCCCGAAGGATACTGGAGTCCAGCTTCGAGATCCATTCCAGTAGAGGATGTTTATTTTACTACCGGCGATGGTGTCCGCCTGCATGGATGGTACGTACCTTCCAGCGGAGGGGCGGCGACGATGCTGTGGTTTCACGGTAACGCGGGTAACCTGACGCATCGGTTGGGCAATATTGAGATGCTCAGGTCGCTTCACATTAACCTGTTCATTTTTGATTACCGGGGCTATGGAAGAAGCGAAGGTGAACCAGATGAGGCCGGGATTTATCTTGATTCGCAGGCGGCGTATGACTGGCTGGTGAACATAAAAAAAACTCTTCCCCAAAAAATCGTTCTATTTGGCCGTTCGCTGGGAGGTATCTGCGCTGTTGAAATCGCCGCAAAAAATCCGGCTGCCGGGCTCATCTTGGAATCGGTGTTTCCCTCCGCCCGGAGAATGGCTCAAAAGATATTTCCGTTTCTTCCTCTTGGCTGGGCTATAAAATCCCGGTTCGACGCCATCGCTCAGGTCCCCGGCTTAAAACTCCCCAAGCTGTTCCTTCACGGTACTCAGGATGAGGTCGTGCCTTATAAACTGGGCCGGGAGCTTTTTGCCGCCGCTGTCGAGCCCAAGGCGTTCTACGATATTGAAGGTGCTGGACACAACGACACCTACCTGGTGGGCGGTCCCGCCTATTTCGATGCGCTAGACCGATTTATCCGAAACGCTATTTCTGATGGGTCCAGGAAGAATTCATGATGAACCGCTGCCCAATTTACGTTACATTGTAAAGCTTTTAACCTTGGCCTCCGGCGGAGACCTAGAAGAAATTACATGCAAAACGACATTCGTAAGGAAATTCTTAAAGATCTCAAGCGGGTGGTGATCAAGATCGGAAGCAGTATCATCAGCAACCGTGATGGAGGGCGAGCCGGTCTTACGATCGGTTTGAATGCCGACCATGTGCGCCGCTTAGCTGGAACAATCCGGAGGATCGTTGACCGGAACTGTGAGGTGGTATTGGTTTCCTCCGGCGCGATCATGGCGGGGAGGGAGCGGTTGGGGCTGAGCAAGGCTCACCTCACCATTCCCGAAAAACAGGCCTGCGCTGCCATCGGCCAGAGTTACCTAATGCACACTTATGAGAAAAAATTCGAAAAGGAGGGGCTCAAGGTAGCGCAGATTCTCCTCGGACACGATGATCTCGAAAATCGCGGGCGTTTCCTCAATGCCAAGCACACCCTGGAAACGCTCTTGGAACATGGAGTGATTCCGATTATCAACGAAAACGATTCGGTGACCGTCGATGAAATTAAGATCGGGGATAACGACACCTTATCAGCCACGGTTGCCTGTCTGGTGGATGCACAACTTTTGGTTATCCTTTCTGATGTAGACGGGCTCTACTCCCGCGACCCTTCAAAAAAAAGCGGTAAAAAACAAGATGCGCCCAAACTCATCGGACATATTGACCATGTGACGGATGAAATTGAGAAACTTGCAGGCAAGAGCAAAAGCTCCGTCACTGTTGGGGGAATGTATACCAAAGTCCTTGCCGCGAAACAGACCATGAGCTTTGGTATCCCCACACTGGTTGTGAATGGATTGGACAACAAAGCGTCAGATAAGATTTTCTCCGGCGAGAGCGTGGGCACTCTATTCTGGGCTGGAAAGGAAAAGATTAAAACGCGGAAGCACTGGATCGCTCACACGCTCAAGCCTTCGGGGCAGATTACCGTCGATTCCGGTGCGAAGAAGGCGATCGTTGAACGGGGGAAAAGCCTATTGCCTGCCGGGGTGGTATCCGTGGAGGGGCAATTTGCATTCGGCAACGCAGTGCGGGTTTTAGATGAAAAGGGTACTGAGATCGCACGCGGACTTATCAATTACAACGCCCGGGACTTGGAGCAGATCAAGGGGATGAAAACCGCTGCCGTGCGCAATCTTTTCGATCAGAACTTTTATGAAGAAGTTATCCACCGCGACGATCTTGTTGTATTGTGACTGCGCGCAAAAAATGGTGGGAGAAGAAACCCGTTCGGTTCGAATGCCAGCCTGACTGTTTCAAGTGTTGTGCTAAGCCCGGGATCGTTTATTTCGAGCCGGCGGCCATCGAGAAGTCCGCGAAGTTCCTCAAGACCAGCCCCGAACAGTTCCGCAGCGAATTTTTGAAATGGGACGACGGGCACTGGATGCATGATGTGGAAAAGGGAAAGCCTTGCGCTTTTCTGATACCGACCGGATGTGCCATCCAACAAAGTAAACCCCTTCAGTGCCGGGCCTATCCATTCTGGCACGAGAATATGAATTCTGAAAGCATGTGGCGGTTTGTCGGGGCGTTTTGTCCGGGAATCGGGATCGGTCCTGCGGTGCCCATGGTAACCATCCGCAAGTTCCTGAACAAATTTAAGCTGTAAAGAAAAGGTGTGTTGTCGCGAAACAAAAATCGCGCAGCGGTTGATGGCGGTGGTTAAGGGGCTTGGGGGCGGCAGTTGACATTGGTGCGGTGCATGGGGATAATACCCCTCGGCTTGACCGACTTTCCTCCATCCGAATCCATTGAATTATCCGGTTTTACATGAAGAGTTCAATCCGCGGTGGGGTGTGTTTTGTCTGGTCTAACGCCAATGGGTTGACTGGCAAACTTTTATTATAGGAAATAATTTCATGTCTGTTGCAGTCGTCGTTGGGATGCAGTGGGGAGATGAGGGTAAGGGCAAAATCATCGATCTCCTTGCGGAGGATGCTGATGTGATCGCACGTTATGCCGGGGGGCATAATGCCGGACACACTATCGTGTTTGATGGCAACCAGCATATCCTGCACCTCATCCCTTCAGGTATTTTTCATAAGAACAAGCTGTGTGTCATCGGCAACGGGGTGGTGGTCGATCCCTCAGCCCTGGTCCATGAGATGAAGCAGTTGAAGGATGCGGGAGTTGATCTGGAAGGTCGCCTGGTTATTAGCGACCGGGCGAACATCATTCTGCCTTATCACGGAACCTTCGATAAGGAACGCGAGATTTCTCGAGATTTTGAGAAGATCGGTACGACAGGACGCGGCATTGGTCCGTCTTACGCCGACAAGATTGCCCGGACCGGGATCCGCACGTGCGACTATCGTGATGAGGACCGACTGCGACAAAAATTGAAATCTAATTACCGTGAAAAGAAAACTATTCTTAAAGACTTTTATGGCCACGATCTTCCTGATTGTGACAGCATGTTCGGTCAATTGATGGAATATCGGGACACATTCCTTAATTTCTTAGGGGACACCCATGTTCTTTTGCGCGATCAGATTGCGCAAAATAAAAAAATCCTTTGCGAAGGTGCCCAGGGAACCATGCTGGATGTAGACCACGGGACTTATCCGTTCGTAACTTCTTCTAACGCCAGTTCCGGAGGGGCGTGTACAGGGCTTGGCATCCCGCCGACGCAGATAAATCGGGTCGTTGGTGTGATCAAGGCCTACACCACCCGCGTCGGGGAAGGTCCGTTCCCTACCGAACTCAAGGGAGGAAGCGGAGAAAAACTACGCGCGGAAGGCCAGGAGTTCGGTTCCACTACCGGACGTCCGCGGCGTTGTGGCTGGTTCGACGCCGTCGTCGCAAGATACGGTGTTTGCCTCAACGGCATCAACTCCATTGCCCTCACCAAGATTGACGTTCTCGACCGTTTCGATACCCTGCAGGTGTGTACGGGGTACAAGTATAAGGGGGCCGTTTACGAAGAAATGCCCGCCGATCTGAATGTGCTGGAAAACTGCGAGCCGGTGTATACTGAGTTCCAGGGCTGGAATCAGAGTACCGTGGGGATCGAAAGTTTCGATCAACTGCCCGAGAATGCGAAGCGTTATATTGATGCCTTGGAGAATCTGCTGGGGGCGGGCTTCCTCATGATTTCCACCGGACCCGAACGATGCCAGACCATTCGCCTAGGCGACTTGTTCTAGGTTCTGGTTCGGCCGTTTGTTCTTTAAGGGGGGCGGCGTGCAGTTCGATTTTGCAAACGAGGTTCTGGAATACTTTCAGGGGCGGAATCAGTCGGAACTGACAATCGACCTTGAAGAGATTCCCTCCAATTGCTGTCTCGGTCGCCTACCCGAAGTCCGACTCCTCAACACCTCTCCTGAAAACCCAGAGAATTTTCGTCATTTTATCGTCGAGGGAATCAGTATTTACCTGTCTAAAAACCTGCGCACTGAGAATACCCTTAAACTTTTTCTTTCCGGACTGGGCCCTTTCAAAAAACTGGAGATTGCCGGAATCAACCTTATACTGTAATTGGGTGATACAAGTTGTAAGATTGTTCTACAGACTCCGACTCCAAAGTTATGCTGACCATTTTTATACTCATATCTTCCTGCTTGTTTTTCTATTTTGTGGGGTACCGCTATTACGCAGAGCGCCTCGATCACGAGGTGATCCAGCCCGACAACACCAATATTACCCCTGCAGTGAGCCAGAACGATGGTGTGGATTTCGTGCCCAGCAAACCCTTGGTGCTGTTCGGTCATAACTTTGCTTCCATCGCCGGGGCCGGGCCCGTTATAGGTCCTATTGTCGCAATGCATCATTTCGGGTGGGCCGTTACTCTCATTTGGGTTCTTATAGGAAACGTATTTATTGGTGCGGTGCACGATTACCTGGCCCTCATGGTTTCGGTGCGGAATCGGGGTAGTTCCATCGCCGAAATCGCCGAACATACCATGAGCGGGCGTGCCAAGGCAGTGTTTGCTTTGTTTCTGGTGCTGGCGATGCTTCTGGTGATTGCCGTCTTTGGCGTGGTCGCTGCCAAAACCCTCATCGCCCAACCACAGATGGTGTTTCCTACCTTCGCTATCATTCCCATTTCGGTTGCGTTGGGCTGGTTTATCTATTCAAGGAACGCGAATTTAATGCTGTCATCCGTTGTTGCTGTTCTCGCGGTGATCTTGTGCATTTATATTGGATTCCAGATTCCGGTACCTCTGCCAGATGATGGTGTGCTGGGTTTATCCCCGCTGATGGTCTGGTTTGTTGTTCTTATGATCTACGCGGCGGTGGCTTCGGTTCTTCCCGTTCAGATATTGCTTCAGCCGCGGGATTACCTGTCCACGTACATTTTGTTTGGATCGATGGCGCTAGGCATGATCGCCCTGCTTTGGGTCCATCCTGGACTCAACACGCCCGCGTATCGCGGACTATTTTCCGAAGAACAGGGTCCGCTGTGGCCGATGCTGTTTGTTCTAGTTGCCTGCGGCGCGGTTTCCGGATTCCACTCGCTGGTTGCGGGTGGGACGACTTCCAAACAATTGGCGGTCGAGTCACAGGGACGGCTCATCAGTTATGGTGGTATGCTCACCGAAGGAGTGGTTGCAGTGATCACTGTCCTTTTAGTCGGCGGTGGATTGTACTGGGTGGCTCCGGCGGCCGGCGGCATCGATATGGAGACACTTGGATTTCGCGAAACTTTGAAGTCGGGTGGATGGATCCTCGCTTATGGGCATGGATTTGGCAACGTGGTTCATCAGATGCTACCGTTTTTGAGTTTCACGTTTGCTTCGATGATCGCTGTACTGGCACTCAATACATTCGTTCTGACGACGCTCGATACAGCAGTGCGCATCACCCGCTTCATTGTTCAGGAGTCTGTGGGGCGTAAGGTGTTTCTATTTCAAAATAAGTATATTTGTACCTTGGGTGTAGTGTTTTTCGCTTACCTGATTGGTACGACTGACAGCTGGCAGAAGATATGGCCTATCTTCGGTGCGACCAACCAACTCATCGCCGCGGTGGCGCTGTTTGTTGCCGCTACCTGGCTCATAGCGATGCGTAAACCGACACAGGTTGCGCTTTATCCCGCCCTCTTCATGGTTGTGACTACCATCGGCGCATTGGCCTGGCAGTCCTATAAGTTTTATACCCAACCCCAGCCCAACCTGTTTCTGGGAACCGCCGCGCTGGTGCTGATCGGACTCGCACTGTTCGTCGGCTACGAGGGTATGGAAGCGCTTAAAGGACGGCGGGAAACACTCGCAACAGCTTCCAGTAAAGCCTAGATCTGTCCATTAGTAATGCGGGCGTGGAAATGATTGGGTCGTGAGAAAAGCTCGAATTCATACCAAGTGACACCCGAGTTTTTTTAATGGTTTTTCTAGGAATTTAATTAGTCTCTCATTGATGGGTACCACGGCTGTAGTTGGATTTTTGGTGAAGTTATATTACGATTGGCGATCCAAACTATTTAAATTTTCTCTTCCGGTTTTCCTGGCGAATTAACGAATCTTTCATCTAACAGGAATATCTTTGTGAAACTCAGCGAAGTTCTGGCGCTTCAGAAGAAAAAGATGGCGGGAGGTGGTACTCCATCGTCAGCGCACCCGAAAGCACAACCGGCACCGGGAAACACATCAGCGATCAAGGTTATCCGTACCCGTGAGACGCCCAATCCGAGTGCTCTCCAGTTTGTGCTCAATTCGCAGATTCTGGAGAATGGCAATCTTGCCTACGCATCCCCAAAAGACTGTGGCGACGACAAACTGGGGCGGGCGCTGTTCGATAAGCGCGGTGTGAGGACAGTCTACATTATGGATAACTTCATCACCGTGACGAAGGAAGAAGACGCCGACTGGAATCCACTCAAGGATCAGGTGTGGAAAGCTATTGACGCTAACGTAACCTTGTACAAGAGTCAGGCGAGAGCTAGGATCAACATCGATGTTGAAAACTTTCCGTCCCTTTCCGATAGAGAAAAGTTGGACGCAGTAGAGATGGTGCTCAACCGTTCGATCCGAAGCAATCTGGCTAAGGACGGCGGCGGTGTTGAGGTGAAGGGCATCGAAGGAAACGTGATAAAAATTCTTTACCAGGGTGCGTGTGGCAGTTGTCCCACTTCATCTACCGGAACCCTGCAATACATCCAGTCCCAACTCCGCCAGCAGCTCCATCAGGATCTCGAAGTACAAGCTGGTTCCTAGTTTCCCGTTCGTAGTTGTGATCTGCTTTTGCGGATTTCTGATACAAATTCACCAATCCCTATCCTTCGGGTACAGGCCTTTAGTTAAAAAAAGAATATTTGGTTGTTCAGTTTCTACGGACCGCGTTAGTTTTCCCCTGGTGTATTGGATAACTCTTCCAGAACACTTGCGGGTTTGCCAAAGAGTGTCTTGCCTTCAAGGAAGGTCAGTTTGGGTTTTTCCAGAGTGCCGCTCAGTTTGAAATAGGTTTCGATCACCCCCTCCTTGCCGCCGCCAGTAAGGATGCTCTCCAAAAGCGGTACGGTCTTGACGATGCTGTCCACCAACTGCATGGGCATCACCTTGACTTCCCCGTTAAGTTTTCCGCTGACGAGGTTCATCGCCGCGAGTGTGGCTAGGTCCACCTGCGATCCTTTCAACTCGAAGTTGTCGGTAACGGCTCTTCCGTTCCAGATTTTGAAATCACCGCCTAGCGTGTCGTAGTTGATCCCTTTTTTTTGTGCGGTGTCGGTGGAAGCCGAGTTGAGCAGAGTGAGCAGAGCGTCGAGGCCGGGCAAGATGCGTATTCCACCATTAGTCAACTCAAGACTGAGTTTTCCCGAGAGCCAGCTCGCCACATGGGGTAGCGCGATTGATTCCCCTTCCTTTTGAGCCTGCAAGGCGGCTTTAAGGTTTCCCTGAAACATTCCCTTGAATTGGCCCGTTCCTTCTATCCGATCTTTTAAAAAATCTTCAACCCGCAAATTCTTCCCGTTTATACGGATGATATAAGTGCTGGACCGGGGATGGTAATTCCCTGAAACTTGGATGGATCCATTGGGGGGGATAAGGCGTCCGTTTGACAAAGTAATTTTTTCTGGTTCAACCCTCAGGTTGCCCCCGATTGTTTTTAGGGCGATTTCTTTGGACCGGAGGTTCTGCACCTGAAACCACGCAAGGGTCCGCTGTGGTGTTTTCTGCTGAACGGTGAGGGAGGCCTTCTCTACCTGGCTAGAGTTTTCTTCCAGACCCAGTACGAGGTCGCGAACTTCCAGCCGGGAGTCAGTACGTATTGGATTGAGACTCGAACCGCCCACGGAACCCTGCACCTTGACAGATCCGGAGATGGTTCCCGCTGTCGGTGTCCATTCAGCGGTTTTGAAGAATTCGACCGAAGCGAGGTTCAGTCCTTTCAGTCGGGTATTCGAATTGAATGTTCCCTCAAGGTTTCCTTCCAGTCTCTCGGGCAGGTTCACCACCAGACTGGAAAGAATGTTTCCCTCCCCGAGGGCGCCCGTGACTTGGTAATTGAGGACTCGATTTTGCCAGATACCTTCTCCATCGAGACGAGGTAGGATGATATTTTCAAGAAGTGTATTTGCAGGGGGTTCGATCTCGAGGTCTTTAATTTGGAATCCACTCTTTATGACAAGTCCCCCGAACGGGTTGTTATTAGGGTCTATCAAACCTTCCATATGGATGAATACTTGCTCTACCTGGCCGGACTTCAATTCCGGTGGGGTTCTGCTGCCGGGTTCAGCAAAGGTTTCGGCGAGCGCGTTGAGGTCGGTGAGGGGAAAGGGTTCCGAAGCCAGGTGCCCATCTACTTGGATGAGCGAACCCAGAATATCGCCGACTTCCAAGGTTCCCTTTAAGTGCAGGTTCTTTATTTCCACCTGCGACAACTCGCCTGTGACATTGATCCGATTCGAATCTGAGCGTGAGAGGTCGAACCGGGCATTAACGTGGACGGGGATTTCCGCTGTCGGGAGAGAACCCTTTGCTGAGTGCAGAAGAGTCAGTTCCCCACCCCGAACCTCCACGGTGCGCAAAGACAAGTCGGGTCGATTCAGGATATTCCACACCGGTTCCATTAAATCTGACGCGGGAAGAAGTTCAGGTACGGTTTTACTTTCAGGCCGGGGCTCCTCAGCGGGTTTTCCTGTAGATGGCGGGGCAGCAGGGGGTGAGGCTGGGCGCACCGTACCCAGAGATATTTTCATTTTCGGTTGGATCAAAGTGATGCTTTGGATCTTCAGTTCCCGACTCAAAAGGGGTTCTAGTTCTGCATCGAGGAAAAGGGCATTTGCCGCGAAGATTTCGCGGGTACCGTCGCTAGAACGAACTTTCAGACCACCACAACGTAGTTCCAGACCGTGAGAGAGGCTTAGATTCAACGATTCGATTTCAATGGGGAGTCCGGTTGCGCGGCTCAATCCGTCCATGATCGGACGGCGGAACGAATTCAGATCCAGAAAGAGGGCTCCAACGAGGAGGACCCCGATCAGGAGTCCGACGGTCAGAACGAATTTAAGGGATCTGCGGAATAATTTCGCGACCGGACCCTTGTTTTCCGGTTCGGGCATAAGTTAGCTCAAGTTACAGGTGAAACCTGCCGATTCTGGAAGAAGCGGGAAGTATGACTAAAGATATGAAAATTAAGACACTTTCGGTCTGCCCGGCAGTCGAGCGATATGTTAGACTCGTCGCTATCCGGGTTAAATAAAGGGAACGATAAAATCATGAGATTATCCGGGAAACTTCGCGGATTTTTGATCATAGTAGTGGGTATTGGTTTTTTGGCGTTACTCGTCCGTGATGGGACATTCCAAGGATTGTTCCTTGGGAAGAAAGACCATGAACTCACGTTAAGAGATTACGAGTTTAAGCCGGCCACACGCAAGGATATTTTTCAGAAAGTTCTGGCCACTGGCACGGTAACGCTCAAGACCGGCGCCGAGGTAAAAATCGGTGCGCGCATTTCCGGTCAACTGGATAAGCTGATGGTTAAAATCGGTGACTTTGTACGTGCCGGGGACACCATCGCAACGATCGAGCACGAAGACCTTCTGGCGCGGGTCGCCCGGGTGAGGGCGGACTTGAAGACGGAGAAAGTGCGTCTGAAAAAAATCCGCAATGAAAGGCCGCTGGAAATTAACAAGTCAAGAGCCACGTTGGAGGAACTCAATGCCCAGTTCAGCTTGGCCGAAAAAATGCTAGTGCGCAATCAAGCCTTGAAAGAAGAAGGAGTGGTCTCGGACAAGGTGGTCGACGAGGCGGAGGAGCGGGTGATGGTGTTGGGCGCGCAGATCAAACTTGCGGAAGAAGAATTAAAACTGGATGAATCTCGCCTTGAAAGTGATACTCGCCTGCAAGAGGCCGTCGTCGAGAAGGCTAGGGCCACTTTGAGAGAGGAAAGGATACGGTTGTCCTACGCGACTATCACCGCAACCATTAATGGGATAGTGGCCTTCGTCTCGACTCAAGAGGGTGAGACTGTGGTGGCCGGGCTTAGTGCACCGACCTTCGTTACCCTTATCGATCTAAGCAAGTTGGAAGTGACCGCCTTCGTGGATGAAACAGACATCGGCAAGGTTAAGGTGAGGCAGAAGGTCAAGTTCACTGTCGATGCTTATCCCGAAAAGTTTTTTGCGGCCAGGGTGCGTGAGATTCACCCAAAAGCGATCATCAAGGACAACGTTGTCAACTACGAAGTCATGCTGGAAATCGACAGAAAAAATATTTTTCTTCTACGGCCAGAAATGACGGCCAATATTGTTGTTACTACCGG
>Ga0207990_1001168_pt1 | contig 13986 bp, 15 predicted proteins | sample ETNtaG_8_FD_185780 | JGI IMG/M metagenome (GOLD analysis project Ga0207990, IMG submission 185780) | Marine microbial and viral communities from oxygen minimum zone, Eastern Pacific Ocean - ETNP201406SV75 (SPAdes) (version 2) | ecosystem: Environmental > Aquatic > Marine > Oceanic ...
TAATAGAACTATCCCAACTCTCTTTTCCAGTATTTTTCTTTTTTTATCTAGATCGATACTAAATTTGACCAGATTCCTTGAATCGTAATTATTGAGATTCATTACATGATAGGTCTTTGTCACCAATGTTATTCTTCAGGACATGAGGTAATTCTGCAAATAGATTCTGGATTAGTACTTTGTGAATCCTGTATTCCAGAAAACTAGAAAGTAGAAATTTACTTTTTTCTTTTTTATTATTAAATAATATTATTTTACAAATGTTTATTTTTTCTATCCATGTTTTGATATAGTTTGTATTCCTAGATAGATTACCATCAATACAATAGGAAAACCTAGACAGTCGGAAGTTCTGTTTTTGGAATTTCTGGCTTTTTAATTTTAATGAGATCTATGAAATTTGATTATTTCTCCCTTAGCAATCTTTACTAGTAATAATACTCATTTTCATAATATGAATACGCCTCATTCTCCTCAGAATAAACCATATTCATTTCCTGTTGAATCTGGAAAAGAATATCTTGTTTGTATGTGTGGAAAGTCTTTCAAACAACCTTTGTGTGATGGAAATCATACAGGTTCAGGAATAGGTCCACGAGCTTTTATTGCAACTGAATCTGGAAATGTATCGTTTTGTGGATGTAAATACAGTTCAGAAAAAACAGGGAGCTGTGATGGTGCACATTCTTCTTTGTAATATGTTGTTAGATTATCTCGTTGTATGAATATTTAATATATTATTTATATAAAATCTAAAAGTGTTTTTTGTCTAATTATATTGGCCATGTCTCCATTTGCAATCCATTCCTTTTTACTAACACTGGTTTTTGCTGATGCTACATCTAATGCCTGATTATAGTCTGAAATGATTTGTGGCTGTTGTTTCATTGCTTCTCTGATCCCTTCACGAACTTGCCATACTCCGACTGGAATTGCATATTCTGGTCTAATTTCCCTAAAAATCAAAACACCTGATTGAATTTTATTTTTCAGTAAATATTCTGAAACTGCTAGTTTTGCAGCAAAATAGGCTCCTGCAATATGTGGTGGGTGATCTATACCTCGCGCATCTTCATAATCAGAACCAAATCCTAGAATTCCGTTTGAATACCACCCTTCAATCATCTCAAAAACCCATCGGTGTGGGAATAAAATTACTGAAAAAATATTCCCTAAATGTTCATATGAAAAAACTTTACATGTGTCAATTAGATTATTTTCTAAAATTTCATTAACTATGGATTTTGATATTATGTCATCTGTTGCAGTAATACTCCATTTCGTTGGAACTAGTTTTCTTTTTGTACCTAACATACCAATGCTAAAACATTTTTGAATTTTTGAAATTTCAATACCTGAATTATATAATTTTAAAACTGCATCTTGTGCTTTCATATCTTTATCATAAAATATTTTTTCAATTGATTTAGTTGAAGTACTTCCAGAAAATTTTGCAGATTTTATTTCTCCCACGGGACCAAACGGTGCACTTTCACCATCAATGGAAATATTTGATGATGTATTTTTTTTAAATATTAAATCTAAATCTGTAGGTTTTGATGACATTGTAACTTCTTGAAGATTTTCAATGTACCTGCCGTCTGTTTGTTCAATTGATGTTTTTTGTATTCCTCTTACTAAGTTTAAACGAAAATTTATGATCTCTTCTAGTGATTTTCCTTTCCATTTTTCAGGGTTATCCAATAAACTAGTGTCACCATGAATGGGGGGAACCATTGGACCCACAAAGACTTTTGGATAATTATATGATCCTACAAATACTGATGGTGGGCTTGTACCACTAATAGAATCTGATGAAAATAAATTTCCATGTTTAGATAATGTTTCATGCCATTTTGATAATATTGAACGTCGTATCTCTTGCGAGTCTGATGACATTGTTATTTGTGCCTAAAATGAGTCTATTAACTTGACTAATTTTGAAATAAACTATTCAACATGAAAGATTTGATGATTTGGTTGTTCCCGTTGATTCATTTTTTCATATTTCTTGAAAATTACTTGTCTATGATTACTAATGACATTGACAATGAAAGTTGTTAAAATGAAAGATATGTTGAATTTTAATTAATAAATTGAAAACCATGAGTACTGATTCTGAAAATATTTTTTCAAATTATGGCATTTATGATTTAAGTGATAATCTTGAATTATTTTTGCCAAATACTTCTATTAGATTTCAAAAAATAAGTGATAATGCTTTTTCCTATTTTCGAGAAAATTCTGAAGGAAAAATAATTGAAAAAATTATTCCTGTTAAATCTGATGACATAAAAATTGAATTAGCCCCAATCAGACCTCTTAATTATCCTGCAAGAAGAACAAATTATGTTTTTTTAAAATTTGATAAAGAAATCTATCTTAGTGAAAATTCAGCAGCAAGTATTTTTGTTCATTGCCCTATAGAAATTGGTATTTTTTTAATTCATAACTCTAATCATCAATCTCTTGATTGGGTTACTTGTAACCCATTAACTTCTCGATTTGGTTTGTATGGCACTCCTGATACTGGAACTCTGTGTAAATATGCAAAAGTATCATTGGCTGGTGACTATGATGATTCAATTCCTTATGTGGAGGGGGTGATGCAGATTGTTATTGAAAATACTTTATCTTTTGGACAAACTATCAGTAAAGTGATTTTTCCTATAACTGATAATTCTCTTTATTATGATAATTCTAAAACAATAATTGATGGAATAAAAATCACAATGAAAAAACGTGCAGTTGTAAATATTGCTGATGTAAAAACAACTTCTGTTGAAACTGATTGGACATTATCTCCTACTTGGGAAGATAGAACTACTAATACCACTTTGGAGATGGGGTTAGAATAATGCCCTTAGAATTACTCCAAAGTTTATCTGAAATGCAAATTGTTGGAGAATTAACTGTACTTTCTTTATTGATTGGTGGTATTATTATGGCAGGTGGTGTCATCATTGCAAAAATTGCAAAATTATTGTTTCACAAATACTATGCCCCAACATTACCCAAAGATACTGCTCAAAATATTAGTAAATTAATTTATTTTGGAATACTGATAATTTCATTTTTAGGATTTACATCCAGTCAAGGAATTGATTTATCTGGTATTATGGTTGCTGGTGGAATATTTGCAGTTGTCATTGGTTTTGCTACTCAATCTGTTGTTTCTAATTTAATTTCTGGTTTGTTCTTAATGGTTGAAAAACCTGCAAAACATGGTGATACTATAGAACTTCCAGATATGGGAGTTTCAGGAACTCTTTTAGATATTGGAACATTTTCTAGTAAAATTCGTAGATTTGATGGAACTGTAACTAGAATTCCAAATGAAAAATTTTTTACATCAAACATTCGTTCTCTTACTTTATCCACAGTTAGACGTGCAGATGTAATGGTTGGAATTTCATATGAATCTGATATTGAAAATGCCATCTCTGTTATGAGGCACGATATTTTTGAAAATATGCCTTTTGTACTTCAAATTCCAGAACCTGAATTTCGAATTGAGGAATTAGGTGATTCTAGTGTAAATATTCATGTCTTTGTTTGGCATCCTAGAGATGATTGGAGTCGAGTTCAACCTGTCCTTCTTACTACAATTAAAAAATCTCTAGATAAATCTGGAATTGAAATTCCTTATCCTCAAAGAGTAATTTGGACTGGAAAAGATTAGATCTTTTTAGATGTTTTTTTATCTGCACGTCTTTTTTTAATTAAACTAAACATGATCATTCCAACGTTAATGATTGAAATAATTTCAATTAAATCTACACCATACAAGAACCAATCAATTACTGGATGTACTCTTGATATGATGCCTGCTTCTAACATAATATCTGCATTCCATATCATATGTGGTACTTGAATAAACTGTATAACTGCAATAATTACAATACTTCCAAGTATTTTGTTTTCATACCAATTCCAAAACTTTGCCCATGCATTCATATTTTTTCAAATTTTTCAATTCTATTAAACTCTGTTAAAATTAGACTAAACTAATTAGATGTGCCTAATACTTTTACGCATAAATTATTTTTATTTTTCAGATTTTATTTTTTCTTTTTTCATCCAGATTGTTTTTTCTTTATGATCAATTAATTCTACATTCATATCATTGAGTTTATCTCGAATTTTATCTGCTTCTTCAAATTGTTTTTCTTTTCTCAACCTTTCTCTATTTGAAATTAAATTATCTATTTCTTGTTTTTTATCTTCAGTCATTTTTGGAATATTTAGTCCTAAAATTATTGACATTCTTTCAAATTCTTTTTTAATTATATGTGCATCATTTTTCCCTAGTTTTTCTTCAGCTGCTAATCTGTTTGTTTCTTTTACTAATTGGAAAAATGCAGATAATGCTAAGTGTGTATTAAAATCGTCTTCTAATGCATTGTCAAATTCTATGCCCATTTTTTTGATATTTTCAGTAATATTTGCTTGATTTTCACTATTTGTGTGAATTAACTCATAGTAGCATGTCTCTGCTTGTCTCCATTTTGTAAGATTTTCTTTTAACATTTCTTCTGAATAATCTATTACTTTTGAATAATGTCCTGATAAACAAAATAATCTAATTATATTTGGACCCCAATTTTTCAAAACATATTTTATTGATTTTGTATTACCTAATGATTTTGACATTTTTTCACCACTAATTGTTACCATTCCAACATGCATCCAAATTTTTGCAAAAGATGAATTTGTACATGCTTCGGATTGTGCAATCTCATTTTCGTGATGTGGAAAAATTAAGTCTCGTCCACCACCATGGATGTCAAAATTTTCACCCAGATATTTTATACTCATTGCTGAACATTCAATATGCCATCCTGGTCTTCCATTGCCCCATGGACTTTTCCATACTGGTTCAATATCTGAAAATTTCCATACTGCAAAATCTAATGGATCTTTTTTTGATTCATCAATTTCTATTCTTGAACCTGATTGTAGTTCATCAATCTTCTTTTTTGATAATTTTCCATATCCTGGAAATTTTGAAACTGAAAAATATACTCCATTTTTTGAAGGATATGCAATTTGTTTTTCTATCAATTTTTTAATAAACTCAATAATTTCTTTGATATGTTCTGTTGCTTTGGGATAATTTGTTGCACGTTTTACATTTAATTCATCAAAGTCTTTAAAATAATTTTTAATGTATCTAGTACTTATTTTTTCAGCAGTAGTGTTTTCAGAATTTGCACGATTAATAATTTTATCATCTACGTCTGTAAAATTTTGTATAAGTTCAATCTCTATTCCTTTGGACTCTAGATATTTTCTTAACACATCAAAAACAATGATGGTTCTTGCATGCCCAATATGAGATTCATCATAAACTGTTACTCCACAAAGATAAATTTTGATTTTCTTTGTTGTATCTAATTTTTGTTCTGAACTTGATAATGTATCTTGAATTTTCATTATTGATTAACACCTGGTTTATGTGCCAATAACCGTTTATGCTCACTTTTTGAGTTTAGTTCTTGAATTTTCAATATTTTTGATCTTTCAATTAATGTAATTTTTTCAGTTTCATCAATAGATAATTTCTTTTCAAATAAGCAATATAGAATGGAATCAATTTCTTCATAAGATATCCCTAATTCATTTTCAGCTTCATGATCTTTCCATAAATGTGGACTACTTTTTTTTGATATTACATTTTCTGGTACTCCTAAATATTTTGCAATTTCTCTAACTTGTAATTTGTATAATGAAACTATTGGTGTAATGTCTGATGCACCATCTCCGTGTTTTGTAAAATACCCAATCATGTATTCACTTTTATCACTTGAACCTAAAACTAGGAGATTTTTGGCATTTGCATAATAGTACAAAATATTTGTTCTAACTCTTGCACGTAAATTCCCCTTTGATTTTGAATTTGGTTCTAAATACATTGAATATTCTTTTACAATTGAATGAATATCGATTAATTTGTATTCTATCCCTGTTAGTGAAATCATCTTCATTGCATCTTCTGTTTCTGATTTTGGTGTAATTTCAGTATCTGGCATAATAATTGCAAGTGTTTTTTCTTTTAGATTTCTTTTACAAATGTATGCTAGTACTGCTGAATCAATTCCTCCACTTAACCCTAAAATTATCCCTTTTGCATTTGTTTTTTCAATATTTCCTGTTAGAAATTTTTCAATATCTTCTGTAATTTTTGAATAATCTTGATTTTTAATTTCATTAGTGATGTCTTGATTCAATTATTATTTTTCTATAACGTTAGAATAAAAATTATGCCTAATCTTAATTTTAAATAATTTTTGTTTTATTTTCTAAATGTCTATGTAAATTCCATCATCTCGTGATTCTACAGGATATGTTTGTAGTTTGATATCTTTGAGATAATCTGTTAACTCTCCTGTTTTGATATTATAGTGCCAAAAGTGTAGTGGGCATTCAACAATATCTCCTTCGAGTTTTCCTGGTGCAATTGAACCATCTTGATGTACACAAAGATCATCCATTGCATGAAATCCATCTTGATTGAAAATTGCAATTTGTTTATCTTCTATTTTGAATGCTTTGCCTTTACCTGCTTCTACTTCTCCTTTTTCAGCGATTTTCTTCCAAGCCATTGAAATTGTGGTATTTTTGTCATTTATTACCATTTTGGCTTGTCCTATATCTTCTCAAATCCTTGAAATTGTTGATTTTTTCCTAATTCTTCTTTTTTTGACTCATGTAGTTGCTAACGGACACTCCGATCAATTAATTTTTTATTAAATCTAGAAATAATTTTATTACAAAATGAATATTAACGAATCCTTTTTGTATGCATTATTTTTTGTTTAAATTAACAAGATGTCATTTTACAACGTTGTTAAGAAGAGACGTTCAGTTAGAACATTTACTGATAAAAAAATTCCAGAATCCAAAATTAACAAAATTTTAAAATGTGCATCCATGGCTCCATCTGCATTAGGATTCCAATCTTACAAAATTTTTGTAATTAAAAATAAATCCATGAAAGAGAGACTAGTCAAAGCAACACATGATCAAACATATGTCAATACAGATACTGTTTTGGTGTTTTGTGTTGAACCAAAAAAAATCAGAAAAACTATGGGTCCTAAAGGGGAACATCTTTTTGCATTACAAGATGCAACAATTGCTGCAGCATATGCTCAGATGGCAGTTACTGCAGAAGGTCTGCACAGTATTTGGGTAGGACACTTAAATGAAAAAATGGTAAAAGATATTATTAAAACAAAATTAAAACCAATTTGCATTCTACCCATTGGTTATTCTACTGAAAAACCACAACACAAAGATGAAAAGAAATTATCTGTCATAGTCTCAAAAAGAAAATAGTTTTTACTTGTGACCTATTTTTGATATAAATACAAAATTAACTATAGTATTCATTTTCTATTATTTTGCATCCACATGATAGTATTTTATAGTCTAATTCTAGGAAAACTTTGTTGAGTAAAGTAAAATCTAATCAAAAATTGATCAAAGATGGAAAACTATCTTATGAGTGGGCTAGATCTCATATGCAAATTTTGGATAATACTATTAATCGATTAAAAAAATCTAAACCTCTCAAAGGTGTAACTATTGGTTTTTGTCTTCACATTACAAAAGAAACTTCTGTTTTACTTATGGGTGCTAAAGAATTGGGTGCAACAGTTGCTTGTTGTGGTGGAAACCCATTAACAACTCAGGATGATATTGCTGCGTTTTTGGCATCTCAAGGAATCAATGTCTATGCATGGCATGGACAATCTGTCAAAGATTATGATTGGTGTATTGATCAAGTACTCAAACACAAACCAACTATACTAACTGATGATGGCGCAGATATGAATATCAAAGCACATTTTGATAAGCGATTCAAAGATATGGAAGTTTTGGGAGCAACGGAAGAAACTACTGCCGGTGTCACTAGAATTAGAGCCGTAGAAAATCAAGGTAAATTACGATATCCTGTTATTTTAGTTAATGAGGCATACACCAAACACATGTTTGATAATAGATATGGTACTGGTCAAAGTACCATTGATGGTTATTTGCGTGCAATGAATCTACTAATGGCATCAAAACGTGTTGTAGTAGTTGGATATGGTTGGGTTGGACGCGGTGTCGCATCACGATTTAATGGAATGGGTTCTAAAGTAATTGTAACTGAGGTTGATCCTGTTAAAGCACTTGAAGCCCACATGGATGGATTTGAAGTCATGCCAATGTCCCAAGCAGCAAAAATTGGTGACATGTTTGTCACATGTACTGGAATGACTAGTGTAATTCGAAAAGAGCATATTTTGAAAATGAAAGATGGTGCAATTATGGGTAATGTTGGTCACTTTGATCTTGAAATTGATGCTGAATTCTTACTAAAGAAATCAAAATCTGTTAAAGAAGTTAGACCTACACTTGATGAATGTACTTTGAAAAATGGCAAAAAAGTTTACTTGATTGGCCAAGGTCGTCTTGCTAACTTAGTATCTGCAGAAGGGCATCCGCCAGAGGTTATGGCTCAGTCATTTTCAAACCAACTTTTGTCTGTAATGTATATTCTTAAAAATCACAAAAAAATGGAAAATAAAATTATTGATGTTCCTAAAGAAATTGATATTCAGATTGCATTTGATGCATTGAAAGCTATGGATGTTAAAATTGATAAATTAACACCAGAACAAGTAAAATATGCAAATAACTGGTAAAACTTCTTAACTCCAATCTTACTTCTGAGAATTGTATAATGAATAAAAGAGCTATAATTACAAGTGCATTACCATATGCAAATGGTGAAATCCATTTGGGTCATGTTGCATCAACTTACCTTCCAGCTGATGTTACAACTAGATTCTTAAAACAAAATGGGGTTGAGGCATACTATGTTTGTGCATCTGATGATTTTGGTACTCCAATTCTAATTCAATCTGAAAAACAAGGAAAAACACCTGCAGATTATGTTGCTCATTGGAATAAACGTGATTATGATGATTTTACTGCATTTGGTATTGATTTTGATTATTTCTACAAGACAAGTTCTTCAGAAAATATTGCATTTGTTCAAGATGTTTTTAAGAAATTAAATGATGCTGGTCACATTTATGAAAAAGAAATAATTCAATTTTACTGTAATAACGATAAAAAATTCCTTCCTGATAGATATGTAAAAGGAATTTGCCCTAATTGTAAAGCCGAAGACCAATACTCTGATTTGTGTGAGAGTTGTGGCCGTGTACCTGAAGAGATAACTGATCCTAAATGCTCCCTTTGTGGTCAAACCCCAACTAAAGAAAAAACTAATCATTACTTTTTTAAACTCAAAAACTTTGCTGATTCTTTATCAAAATGGTTAGAAGAAAATGAACATCTTCAAAAAGATGTGAAAAAATATGTTCAAAACTGGATTAAATCTGGACTAATTGACTGGGATATAACTCGAGATATTTCTTGGGGTGTTCCTATTCCGTTAGATGATGCAAAGGGTAAGGTGTTCTATGGTTGGTTCGATAACCACTTGGCATACATTTCTACTGCATTAAAATTTCTAAATGACAAAGGAATTGATGGAAAAGAATTTTGGAATTCTGCTGACATTTATCATTTCATTGGAAAAGATATTGTATATCATCACTTTCTCTTTTTACCTGCAATGAGATTGGGAATTGATAGTGAATACAAATTACCTGACTACATTCCAACTAGAGGACATCTTACACTGGAGGCAAAGAAAATTTCAAAAAGTAGAAATTGGTACATTGGACTAAAACAATTCCTAGAATATTACCCTGCAGATTATTTGAGATATTATTTAATTTCCATAAATCCTTATTCTCAAGATGATTTGAATTTTGATTGGAATGATTTTACTACTCGAATTAACTCTGAATTAATTGGAAATTTTGGAAACTTTGTAAATCGTGCATTGGGATTTACAAAAAAAGCATTTGATGGAAAAATACCTGAAACTGAATCCTTTGATGAAAAGGATATTGAAGCAGAACAAAAAATTAAAAATCTTGCAACTACTGTTGGTCAATTAATGGAACAAAATCACATTGATAGAGCATTGAAAAAAATTATGGAATTCTCTTCATTTTACAACCAATACTTTCAACACAAAGAACCTTGGAAAAAAGGTCCTGGAACTACAAACTGTGTATTTTTATCTGTAAATGCTGTAAGATCTTTGGCAATTGTTATGTCCTCATTTCTGCCTGAATCTGCCCAAAAAATTTGGAATCAGTTGGGATTAAATGGAAAAGTAAGTGATAACATGTGGAGTGAAATGTCTGAATTAGGTATTTCTTCTGGACATGATTTGGGTGATGCATCTCCATTATTTGCTAGAGTGGATCCTGATGATATTACAAAATACAAAAAACAATTGGGCCCATCTGAAAAATAATGAAACCCATACCTCGAATTTCAACAAGAGGATATTATGATTTATCTACTGGAAAAACTCTAAAAAAAAATCATTATTATCTATATCCAAAAAAAGATTTCACAAAATTCACAGATTCCAAAGAACTTGTAATAATGATTCATGGATTACAAAATGATAATGCTGGTGCTGTTGCAAAAATCCTATTGGCACGAAATAAACTTTGTAATTTAGGTTATCTTTACCCTGTTATTGGATTTAGTTATGATTCAAACACTACCGGAGCTCATTTACTACAATATGCAAAAAGATCATTAGCAGTTGGACAAATTATTGCAAAGAAAAATGGAAAAAACCTTGGACGATTTATTGAGGATTTTAAATCAACTAGTCCAAAAACAAAGATTCGATTAATGGGTCACTCTCTTGGTTCTCAAGTAATTCTAAGTACTGTAGAGTATCTTGCAAAAAAGAAACAAAATGATGACATCATTGAAAGTATCTATTTTTTTGGTGCATCAATTACTGATGATATTCCATCTTCTAAAAAATATGGTAAATTATTACAAAAAATAATTAATAAAAAAATCATGAATTATTATGCTCCTACTGATGATGTTTTAAAGTGGGCTGATTCGGCAAAATTTATCTCAGGTCCACTTGGCCTTAATGGTGCTGTGGGAAAAACAATCTCCAAATATCATCAAAAATTAGTAAAGCCTCAAAATCATAGATTTACAAGTTATGCTGATGTCCTAAATTCATTTCCTTAGGAATTTTTTTGTCTCGTATGGTTTTTAGAGCCTATTTTTTTCTTGAATCATATTGGTAAAATCAATTAATTTTGTAGTTTTAGGTAAACAAGAAATTGCATCAGAATTTGGAAAAAAAGGTACAGAATCAGATCTTACTCTTTACGATAGAAAAGAGTCTGATATTATCAAAACATGGGTAATTCCAAATGGCTTTCCAGAAAAAATTCAACCCCTATTTCAGGCAATTAATTTGGCTGAGTATGTGATATTTTATGTAGATAAATTAGACAAGTTCACGGGTGAACAAATTATTGCTTTGGATTCTCTAAAAAAAGAAAAGGGAATCTTGTCTCATACATTTGATGTTGATGAATCAAAACTAAACATGATGATCAAGGGAACAGTTGTTGAAAATTATACTCGTGTTGAGCAAGACAAAATTAAAGAAGAGATGGATAATCTTGAACCTATTACAAATGATAACTCTTCTGAATTGTTAATTGATCACTGCTTTGATGTCAAAGGTGTTGGAACTGTAATTTTAGGAAAGGTAACTAATGGAACAATAAAACAATATGATAATCTAAAACTATATCCTGCAGGAATTGATGTTTTGATTAAATCGATTCAAATGCATGATGATCCTGTAACTGAATCAATTTGTCCTGCTAGAGTTGGTTTAGCAGTAAAAGGTGTAAAACCAGATGACGTTTCAAGAGGTGATGTGATTTCCGTAGAAGATACCGTGGATGTAAAATCTGAAATTGAACTTGATTTTACAAAAAATTCTTACTTTAAAGGAGATGTTTCTGAGAATCAAGGTTGTTTGGTAAATATTGGATTACAAATCAAAGCAGCTAAATTTACATCAATTACGCCTCTTAAATTAAAATTTGAAAAACCAGTTGTTTGTAAATCTGGTGAAATAGCAATTATTTTAAAACCTGAATCTACTACAATTCGAATTCTTGGTAGTGGTGCAATTCTATAGCCTAATGTTTTTGTAACTCTACTGATAACTTTATGATACGTAATGGAGCCTGCACGTTCTTGTCCTATTTGTCCTAAATGTGGTTCTAAAAGATTCATACGGATTTCGGGAGAAAAAGTTACTGTAAAATGTCGTTCATGTGATAATGTTATTGAAATTTAGTTTTTCACTTTGAATGTATTTCATAGTTAATATTTGCACATCCTTTAGGTTAGCTATGGCAAAAACATGGAAAGATAACGATATCAGCTTAGATCCTATCAAGGATCAAATTGTCGCTGTAATTGGTTATGGAATTCAAGGTGATGCACAAGCAAATAATATGAAAGACTCTGGTCTAAATGTTATAGTCGGTCTTAAAGAAGGTGGAAAAAGCTGGAAAAAAGCCGAAGCTGATGGTCATAAAGTAATGTCTGTTGCAGATGCAACAAAACAAGGAGATATTATTCACATCTTACTTCCAGATATGATTCAGGGTCAAGTTTACAAAGATGAAATCGAACCAAATCTTTCAGAAGGAAAAGCATTGTCATTTTCTCATGCAGCTGCAATCTATTGGAAATGGATTGAAGCACCAAGTAATGTAGATCTTATTATGGTTGCTCCAAAAGGACCTGGTTCTAAAGTTAGAGAAACTTATCTTGAAAACTTTGGTACTCCATCTATTGTTGCAGTCGAACAAGATTTTACAGGAAAAGCTTGGGATCGAACTTTAGGAATTGCAAAAGCAATTGGTAGTGCAAGAGCTGGATTAATCAAAACTGCTTTCAAAGAAGAAGTTGAAACTGATTGGTTTGGTGAACAAGCAGACCTTTGTGGTGGTGCAGCTTCTATGGTAACAAATGCATTTGAAACTCTAGTTGAAGGAGGATATCAACCAGAAATAGCATACTTTGAAGTTTTACATGAACTCAAACTAATTGTAGATCTGATTCAAAGATATGGAATTAATGGTATGTGGAGACGTGTAAGTGAAACTGCTAGATATGGTGGTTTAACTCGTGGACCTATTGTTATGGATTCTGCAAGTAAAGCTAACATGAAAAAAGTTCTCACCATGATTCAAGACGGTACTTTCAACAAAGAGTGGATATCTGAATATCAAACAAAAGGTTCAGATGCATTTGATCAATACATGAAAAAATATGATGAACACCAAATTGAAAAAGTTGGTAAAGAAATGCGAAAAATGATGTGGCCTGATTCCACAGAATAATCTTTTTTATTTCTCTAAATATTTTTTAATTTTTCGAAACATCTAATTCCAATGAGTGTATTTTGTAATTATTGGGGTTGATCATTAATTGTGAATGTACAAAATGTAACTGTGATAGAAAATTTGAAACCATAGAAACAGAAGAATTATTCAATTTAATACAACACGGACGACTAAATCAAGAACAATCTCTGTTTCTGAAATCAAGAATTGGTAGTAAATTATGTAAACAATGTTTTGTTGATGGTCATATGTCTTGATATTTGGTTGAAAGGTATTGTTCTGTTGAAATTAATGCATTACTCTGATTTGTTTTTCGGTATTACTGATAAATTCTTCATATTTCATAATCTGCATAGTTAGACTAAATGCATTCATTTGATCTTCATTATTTTTAGAACCTAACAATGGTCTTCTTTTTCGCATCATTACTTCTTGTTGATCTGTAGCTTTTAGAATATCATTTTTGAGATCTTCTAATGTTGCCATAATATTGTTAGTTAAATTTTAGATATAAGATTTTCATTTGATTATTCACTTAACTAAATATTTAAAACAACAAGAAAAAAGGTGGAAAACCCTATTTCTAGAACTTTTTACCTAACATGAATTGTTTCCCTACTCACCACTCTACGACGCAGACATGGTGGTT